>Ga0116227_10009973_pt1 | contig 16891 bp, 9 predicted proteins | sample S1TSphgellanicum_FD_89693 | JGI IMG/M metagenome (GOLD analysis project Ga0116227, IMG submission 89693) | Host-associated microbial communities from peat moss isolated from Minnesota, USA - S1T2_Fb - Sphagnum magellanicum MG | ecosystem: Host-associated > Plants > Peat moss > Unclassified...
CTCTGTACTAACAATTGTCATGTATCTATTTACCTAGCAGCCACCTAGTGCCTTCATTAGTAACTTACTTACCTAGTGACTGCTTATATCCCCTACCAACATTCAACATACTGAGGATACTTAGCCATGTACATAGGTTAGTTGCCTAGCTAGGCTAAGGTGGAAGTCTCATACATGATAAGTTACTTAGTTGGGGTTCATCCACAGCTGAGCCAAAATGGGTTTCAAATGGATGGCTCATTGATGGGTGTTGGGTCACATAATCCAATAGTAGCAGGGCTTAAACATTTAAATGTCCTTCTGAAGTCTTTTGTTTGCTCCAGTGGTATTGTAATACCAAACTTGATTACTGCAAGTATAAGTTGTGAATGATATTGATAAGGGCCCGGAGTCAGGCTTTTTCTTTTGGCAATTTGTTTTTCAAAAAAATTGCCAAAAATCAACAAAAAAAAACTCTTTAAAATTGCCATGTTTCTACACATTGTTCAAGCAAGTAGCCAAGATATAGAAGGATTTTAATAAATTTATACTTTCATGGCTAGTCTACAGTCAGACATGGCTAAATCTCCTTGCAAATGATCACCAATGTGACAACATCACAATTTTTTTCTTTTAAAAGGACCTAAGGTAGAAAGATGTATAGATATGATAAATATATAAAGATCTTATGGGCCCCTATGTATAAGGATCTTCTGACTAGCAACATTTGTTGGATTCATATGTGGGTTAGGTAACTATTTTGGGTTAGCACAAATAAAAGTCAATTAATTTAGCATAAGAAAACACTAGATTCTAAGGAACAACATGCCAAACAATATATGTGTTCATCAATTGAAAGGATGAGCATTTTAAATGTTTAATAGGTGGCTTAATGTTATTGGTTTAAAGTTAATGTGTGATAATATTGTATTTCAGATGAAAGTAGTGTGACATAAGATGCATGAAATACCTAAGCAAGTCACAAACTAAAGTATATCAATAGGAAATCACTATAATTAGCCCATGTAAGGAGGGTAAATTAAAAAATTGTTGATTCGGCAAGTATGGACCTTCCGAATTAGATTTTGAAAAGATCCTAATGTTAGGTTCAAAATCCTAACTATTTCATCATGCAATATGAATTACAACTAAAGACAATTTTTGTTTTTTAAAAGGTGATGAAATTGTTAGAAACATTTTCATGTTGTTAAAGTTCAAACTCTAAGTTTTTCTTTTTATTATTTAATTTCTTTAGGTTGACAAGAAGGGAAGGAGAAGGGGGAACATTGGATGGATGTCCACCATAATACTTTCAAAGCCTTGTAAAGGGCATTTATCAATATGCCTCTCACCGAACATCACTTGATAATCAAACATTAGTCGAACGCAAAGCAACATTAGTGAATGGTTACACTTGTGGGTGCAAATAAGTTCAAATGAGCCAAAATTGATATTAAAACGTCAGCTTTTATGCAATTCTTATTACATTTGTCTATATGGTGTCATTTTAATGCATGTGGATCATGGAAATGTGTGCTTATTGAATAATATAAATATTGAAAAAAATTAAATGAATCAAAAAAAATTGTCAATATCAAAGTTTGGTTTCAACAAAAGATGTTTAACAACTTTATTTATAATATTATTTTCAGAAAAAACCCTTTAGTTTTCATAATACAATTTCTTTCGTCCTTAATTTTTTTGAAGTAATAAGGTACTATTAAACACATCTAAAAAACACTCAAATTTTCATATTTTTTCAATATTGTGTTTATCATAATTTAAGGTTTCTTTGAAAAGTTCATGAGGCTTTTACAAGGTGTAAATGTAATGTAATGTAATATATATGTTGTTTTAAAAAAATTGTAGCTTATAATATAAGAAACTGAATTTGAAAATGTTAACATGTTTTAGTATGATTGGAAATTGTGACAATTTTTCAAGATGAAGCACAAATTTTGGCAAAATTTGTACACCTTCAATAATTTGTATTTATTCAAAATTGATTGTTAAAAAAAGATATATTGGAGCAACTATAAATATAATAAATAAAAAGTTTCAAAATATTTTATTTGAGAAGTCCTCTTTATGAAACATGGTTCTTTGGCAAAAGGACCCCCAAAAGGACAATAGTTTTAAATGCAAAGTAAACACATTAACTCGTTAAATGTTGTTTGGACCCTTATGTGGATCAATGTTCAAAAAGGTTTTATGATCAAACACATGGTCTTGGAAACTTGTGTTCAATTTTTTTTAAGTATCCAAATGGAGTATTATTTTTGTGTATGGTTATGGGTGTGAAAAAAATTTAGTATTAAAACAATAACAATTGTTGTAATTAAATATGTTCGGTGATGGGAGATGAACACCATATTTTCATGTACATAGTTGCAAACAAATAAGGTGGAAAATATTCTAATAGTCAACTTTTGAGCATTTGGTTATAGGTGTGTTCTGAAACAATTTTTTAAAAAATTCAAGTGATTTTTCCAAAGGCAATGTTTGGTGTAGGGGTGGGTTGGACTCATTTTCATAAAACAACACTAACAAATCCAAAAGGGTGTTTGGTCATGGGGGTTTGTTTGTGATGTTAAAGGACATGCAATTGTTCATAAGTTAACCCTAAACCATAAGAAGGATACAGTGCATAAAAATCACCAAAGGACATTAAATCTCTTAGTCTTCAAAACAATCACATTTATTAGTCTTCCAAAGGAAGGACCCTTGTAGACTCCTAAGCACTTTGCATTTCCTCCAAAAAAATTCAACACATGATCAAATTTAAACCTACATTAAATAAAATGAATAATTCATTTTTACTTCCAATTTTCTCTCAAGTATGTCCGTTCTATGAGTAGAAATAAGAGCACTCCAACTCTACTTTAAATTCTTGGCTCCTAATGTAGTACATTTGAAAAATACATGAACAAGACAATTCAAATTTTTCAACAAAAGTAAAAGATGTAGAAGAGGATAGATCAAGTCTAAAACTTTATTTGCAGAAGATAAGTTTCAAGGAGAAAGAAAAATAAGTAGAAAAACCAAATCAAGGTTCAAAAGTAAATTCACAGATATTAAATCTCAAGGTGAAAATAGAGCATGTATAAAAGGGATCACCATTAGGGATATGGAAAGAAACCATATATCATATTTACGACGAAAGGATTGAGAAAATTTATTTGGATTATTGTTGGATCCAACAATCTATAGCTTAAAATTTTGTATCAAGGATATTCAAAATAGAAAGGGATCAATTAAATTATATCAATGGTTCGAATAAACTTCTTCCAAAACCTCTGGACATCAATAAAAAATGTTGATAGAAAGTAAAATCCAACCTTCAAAAATATGCATGGTAACAAACATCAATGACCAAGGAAATGAAAACAATTACATAATAGATGAATAAGTTGATCATAATCAAGACCGGAGGCATGAATATTTATTGCAAAAATTTTACATATAATTCAAACAATTCAACAAGTAACAATTGAAAATTTGCCTAGAAACATGTTGAAAAATGACTCGCTTTATTATGTAGATATGCTTTAGAGCCCTACAATGATTGAAAGTAGCCAAAAAAATCAATGAATGTTGTAAACTTAAAATGAGGATAATCTTGAAATGTTATAAGAAAGTCAACCTCCACCAAATTTGACCTATGAATCCATGTGTTTGCATAACTTGATCATTGTTTTGTTTACCTCCAAGATAAACAAAAGGAGAATAACCATTAGTCGATTATTCCTAGTCACATGTTATGAAATCTATTGAATACTTAGGGAGCTTAAGGAAAAAAACTACAGACAAAGTAGTTGTAAAGGAAATCAAAGAAAGAAGGTGAAAGGAAAAGGAGGACCAAAAATTGGCAAAAGTAACAGATTTGAAGATTGCAACAAATTGAATGGCTCAAAGAATTGTTGAGAAATGCATGAAAACACAATTTGTTACAACTTGGACTCTAGCAATTGCAAGGGAGGTGGGTGATAAATCTCACCTAAACTTTCAAGTAAACTTATAAGTAGATTTGAACAAGTATAGGGGCATGAATATTGAATATTGCACAACATGGCCTCAACAATAGACTAAATAACAAGCATGGGCTAAACAATAGACATAAGGTGTCGAATAGCAAGGTTGATGCCTTCAAATTATTAAGATTCATTGAGAAGAAATATAATAAAATACGAATGTAACTAGGAGAGTTGCATAAGACCATAAGAGCACAATGTCTAGGAGGAACACCAAGACCATGGCAACTCACATAAACATAAGACCACAATGATTAGGAAGAACACGAGCACAACGATCGAGAGGGCAAGAACTTATAGGTAGGAGGTGTAACAATTAGAGTGTTCTAAGTTTGGGAGTGCACATAAGTCAAACCCATTCATACAACTAGTGAGGAGAATAAAGAACCTTGCGCCAATAGACTTTTAGAAACTTGCACAAGGGTTTGGTGAACAGCATAATCTCACACCCATTACCTTTGATTTTCAAGCCTAAAGTAGACCATGTATTAGTTGTATGGTTAAAAGTGTCTGATAAATTTTTAAAACCTTAGTCATTGTTTTTTTCATTCGTCCCATTGATGAAAGTAGGCAAAGTCCATTACTTTGCACATGATTGTTTGGTTTTAGGTGGCAAAGTAAACTCTCATGGGCTGCCATGTGTATTGAGGGGTTTTTTATTTCTCCTTTTTGAGCACCCAAACTTTAGAGGGGCATATTTTTTTCATTTTTCACCCATTTCGAATTATTTATAAGGCTGGGGGTGCATCTTTTAGCCTTTTACACTTTATCAGACCCCATAAAGTAAATGAGGTGGAGTAAATGGGAAGGAGATGATTGATACACTAAGTGTTTCGTCACCGACTTGTTTACCTATATTAATTTATAAGTAAAAAGGACTTAGTGCATCTCCACCACACAACATGAAAGACTTTTTATACTAAAATTTGGACAAAACATATAGTAGCAACAATAACATATGCCATGCAATAGATATCACAAGGATAGTGTGACCAAAAACACTTTCAAAATGAAAGGGAATTCATTGATGTGGATTGATTGATGATTATGATTGGCCCAGTTGGAGAGATTTAAATAGCCTTTCAAATTTTACTTTGGTCTTTTTAATAATTTGGGAAGGGCAAAACTAAATTAATTTAATGTAAAATATCATTTAATGTTGCATGTTGAAGATGTTTAAACAAAGAGACTTTCTAATTTATTATTATATATATGTTTGGGTTGTAGTGTGTGCAAATTGGCTCAAATGCATTTATGTATGTGTTGTTCTTAAATTGAACATGAACAAAAATTGCAAGTGGATGTTTTCATTGCATTACACATACCTATCAATAGGGCTCAAATGCCTATTATACATGGATTTTAATTCCCAGTTTTTCATTAAAAATAGTTCAAAAATTAGCAAATTAACTCAATTTACACCAAAAAGTTCTAAAATTTGGGTCAAAAAATGACAAACTTTGTCTAAAAAAACCCATTGGTGATGATGTTTCTTTCATGTTGTTGTTAACTTAAACATGAACAAACTTGCTACAAGCGGTGGCCTTGTTCATGGTGCATCATCTCCCTTTTGAAAGGTTGCTCACCTCAAAAACCTCAAACCTTGGACTATTCATTGGTTTCCTATATAATAATACAAGGCAAGGCAATTGTTGTTGCCATGTCCACCATCTTTACAACATCCCTTGGGCTCCCAATGGTTTTTTGCAAAAAGTCTCCACAATCATGTGTAAACTTCAATTCAACTCATCTCTTTTGTTAAGGTGAAATGAACAAAAGCCACAACTAATCCGAAGTAAAGACTAAAGACCCATACCCATGTTCTAATAGTTTAAAAAAACAAGTGGAAAGTGGAAAATGAATTCAATTGTCTCGTTCCAAAATCTTTTGCCATTAACAATCAAGAAAATTGTTGAGGGTTTGCATGAAGAAATGATAATACTTATAGTGCATACTAAAATATGTATCCAAATCACAATAAGCAAATGATTTCAGAATTTCAAACTTTTCCAATTTTGTGATGTTGCTCAATTGGCCATCATCCATAAATACATTTAGCTAAACTTGGCGATGTCTAAAATATAAAAAATATAAAAAATTGATCACCCTTTCATAATATTGTAGGCAATTTGGGCGAAATTTCAAATAAAAATTAAATTTTTAGGAATCTTTTTAAAAAATTGAATTTGTGACAAAATATTCTTTTTCTAATTTTTTTTCGCAAACTGGAAAAAATTCGTCACAAAATAAAATTGTTGCAATAAGCATATTGATTTTCAACTTTTGGCCCTATGTGACCAAAGGAATAGATTTGAAATGAGTAATTAGGACATCAATACACATACCATGAATATATCATCCACCTTATCATCAAAACCTAAATAAAAGGTGAATGCAAGCAAAACCAAAACCACACTTGGCACAATAAGTTTGGAAAGATCAAATTTAAGGGAAGAATTAATATTTAAACAAAGAAACTTCATGACAAACAATGAAATATTGTTGATATTTACAATACTAAAAGACATTGGTACATGACCAATTTTGAGCTGATTACATTCTTAATTTTCCCTTTTGGGATTTTACCAATATATTCTGATTTTACAATAACTTGATCAAACTTATGCCAAACCAAAGCTAAATTCTATTTTAAGGACCATGTCCATGTGTAATTACTATTGATCACCACGTTCACATGTGGGACTAACCCCAACTATAATCAAAATTGGAAAGTATGATCACACACAATAATGTTTACCATATGAATGTAACAAAGTGATAACAAGTGGTTGATGATTAAGAATAAGGTAACTAATCAAACTTACTAGGTTAATATGACATAGTGGTTGAACCAATGATTTTTTGGGTACTGCATTTTTGCTATTTTACAAGTTTGTTTTTGAATTTTTTTTTGGAAGACTATGGGTTTTCAATGAAAATTCACCACTTCTCTAAAATATAAAAATCGAGGAAAAAATATTGGGTTGAACATAATTGCCACAAGGTATGGTCAACTTTCAATCTTGAAGTGCTGGTTTGAATTCATCTTTGTTGACAAATAATGATTTCATCCATTGGGGGTTAGATATTTGTGTATAATCACTTGTTTGTGTAAATAAAATGTGTTGATGTTGCTAATTTTAAACATCCATGTCTAGCATTACTTTAAACTCCAATTTGCCAAATAATAGTTTGAAAATATTTCATCCATCTACATTATTTAAGGTCAAAGAATGAACACCTTTGGTCTTCAAGGAAAAAGTCTTTTTTGATGGAAAAATATCATTCAATAACACATTTTTCTTTCAAAAGTAGGTTTCAAAATTGTTAGCAAATTAATTGGAAAAAGTGATGGCACAAAGGACCAAAAATTCTACACATATTAATATAATTATTCCCAAAGTACCCATAATTGAGGATGAATGTCCAAAGTCAAGATGAAAATAGTAAATATGAAAAAAAGGGGATCCAACTAGTTTTCTCACCTTAATTGGTCCTTATAGGAGTTTCATCCCCAGTTTTGGATTTGGCTTACTTGCGCCTTCATTGTTGCTCATATTCATCATTAAATGAAACCTTGAAAATAAGATCTTGCAAATCTTCTAAGCTGATACCCACTTTCACAAGATGGGATCCAATTCCCCTTAGTTCATAGCTAGACACAAATTGGGGATGAAACATGGATTAGAAGGTCAAACTAAGGCCCAAAGACATGGTGACCTTAAGTTGGTAGCAGTTTTGACTAACCCCCATTCCAGTTCCAACCCAATTCCACAACTAAAACCTATTTCCAATTAAGTTCTAGGTACCCAAAACTGGAATTGCCCCCAAGCAAATGACTAACCATGCACTTTCACAACATTCATAAAACTAGTGTTGGGTAGGTATCAAAATACTCCAAATACCCTTTGAATGATACCATGACTGAAAACTTGATGGTGAGGACTAGCTCAAAGAAAAATATATATATATATTGAAACTTGGGTAAGGAAAAACCCCATTATGCAAGTCAAGGTCTCAACGTACTATGTAGATAGTAGGTCGAAATTAGGTAGTATGTGGAAATTGGTAGTAGGTTGAAATCAATAAAATGTCAAAATTAGGTAATAGGTCTACGCCCTCTCACAAACTAGTAATAACCAATTTTTGAGAACCTCAAATGATAACTAACTATTTTCAAATTTATGAGAATCAACATTGTGAAAAATGATCCAAAATTTCAAAATATTGATACCCTATTTCGATGCATGATTTCAAAAATAAAATAAAAGTGAAACCAAAATCTTTTGTAAATTATTTTGTGAAAAATGGATCCAACAACTACTAGAAAATTTTGATACCCACCCAACACTAGTAACATGTGCAATTTGTTTAATGTTGTTCCAAGTAGCTTTATAGAGCATAATATGTAGGCAAGCATTTCAAAAAACATAATGCAGCAATTTTCCAAAACGCATGTTGTCATTTTTCTTTCGAGTGACAGCCAATGGATTCATGGGAAAAACCTTGTTTGTTTTAAAAATTGTTGCAGTTTTTATGAAGTGTAAAGCGCAACCCCATAGGCTTTACCTCATAGGAGCCTTCCTATTTCAAAAAGAAAAAGGGAAAACCTTGCTTGGGTTTAGGCAAAAGTCCATTGGAAATTTGGGCCACCACTTTTTCACTTTGAAACCAAGCCAGTGCCCATTCCACCAAGTTTCCACCATATCTTTGGATCTACATCCCTACATTTTTTCACTTTCTTGTTTTGTGTAGTGGGGCATTTTTTTTTCTTTTGTTTTTGGCGAATTTTCAGCACTTGGCAACCAAAAATAAATTTAGTGCCAACCATACAAAGGATTTTTGTGAGAAAAATGCCTCAAAGTCAACATATTTCAAAGGATTTTCTTAAAGAAAATCACGATATATAGACAATGTGTTTTAGCAAGTTGCCACAAAATTGTTCTGAATCAAGTTTTCTACTTTTCTCTCTTACCTATAGCCAAACCTAGCTTCTTTTTGTTATAGATGATTGTCTATGTTGGCTACATAAAAAAATTGGCAAAAACAAAAAAATTATCTCTCAGCTTTTGAGCGAACAATAAGTTACTACAAAGTTGAATTAAAATTCTACTTTTTGGATGAAAAAAACATACTATTACAATTGGCATGTGGCTATCATCCACATTTTAATGTACAACCGACTATATGGATGCCAGTGATGAAGCTGAAAGTAAGGACGGCCCTTCACCGTGTATTAAACGTTTCTTTTGGGTAAAAAAAGGAGCAATATTTTCACATGGTTACACTTCTTTTAACGATCTAAAATCTAGATCCACATACCCATTTTATAAATAGAAAGCATACATTAAAAATATGTGAGAGTGAGGTCTTTTTTGTCAAATTCCTTAGTATTAATTAATAATAAGTGGTGATTGTCCTGGTGGAGTAATAGATCTTATTTCGAATCTTACCTGATTTTCACACCCTATTGGAACACACTATCTACATTTACTGTCTTTTCTATTTTTTTTCTGGAGATATGGCGGATTTTGCAGATAACAATTCAATATACATTTCATAAGAATATTCAGAAAATAGTCCCTTCATAATCTTCTCATTGGTTGCACATTCAATTTTCAATTAACCTTCCGCTCTTTTTGTGCAATTTGGCCAGCTTTAACAATACAAAAATTATGCCATTTATGATGATTACTTGCAAGTAAGTCCATCACTATTTTCTTAGTAATTACAAAAGCTTTGGGCAAGAATGTCCACTCCAATGTCCCTTGCAAAGATAATTGTTCGTGAGACGTCAACAAATCCCTAATACAAATTTTTGACAATAGAATTTGGAGACGATCATCAAAGCCTTCAACCAAAAATCTGATCATAATTCAACTGTTTCAGCCACTTTCTCAGCTTGGTTCCCAACTCCCATAATTCAACTGCTTTAGCCACTTTCTCCACTCCCACCTCTGTAGTAAGTTGTAGTTTGACCTCTTCATGTCCAACAGCCAAATATTTCAAAATCCAAGGCACACAGACAATATCCTCCTTTCTCCCATGTTTCAATATTGACACAAGTGAGTTGATGTGTCCATTGCATGATATACTTTCAAAAATTACCTTGTGGCGAAGAAATCTCATCACATGTTGGAAGTCCATGAAATCCCATAATTCTGGATCCTGGAGACAAAAAAGTAACTCCACACACCCATATTCTACTAAATGGGTTGCACCATTTATAATATCTAGCACACATCCCAAAACTCTAATAGTGTCACAACACCACCAAGACCTCTCCTTAATCATATATTGTAATAGTGACTGCAGTAATTCAAAAAGGTACTTCGGTTCAAAGAAAGGAACCTCAATACCTGTTGAACTATTTTCCCCATGGTACAAAACAACATGTGACATAACTGTGTTGTCTAGCACACACGAGTTCATTCGCTCCCTCATCACATCCTTATCCTCTTCAAGAAGATTCTCCTGTGACCTTGTGTTCTTCATCCCTTGCACATATACGATCAATGCCACAAGGATTTCAACAAATGTCCAACAATAGCCTCTACTTTTATATTTTTGGAGCCTTTCAACTATCCAAATAAGTAAGGGCCTGTGACATATCATCTTTTTTGCAAAGACACTACAATTTGCCATTTCCAACATTCCTGACAACCATTCGCGCTCATATTCAATATCTTCATATTTCTGTAAAATATGTGTGTAAAGTTGTACAAAATTTTCAATGTCTCCATCAACCAAAAGGTTTTCTGCATCATTGATCGTAAGTGAAATGAAAACTTCAGCTGCTGTGAATGCTTGACACTCATCACCATGCATCAAACATAGAAGAGCTTTTACATCTTGTTGTGTTGCCTTGTAGAGTTCAAATATTGCAAGAATTGCATTTTCAGCATCACTGTCCAAGAGCTTATGAAGCCAATGGTTACAAGTAAAATTTTCATCCCAACCACCACCAGCTTGTAATAACAACACTTTGTTATCAAAAAAGTTTTTGCCATGAATTGATAGGAAGACGGCTAACAACTTCCTTCCTTCCTTCAATTTCCCTTCTTCATCACAAAGAATAGTAACTAAGTCAATAGGCTTTTTCAATTCCACATATTCACCCACCAAGTCATGCAATTTCAAATCTCCATCTGCAGATCCATCAACCAACTCCTTGTTGATGAGACTATTGACCACAGCTTCAAAATATTCTGCTTCTCCTTCAGGTTGCATGCTCTTCCATGCCAACTTCACTACACAGCTTGGAACATTCCACCCGCTAGAGAAGAGTGACAATGCTTGAAGCACATTCCACATAAGGTCCTTAGAGAACATCTTGTTTTCATCATGGTTCAAACTTAGATCAATTGCTGCAAAGATGGTCCCATTGTAATCATCTGGGGTGTACTCTTCTGAACTTGCATAATATTTGAATTGTGCATACACTTCCTTCCAAGCACTTTCATTTTTTAAAGTACTGGACAAAACTGAACCCAAAATTGAAATAGCCAACATGCATCCCGAGCACTTGTCTAAAATCTTCTGTGCTACATCCTGCATCAATTCAAACTTTGATGAGTATTTTGAAATCTCCATACTCCCGATTGAAAGTAACTAGATCCAAGCAAAAATCTTATCTTTCAAGATAGAAACTACTTCCAGCTCAGGACTAAAAAACAAGACAAAAAAACACAAAATGGACAAGTAGTTCAAACTATATCTTGCATCTTAGCACAATGTTGACAAATATGGGCCAATGCAAAGCCATGACAATTATGTTGAACATAGTTAACACCATGAGATAGAGGAATGTGGCATTGGAGCCTCCATTCATTTACAAGCATTTGGAAAATAATCATGTGAAAGAGATTTTACCTCACATCCTTGAGGGAATCTCGTTTCCTTTGGATCATCGGCGGCCTTGCTTGCAAGGAATTTTGCAGCAACATCTTTGTTGCTGTTTTCATCCACTTTAATCCGAATAGCTCGTAGTCCTCTCAATGGATTTCTAGAAGTGAATAACACCTTGGACCCGCTGTCGCTTGGTATAGGAGATTCACGAATCAAACTACTCTTCCAAACATCGTCCACCCGTAGTAGCCAATTTCCGCGACGGATATTCAACTGCTCTTGAAGCATGTTAAGAATGCTCCTATGTGAAGGTGTTTGAAGAACCCGTACCTGTAGGTGCCCATTTATTAGGCTATCAAAAAGAATATCACAGTCTTCTTTTATCTCCCTACTTCCGAAGCTAAATAACATAACTATTATAGAGAGGCAACATAGCAAACCCATTCTAAACAACAATACTATTGTTTCCCAATTCCAATTATAACAAATGTACTTAACTTACTTTCATTGACAAGTCAAAATTTGTAGTTTAACATTGATGCTAAAAGAAGTTAAAACATCCAATCAAAATACTAAACGCTTCATATGTTTCCTCAGATGGCTCCACCTCATGGGATCGTTCTAAAAAATGGACCTACCTCGCCAGGTTGCATAAGTTGTCGTAAGAGCTCTCCTTGACTTGCAATTATATCACAATTATGGCCATACTTCATTTGAAATACTCCCCCAGGAAACATGTCATGTAAATCCTTGGCATATTCTTGCATCACATATTCCACTAAGGCTGTCTTCCCAACTCCAAATTTCCCATGCACTATAATACGTGTTTCACCTCCTCCTTTCAAACTTTGCAATAGCTTCTCAACCAAATGGGTAGGCTCCTTATAAAAGGGAAACTCGCGATGAAAATCATACTGAATAATACTATGTTCATATGAATCCTACATCCAATGATGGTAGTTAAATCAGCTGTAAAAAACCTTCTAATGTGGAACCTTCTCATGCATATGTACACACTTCTATTACATTCTACTAAAACAATTCTTGATGAACCAAAACATGACATCTCCAAGGACCTTTTAACTTTCTTGTTCTTTGAATAAAACATACCAAAAAGGATTAGAGTCACCATATGCAATCAACGACCCATGGGTTAACTACAATTTGTGACACATTTACAAAATACTGAAGGTCGTGCTCGCTATTTGCCAATTATGCGTTCATAAACACCTTCAATTTTAACCAACCAAACCTACCTAGTGACAAACAACTAAACAAAATTATACAAACAATGGATACAACACATGACGTAAAGAAATGAACCCCAACCTTGGAATTCCACAAATCCATGTTTACGTAATGAGGGATAATTATTGACAAAGATTTTCATAATTCGAAGTTGTGACTACTGAAAGAGTGGAACTTTAATAGAATCATGTGATAAATTACCTGTTGCTGACAAGTCTTTAAAAAATCCACAAGTAAAGCATAGCTTGGATGTTCCTTGCTAGGAGGCTTGCACAAGGTAAAGTGGTCACCATCCTCAACAATATAATAATCTTCCCTTGCTGATCTTTGTGCTACAGCCTTTTCCACCAACTTATATCCCTATGAAAGCATTGCAATTTTGCATGTTGGACCCAATCAGTGACACTCATTACTACCTCAACGTTCATCTCCAAGACATAAATGTGTATGGGAAGCAAGAAGCCAAGAATTTTACATAGTTTCCAAGCCCATCAACGGTTGAGAGGGTTGTGCAAAATTCATTTAATTTGCAACTACATGGAGGCAAATATTCATGTGTATTATTCACTACTCACCACATCTTTTGTAGGGAGTCCTTCTATGAAAGCATACACCTTCACCTGCAACCAATTCATGATAGAGTCAAAGATAGTGGCCAAGTTTTCCATCCTTGATTGATTTGGTTTCAGGTTCTCCATGAATCTCGCCAACTTCACTCCAGAGGATTTATTTGAGCTGCATCTCTTGAAGTAGGCTTTGAGTTGTGATCCAGCATGGGGAACCGCATAAAACACAATGCCTTTTAGATTCTCAAGAAACTTGTTAGCGCGTCTCTTGGATTGTTCATCGAGTGGATTCTTTGCCCTACCATACGCCCTCTTATTTGCCTCCTCCACCAGACTTTTGATTACGAGACCCCCAAAACAGTGGCCTACGAGAACAAACCCGCATTGTTGACCCAACTTCCACCTACTACTGTCAACACCAAAACACAAAATTTTTAGTTGCTACAAGTGCATAGACCTATCCACATTGGAATGGGAAAAGATGAGAGTTTTCATAACAAGTTTATACATACTTGACATGCATGACAATTCCAACAAGTGATTTACTTCTTCATGAAGCATCTAGGATCCACTGTTCATCAAAGCATCCCTTTCAATTTAGGAAGAAAATGGCATTAAGCCACCTTTGCATGAATGTAAAAAGATGAATTGGTTGACTGTACACCTACACAAGACAAGGATTCAATGATGGAGAAAAAAACCTGAACACAAGGGTTTGAAGTATGTTCCTTCCTAATTCAGACACATCTTCAATGTGTCCCTTGTTGTCAGTTTGTACAGCACATGAATCATACGACAATGCTAGCACTCGTATGTTTCCACCCAAGTCATGTGGTAGCCAGTTTTGAGCCCAACAATCTTGAGGGTTGGCATGGCTTGCCCAAGTTCTCTTCCAAGTTTCCACTTCATCGGGCCTTTGTAGACCATGAAATAAGACCACATCAAAGTCAACAATAGATACATCATCTTCAGGCGGCCAAAGTTGATGCACAGGTCGACCCTGACAACCAAAATACCACAACACAACAAAAATGAGAGGATCATGAATCTCTAAATGCTAGTGAAATTATTGCAACATCATTGACGTTCATTTGATCCCAATATTTTGGATTCAATAAACAAGCTTGTCCTTTCGATAGAATTCAACAACATGTTTTGATGAGGTTTTATGGTACATCCTTGATTGTTATCTAGAAAAGCTTAGAGGATAGATGCAACAATCTTGTAGATTGAATAGTTATTTAGAAAAAGGTTTGGATCACCCACATCCTGTTCAGAACAACTTGGAGGAGCTACACACTCTTCAAGATTAGAAGAGAACTTTTTTCCAGGCCACTTTCCGTTCTTACTGTCCATCGTCACTATTTTAAAATCTTGGTCAAACGAAAGCTCTTGTCTCCCCTCCACATGACATCGGAGATAACAATATAAGCAAGTTGATATTGAAAAAGTAATCAATTCCGTTGGCAAATCAATTGTCCAATCAAGCCAATTGTATGTAATAGAACATCCAGGTACATGTTGTGAACATCATGGCCTCCTTGCTGAAGATTGTCACCTGATTCATGATTGTCATACCAAAATCACATCAAAATAAAAAGTCAAACTTGTTCATCAAGTTGGAATGAAGCTCTAAGAAGATGAACATGGTGAGAAATTTGTACAGTCCTACAACTGTAATTTCATTAACCTATAACAAGACTTCACAACATCAAGGAGGACAGCAGCAGTGGCACTAGAATGCATTTCATTCCATCATACCCTCTTCAAGGAGAGCTCCTTGGTTTGTTTTTATCAACACAATCAATTAAAGCTCAAAGGAATTGGATAGATTGTTAGCCCATCAACAAGGGCAGATTCACCACAAAGAGTTGACTTACAATGAACAAGGAAACTGCGTTGGCTGTGAAGTTCAACAATTTATAACCTCTTTAATCTGTGTGCTGTTTTCAAAGCCAGAGACATGTTGAAACCACCATAGCCGTGGCCGCGTGGTTGCCAAATCTTCACCCCATGAAGATGAACGGCTAAGCTGGTGACCCAACACAGCTATCCTCCTTTGCTGGGTCAGCTGCTAATATTTCACATGCAGCCACATGGGCTACTGGGTGATGTGAGCCACACAGACAACCTCACTCTCAATCCCACACACACCCCAAACCAGATCATCCGTGCCACTACAGGAACTCTTCACATTTCCCAACACTGAAATGAGTTGCAGCCTCTACCACTTGTCCAACTCGGAGGGTGCAAGGCACCTTGAATACTCTACCTAATATGTGGGTTCCTGAAACCTTAGCTTGGGTTCACCTTTTGAACTCAGAATCTGCAGCAAAGAGCTCGGAGATTTTGGAGATACAGAGGCAGAAGAACGAGAAGGGTTATAAGAGGCTTGAGGTACCTATGCCATGGGTGCGAGTACGTTAAGTGACTCCGTAGCAGTTTCTGACTTGGCTCGACCTTCACTGCACTGCCCTTCTTTGTACCAAAGTGTTGGTGTTACAAGGCCATCGCCACGCTCAATGTCACTCATTCGAGTCTTGTCGATAATTGCCTCTGCGTTGCACCACTGGTGGCGCCACCATCCTATCCCTCTTGTTCTGAGCTGCGCACGACACCACCATCCCGACATCTCTAGTGCTAATCTCGTTCTGTTCGGATCCTTGCTATTGTTACTGGTGGCGGCGACGAAGCATCATGGGGTTCTCTTCACAAACTGAAGTTGTGAAGTCACCCCATATCGATTCCGTTGTTGTAGTTGTGCTCCTTCTGCTCCCACTCCGCCCTACCCTAAGCAACAAGAAGATGGCCTGGCCACAAATATTCATAGAATACAGAAACACCACGACAACTGTCGTGCTCGCTGTGAACCCCGGCTGAAAATACTAGGACACTATAGTAACGTCAGACTGAAACCCCCACACCATCCATCGGACGATGAAATTACGAACTTGCATCTGGGCGTTGATAACCGAAGCAGGAAAAGATGAAGGTTCACAACATGACTCCATCGCACACCAAGCAACAGAGAAAACGATCGGGACAACAAAAAAGGAAGCAACAACTGCACTGAACATCCCCTAAAGAGAGCGAGCAACCTGGTCAAGCAGGACGTACTACCATAAGGGAAGCAACTTCTCAGGCTCTTCTCCGAATTTGGGGGTACCGTGCTGGGCAGAAAAACCCAGGAAGGGTGGAAGAGAAGTTCTTTCTTTAAGA
>Ga0116227_10009974_pt1 | contig 16889 bp, 15 predicted proteins | sample S1TSphgellanicum_FD_89693 | JGI IMG/M metagenome (GOLD analysis project Ga0116227, IMG submission 89693) | Host-associated microbial communities from peat moss isolated from Minnesota, USA - S1T2_Fb - Sphagnum magellanicum MG | ecosystem: Host-associated > Plants > Peat moss > Unclassified...
CTACGCCTTCCGCGAGCGCGAAGACCTGTTCGACATTTACGAGGCAGTGTCGGGCGCGCGCATGCATGCGGCCTATTTCCGCCCGGGCGGCGTCTACCGCGACCTGCCCGACAGCATGCCGCAGTACACGGTCAGCAAGATCAAGAATGCGCGCGCACTGGCGCGCATGAACGAGAACCGCCAGGGTTCGCTGCTGGATTTCATCGACGATTTCACCCAGCGCTTCGACAAGAACCTGGACGAATACCACACGCTGCTGACTGACAACCGCATCTGGAAGCAGCGCACTGTTGGCATCGGCGTCATGGCGCCCGAGCGTGCGCTGAACCTGGGCCTGTCCGGTCCCATGCTGCGCGGCTCCGGCATTGCCTGGGACCTGCGCAAGAAGCAGCCCTACGATGTCTATGACCGCATGGATTTCGACATCCCCGTCGGCAAGACGGGCGACTGCTACGACCGCTACCTGGTGCGCATGGAGGAAATGCGCCAATCCAACCGCATCATCAAGCAGTGCGTGGACTGGCTGCGTGTCAATCCCGGTCCGGTCATCGTCGACAACCACAAGGTGGCGCCGCCATCGCGTGAATCGATGAAGGCCAACATGGAAGAGCTGATCCACCACTTCAAGCTCTTCACCGAAGGCTTCCACGTGCCCGAAGGCGAGGCCTATGCGGCCGTCGAGCACCCCAAGGGCGAGTTCGGCATCTACCTGGTGAGCGATGGCGCCAACAAGCCCTACCGCCTGAAGATCCGCGCCCCCGGCTTTGTCCACCTCGCCGCCATGGACGAGATGGCGCGCGGCCACATGATTGCCGACGCGGTTGCCGTGATCGGCACGCTGGATATCGTTTTTGGAGAGATTGACCGATGATCTCCGACACCACCCGAGCCCGTTTCGACAAGGAAGTCGCCAAGTACCCCGCCGACCAGCGGCAGTCGGCCGTCATGGCCTGCCTGTCCATCGTGCAGCAGGAGCAGGGCTACGTCAGCCAGGAGAGCGAGGCGGCCATCGCCACCTATCTCGGCATGCCCGAGATCGCCGTGCGCGAGGTCACGACCTTCTACAACATGTACAACCAGCAGCCCACGGGCCGCTACAAGCTCAATGTCTGCACCAACCTGCCGTGCCAGTTGCGTGACGGACAGAAGGCGCTGCACCATCTGGAGCACAAGCTCGGCATCAAGATGGGCGAGACAACGGCCGATGGCCTGTTCACGCTGCAGCAGAGCGAATGCCTGGGCGCCTGCGCGGATTCGCCGGTGATGCTGGTCAACGACCGCACCATGTGCAGCTTCATGAGCAACGAGAAGCTCGATCAACTGGTGGATGGCCTGCGTGCCGCGGAGTCCGGTGCCAAGGAGGGCGTGTGATGAACGCAAACCAGGTTCTATCGCAGTTCCAGGCCACCGGGGTCCAGACCTGTTTCCACGACCGCCACATCGAGCCGCAGATCTATGCCGGCCTGGACGGCACCAACTGGCGCCTGAAGGACTATGAGGCGCGTGGCGGCTATGCCGCCCTGCGCAAGATTCTGGCCACGGGGGAGGGCGAAGGCCTGACCCAGGACCAGGTGATTGCCACCGTCAAGGAATCCGGCCTGCGCGGCCGCGGCGGCGCAGGTTTCCCGACCGGCCTGAAGTGGAGCTTCATGCCCCGCCAGTTTCCAGGCCAGAAATACCTCGTCTGCAATTCCGACGAGGGCGAGCCGGGTACCTGCAAGGACCGCGACATCCTGCAGTTCAATCCGCATATCGTCATCGAGGGCATGATCATCGCGGCCTACGCGATGGGCATCTCGGTCGGCTACAACTACATCCACGGCGAGATCTTCCAGACCTACGACCGCTTCGAGGAGGCTCTCGAAGAGGCGCGCGCAGCCGGCTACCTGGGTGACAAGATCCTGGGCAGCGGCTTCAGTTTCCAACTGCACGCGGCGCACGGATTCGGCGCCTACATCTGTGGCGAGGAAACCGCGCTGCTCGAATCGCTGGAAGGCAAGAAGGGTCAGCCGCGCTTCAAGCCGCCGTTCCCGGCGAGCTTCGGCCTGTATGGCAAGCCGACCACCATCAACAACACCGAGACCTTCGCTGCGGTGCCCTGGATCATCCGCAACGGCGGGGCGGCCTACCTGGAGATCGGCAAGCCCAACAATGGCGGCACCAAGATCTTCTCGGTGTCGGGCGACGTGGAAAAGCCGGGCAACTACGAAGTGCCGCTGGGCACGCCCTTCGCCAAGCTGCTGGAATTGGCCGGTGGCGTGCGCAAGGGCCGCCAGCTCAAGGCGGTGATTCCGGGTGGCTCGTCGGCGCCGGTGCTGCCGGCTTCCATCATCATGGAATGCACGATGGACTACGACTCCATCGCCAAGGCCGGCTCCATGCTGGGTTCGGGTGCCGTCATCGTGATGGACGACTCGCGCTCCATGGTCGAGTCGCTGCTGCGCCTGTCGTACTTCTACTCGCACGAGTCCTGCGGCCAGTGCACGCCCTGCCGCGAGGGCACGGGCTGGATGTGGCGCGTGATCGACCGCATCCAGCACGAGCAGGGACGCGAGGGCGATCTCGACCTGCTCAACTCGGTGGCCGACAACATCCAGGGCCGCACCATCTGCGCGCTCGGCGATGCCGCGGCCATGCCGGTGCGGGCCATGATCAAGCACTTCCGCCCCGAATTCGAGGCGCTGATCCAGCAGAACAGGAATTCCGCGAATCCGGCGCACGCCTGACGCGGAGACACACGACATGGTTGAAATCGAACTCGACGGCCAGAAGGTCGAAGTCGCCGAAGGCTGCATGGTGATGCATGCGGCCGAGAAGGCCGGCACTTACATTCCGCATTTCTGCTACCACAAGAAGCTGTCCATCGCGGCCAACTGCCGCATGTGCCTGGTGGACGTGGAGAAGGCGCCCAAGCCGATGCCGGCCTGTGCCACGCCCGTGACGCAGGGCATGATCGTGCGCACCAAGAGCGACAAGGCGATCAAGGCCCAGCAGTCGGTGATGGAATTCCTCCTCATCAACCACCCACTGGACTGCCCGATCTGCGACCAGGGCGGCGAATGCCAGCTGCAGGACATCGCGGTCGGCTATGGTGGCTCGGCCTCGCGCTACGCGGAGGAAAAGCGCGTAGTGTTCCACAAGGACGTCGGCCCGCTGATCTCGATGGAAGATATGAGCCGCTGCATCCATTGCACCCGTTGCGTACGTTTTGGCCAGGAAGTGGCCGGCGTGATGGAGCTGGGCATGATCCACCGTGGCGAGCATTCCGAGATCACCACGGTGGTCGGCGACACGGTCGATTCCGAGCTCTCCGGCAACATGATCGACATCTGCCCGGTTGGCGCGCTGACCAGCAAGCCTTTCCGCTACAGCGCCCGCACCTGGGAGCTGTCGCGCCGCAAGTCGGTCAGCCCGCATGATTCCACCGGTGCCAACCTGGTGGTCCAGGTCAAGAACAACAAGGTGATGCGCGTTGTGCCGCTCGAGAACGAAGCGGTCAACGAGTGCTGGATCGCCGACCGTGACCGTTTTTCCTATGAAGCGCTGAACAGCGAAGAGCGCCTGACCCAGCCCATGCTCAAGCAGGGTGGCGAATGGAAGACGGTGGACTGGCAGACCGCACTGGAATACGTGGCCAATGGGCTGCGCCAGATCAAGGCCGACCATGGTGCCAGCGCCATCGGTGCCCTCCTGAGCCCGCACAGCACTCTGGAAGAACTGCACCTGGGCAGCGCGCTGGTGCGCGGCCTGGGCAGCGACAACGTCGACTATCGCCTACGCAACGCCGAATTCACTGCGCCGCAAGCTGGTGCCGTGCGTTGGCTGGGCACTTCCATCGCTTCGCTGTCGACCTTGCAGCGTGTGCTGGTGGTGGGCTCCAATCTGCGCAAGGACCATCCGCTGTTCGCGCAGCGCATCCGCCAGGCCGTGCGCAAGGGCGCCTCCGTCAGCGCAATCCGCTCGGCGGACGATGACTGGGCCATGCCACTGGCCCATTCTGTGGTGGCCCCGCACGACGCCTGGGTGGCCCGCCTGTCCAATATTGCAGCGGCCATCGCCGGCGAGAAGGGCGTTGCCGCCCCGGCACCCGGACAGGCCGATGACGCCGCTACGGCCATCGCACGTTCGCTGCTGGGTGGCGAGCGCAAGGCTATTCTCCTGGGCAATGCTGCGGCTCACCACGCCGATGCGTCTGTGCTGCTGGCACTGGCCCACTGGATCGGCGAGCAGACCGGCGCGAGCGTCGGCTACCTGACCGAGGCCGCCAATACCGTGGGCGCTCAGTTCGTGGGCGCCGTCCCGCAGGCTGGCGGCCTGAATGCCGCACAGATGCTGCAAGGCAGCCTCAAGGCCGCGCTGTTGCTCAATACCGAACCGGCTTTCGATTCGGCTGCAGGTGCCGCTGCCGTTGCGGCACTTGCCCGCGCCGAAATGGTCGTCACGCTGAGCCCGTTCAAGGCCAACCTCGACTGCAGCGACGTGCTGCTGCCGATAGCGCCATTCACCGAGACCTCGGGCACTTTCGTCAATGCCGAAGGCCGCCTCCAGGGCTTCCATGCCGTGGTCAAACCCCAGGGCGAGGCGCGTCCTGGCTGGAAGGTTCTGCGTGTGCTGGGCAATCTGCTCGGGCTGCCAGGCTTCGACTTCGAGTCCTCGCAGGACGTGCTGGCTGCCGTGCGCGGTACGCTGCCGGCGGATGCAACGCATCTGGCGGCCGAGCGCCTGTCCAATGCGCCGGCCTCTGCCTTGCGTGCGGCCACGGTCGGTGGTGCTGCTCCGGCGGTTGCTGCCATCTATGAACTTGATGGCATCGTGCGCCGGGCCGCGTCGCTGCAATTGACCGCGGATGCTCGCAAGACCCGGGCTGCCGTTCTTGAAGGGGCTGCAGCATGATCGATACGCTGTACGGCTTCGGCCAAGGACTGGTGGGTGCAGGCTGGTGGACCGGCGGTGCATGGCCGGTGATCTGGACGCTGCTCAAGATCGTTTGCGTATTGCTGCCGCTGCTGGGAGCCGTGGCCTACCTGACGCTGTGGGAACGCAAGCTGCTGGGCTGGATCCAGGTGCGGCACGGTCCCAACCGCGTGGGCCCCTTCGGCCTGCTGCAGCCGATCGCCGATGCGCTCAAGCTGCTGACCAAGGAGCTGATCAATCCGTCGGCTGCCAGCGGCGGCCTGTTCCGGCTCGGTCCGATCATGGCCATCATGCCCGCTCTCGCGGCCTGGGTCGCGATCCCGTTCGGCCCCGATGTGGTGCTGGCCAATATCAATGCCGGCCTGCTGCTGATCATGGCGATCACCTCGGTCGAGGTGTATGGCGTGATCATCGCCGGCTGGGCGTCGAACTCGAAGTACGCCTTTCTGGGCGCGCTGCGCGCCTCCGCGCAGATGGTGAGCTATGAAATCGCCATGGGCTTCTGCCTGGTGGTGGTGATCATGGTGACCGGCAGCCTGAACCTCGGCGACGTGGTCGCCAGCCAGGGCCATGGCATGTTTGCGGACAGGGGCCTGGGCATCCTGTCCTGGAACTGGCTGCCGCTGCTGCCGATCTTCGTGGTCTACATCATCTCGGGCGTGGCAGAGACCAACCGCCATCCGTTCGACGTGGTGGAAGGCGAGGCCGAGATCGTGGCCGGCCACATGGTCGAGTACTCGGGCATGGGATTCGCCATCTTCTTCCTTGCCGAATACGCAAGCATGTGGCTGGTGTCCATCCTGGCGGCGCTGATGTTCCTGGGCGGCTGGCTTTCGCCGGTGGCTTTCCTGGACTTCATCCCGGGCTGGATCTGGCTGGGCCTGAAGACTTTCTTCGTGGTGTCGCTCTTCATCTGGATCCGGGGTACCTTCCCGCGTTTCCGCTACGACCAGATCATGCGTCTGGGCTGGAAGATTTTTATTCCCGTGACCCTGGTCTGGCTGCTGATCGTCGGTGGATGGATGCAGACCTCCTGGAACATCTGGAAGTAAACGGAGTGTGACGATGACAGCCGCTGCTGTATCCGCCTTTTCGATCAAGGATTTCTTCAAGAGCTTCATGCTCGTGGAGCTGTTCAAGGGCATGGCCCTGACCGGTCGCTATGCCTTCCGCCGCAAGGTCACGGTGCAGTTCCCCGAGGAGAAGACGCCGCTGTCGCCGCGCTTCCGCGGCCTGCATGCGCTGCGCCGTTACGAGAACGGCGAGGAGCGTTGCATCGCCTGCAAGCTGTGCGAGGCCGTCTGCCCCGCGGTGGCCATCACCATCGAGTCGGACGTGCGCGAGGACGGCAGCCGCCGCACCACGCGCTATGACATCGACCTGACGAAGTGCATCTTCTGCGGCTTCTGCGAGGAAAGCTGCCCGGTGGACTCCATCGTCGAAACCCACATCCTCGAGTACCACGGCGAGAAGCGCGGCGACCTGTATTTCACCAAGGACATGCTGCTGGCCGTGGGCGATCGCTACGAGCCGGAAATCGCGGCAGCCAAGGCGGCCGACGCCAAGTACCGCTGAGCGCAGCCCGCCAGAGAACCCAAAATCCATGGACGTCAAGACCGGCTTCTTCTATCTGTTTTCGCTCGTGCTGCTGTTTGCGGCATTCAGGGTGATCACGGCCCGCAACCCCGTGCATGCGGTGCTCTACCTCATGCTGGCCTTCTCGCAGGCATCGGCCGTCTGGCTGCTGCTGCAGGCGGAATTCCTCGCCATCACTCTGGTGCTCGTCTACCTGGGCGCGGTGATGGTGCTGTTCCTGTTCGTCGTGATGATGATCAACCTGAGCATGGATGGCCTGCGCCAGGGATTCTGGAAGCACTTCCCGCTCGCGGCGCTGGTGGGTGTGGTGATCGCGCTGGAGATGGCCTACGTGCTCATGGGCGGCTTCCGCAATAGCGGCGGTCCCAAGGCGATGCCGGCCATCGAGCAACTCTCCAATACCAAGGCGCTGGGCGTGTTGCTCTACACGCAGTACCTCTATCCGCTGGAGATCGCCGCGGTGATCCTGCTCGTGGCCATCGTCGCGGCGATTGCCCTGACCCTGCGCCGGCGCAAGGACAGCAAGTTCATCGACGTGGCAACCCAGGTCCGGGTGCGTGCACAAGACCGCGTCTCGCTGGTCAAGGTAGAGGTGACCCGCGCCCCGGTGGCCGTGGTCCCGGACGTTGCGACAGCCCCGGCCGCTGTGGAGAAGAAGGCATGACGCTTACCCTTGGACATTACCTCTCGCTCGGCGCCATCCTGTTCGCGCTGTCGGTGATTGGCATCTTTCTGAACCGCAAGAACCTGATCGTGCTGCTGATGGCCATCGAGCTGATGCTGCTGGCGGTCAACATGAACTTCGTGGCGTTCTCCCACTATCTGGGCGACATGCACGGCCAGGTGTTCGTGTTCTTCATCCTGACGGTGGCGGCGGCCGAATCCGCGATCGGTCTGGCCATCCTGGTGCTGCTGTTCCGCAACAGGTCCAGCATCAGCGTCGACGACCTCGACACGCTCAAGGGCTGACGCGAAGAAGAGAAAGACTAGAGAACGATGAGCGCAACCCTTTCTGCCGCCACGCTGCTGGCGATTCCGCTGGCGCCCTTGGCGGGTGCACTGCTGGCCGGCATTCCCGGCACCATGTTCGGCGGCAACGTGCTGGGCCGCCGAGCCAGCCACTCCTTCACCATCCTCGGCGTGCTGGTGGCCTTCGTGCTGTCTGCAATGACGCTGTGGAGCGTGGTGACCGAGGGCGCGCGTTTCAACGAGACCATCTACACGTGGATGACGGTGGGCTCGCTGAAGATGGAGGTCGGCTTCATGGTCGACAGCCTCACCGCGATGATGATGTGCGTGGTGACCTTCGTGTCGCTCATGGTCCACCTCTACACCGTGGGCTACATGGCGGAGGATGACGGTTATGACCGGTTCTTTGCCTACATCTCGCTCTTCACCTTCTCCATGCTGATGCTGGTGATGAGCAACAACCTGCTCCAGCTGTTCTTCGGCTGGGAGGCGGTGGGCCTGGTGTCCTATCTGCTGATCGGCTTCTGGTTCAACAAGCCGACGGCCATCTTCGCCAACATGAAGGCCTTCCTGGTCAACCGCGTGGGCGACTTCGGCTTCATCCTGGGCATTGGCCTGATCGCGGCCTATACCGGTACGCTCAACTACACCGAGATCTTCTCCAAGACCGGAGAACTGGCAGCACTGGGCTTCCCGGGTACCGACTGGATGCTGGTGACGGTGATCTGCATCTGCCTGTTCATCGGCGCCATGGGCAAGTCCGCGCAGTTCCCGCTGCATGTCTGGCTGCCGGACTCGATGGAAGGCCCGACCCCCATCTCTGCGCTCATCCACGCGGCCACCATGGTGACGGCCGGCATCTTCATGGTGGCGCGCATGTCGCCGCTGTTCGAACTGTCGGATACAGCGCTCAACTTCATCCTGGTGATCGGCTCCATCACCGCGCTGTTCATGGGTTTTCTGGGCATCATCCAGAACGATATCAAGCGCGTGGTGGCGTATTCGACGCTGTCGCAGCTGGGCTACATGACGGTGGCGCTGGGGGCTTCGTCCTACTCGGTCGCGGTGTTCCACCTGATGACCCATGCGTTCTTCAAGGCGCTGCTGTTCCTGGCGGCCGGCTCGGTCATCATGGGCATGCACCACAACCAGGACATCCGCTGGATGGGGGGCGTGCGCAAGTACATGCCCATCACCTGGATCACCTTCCTGCTGGGTTCGCTTGCGCTGATCGGCACGCCGCTGTTTGCAGGGTTCTATTCCAAGGACAGCATCATCGAAGCCGTGCATGAGAGCCATCTGCCGGCCGCGGGCTTCGCTTCGTTCGCAGTATTGGCGGGCGTGTTCATCACTGCCTTCTATTCGTTCCGGCTGTATTTCCTGGTGTTCCATGGCAAGGAGCGCTACGACCAGAATCCGGATGCGCATCACGATGCACATGACGACCATCATGCCCATGATGACCATCACGGCCATGGCCACGACGCAAAGCCGCACGAGTCGCCCTGGGTGGTCTGGGTCCCGCTGGTGCTGCTGGCGATCCCCTCGGTGCTGGTCGGCTACCTGACGATCGAGCCGATGCTGTTCGGCGACTTCTTCAAGAACGTGATCTTCGTGGATGGCAGCAAGCACCACGCTATGGCAGAGCTTGGCGAAGCCTTCCACGGGCCGCTGCAGATGGCGATCCATGGCCTGACGACGTGGCCGTTCTGGCTGGCGCTGGCGGGCGTGGTGTCCTCGTTCTACCTGTACATGGTCAACCCGGCGCTGCCGGCGGCGATCAAGCGCGCGTTCCATCCGGTCTACACCCTGCTCGAGAACAAGTACTACCTTGACTGGATCAACGAGAACATCCTGGCGCGTGGCGCCCGGGCACTCGGCACCGGCCTCTGGAAGGGTGGCGACCAGGCGGTGATCGATGGCGCCCTGGTCAACGGCTCCTGGCGGCTGGTCGGGCGCATCGCGTCCGCCGTGCGCCAGATCCAGACTGGCTACATCTACCACTATGCGCTCGTGATGATCGTCGGCGTCTTCGTGCTGATGACCTACTTCGTCTGGCACGACCAGATCGTTGCGCTCTTCAAATAACAACAAGGAAAACGACACATGGGTTGGCTGAGTCTCGCCATCTGGACGCCGATCGCGTTCGGCGCCGTACTGCTGGCGCTGGGCAAGCAAGGCCAGGAAGGCCTGGTGCGCTGGCTGGCGCTCGCAGGGTCCCTCCTGAGCCTGCTGGTGACGGTGCCGCTGTACCAGGGCTTTCGCCTGGGCACGGCGGCGATGCAGTTCGTGGAGCGCCATACCTGGGTTGAGCGTTTCAACATCCACTACCACGTCGGTCTGGACGGCCTGTCGTTCTGGTTCGTGCCACTGACGGCCTTCATCACGGTGATCGTGGTGATCGCGGCGTGGGAGGTGATCACCGAGCGCGTGAACCAGTACATGGGCGCGTTCCTGATCCTCTCGGGGCTCATGATCGGCGTGTTCAGTGCGCTGGACGGCATCCTGTTCTACGTGTTCTTCGAGGCCACGCTGATCCCGATGTACCTGATCATCGGCATCTGGGGCGGCCCCAACAAGATCTATGCGGCCTTCAAGTTCTTCCTGTATACGCTGCTGGGCTCGCTGCTGACGCTGGTCGCGCTGATCTATCTCTACACCCAGTCGGGCGGCAGTTTCGACATCGCTACCTGGCACCGCCTGCCGTTGTCCTCGACGGCCCAGACGCTGATCTTCTTTGCCTTCTTCGCGGCCTTCGCGGTCAAGGTGCCGATGTGGCCGGTGCATACCTGGCTGCCCGACGTACACGTCGAGGCTCCTACCGGCGGCTCGGCCGTGCTGGCAGCCATCATGCTGAAGCTGGGTGCCTATGGCTTCCTGCGCTTCTCGCTGCCCATCGCGCCAGACGCCTCCCACCGCTGGGCCTGGCTGATGATCGCGCTGTCCCTGGTGGCGGTGGTCTACGTGGGCCTCGTGGCCATGGTGCAGAAGGACATGAAGAAGCTGGTGGCCTACTCGTCCGTGGCGCACATGGGCTTCGTGACGCTCGGCTTCTTCGTCTTCAGCGATCTGGGCATGGCCGGCGGCATCGTGCAGATGATTGCCCACGGTTTCGTGTCGGGGGCGATGTTCCTCTCCATCGGCGTGCTGTACGACCGCATGCACTCGCGTGACATCGCGGCCTACGGCGGCGTCGTCAACGTGATGCCGCGCTTCGCCGCCTTTGCGCTGTTGTTCGCCATGGCCAACTGCGGCCTGCCGGGCACCGCGGGCTTCGTCGGTGAATGGATGGTCATCCTGGCGGCGGTCAAGGCCAACTTCTGGATCGGCCTGCTGGCGGCCACGGCGCTGATTTTCGGCGCGGCCTACACCCTGTGGATGTTCAAGCGCGTCTACCTGGGCCCGGTGGCCAACGAGCACGTACGCGAGTTGACCGACATCAACGGGCGCGAATTCCTCATCATGGCGCTGCTGGCCATCGCCGTGCTGTACATGGGGATCTATCCCAAGCCCTTCACCGATGTGATGGACGCCTCGGTAGCCGAGCTGCTGCGCCATGTGGCGGTGTCGAAACTGCCCTGACCCACGAACGAGACTAGAAGAGATATGGACACATTCGGCTGGGCCACCCTGACCCCGGAGATCCTGCTGCTGGTGATGGCCTGCGTGATTGCGCTGGTCGACCTGCGCGTGACCGGTACCCGTCGCACGCTCACCTACACCCTGACGCTGCTGACCCTGGCTGCCACTGCGCTGATCGCAGGCTGGCAGGCCGTGCAGGGCGGCACTGCCTACGGTTTCTCCAACATGGTCGTCAACGACCCTATGGGCAACTGGCTCAAGTGCTTTGCCTCGGTGGCGATGATGGCGACGCTGGTCTACAGCCGCAGCTATGCCGGCGAGCGGGACATGATGCGCGGCGGCGAGCTGTTCATCCTGGGCATGTTCTCGCTGCTGGGCATGTTCGTCATGATCGGCGGCAACAACTTCCTGGTGATCTACCTGGGGCTGGAACTGCTCACGCTCTCCAGCTACGCGCTGGTGGCGCTGCGCCGCGACGACACGACCGCCACCGAAGCCGCCATGAAGTACTTCGTGCTGGGTGCGATGGCCAGCGGCTTCCTGCTCTATGGCCTGTCCATGCTCTATGGCGCGACCGGCTCGCTGGACCTGGGCCAGGTGCTCAAGGCCATCAGCAGCGGCCAGATCCGCCACCAGGTGCTGGTGTTCGGCGTGGTCTTCATCGTGGCCGGCATCGCCTTCAAGCTGGGTGTCGCACCGTTCCACATGTGGGTGCCGGACGTCTACCAGGGCGCGCCCACGGCGATCACGCTGATCATCGGCGGCGCCACCAAGTTCGCGGCCTTTGCCATGGCCATGCGCCTGCTGGTCGAAGGCCTGCTGCCGCTGGCCATCGACTGGCAGCAGATGCTGGCGGTACTGGCCGTAGCGTCGCTGCTGGTGGGTAACCTGGCGGCCATTGCGCAGAGCAATCTCAAGCGCATGCTGGCCTACTCGACGATCTCGCAGATGGGCTTCGTGCTGCTGGGCATGATGTCGGGCGTGGTGCGCGGCGACGCCGCCTCGGCGTACAACGCCTACAGCTCGGCCATGTTCTACATCGTCAGCTATGTGCTCACCACGCTGGCGGCCTTCGGTGTGATCCTGCTGCTCTCGCGCAAGGGCTTCGAGAGCGACGAGATCTCCGACCTGGCTGGCCTGAACCAGCGCAGCCCCCTGTACGCCGCCGTCATGGCCGTGTGCATGTTCTCCATGGCCGGCGTGCCGCCCATGGTGGGCTTCTACGCCAAGCTCGCAGTGCTGCAGGCGCTGGTGACCTCCGGCCTGCCGCTTTACGTCGGCCTGGCCGCCTTCGCTGTGGTGATGTCGCTGATCGGCGCCTTCTACTACATCCGCGTGGTCAAGGTCATGTACTTCGATGCACCCGTGGATGCCACGCCGGTCGTTGCGGGTGCCGATGCCCGCCTGGTGCTGGCGCTCAACGGCGCGCTGGTGCTGGTGCTGGGCCTGCTGCCCGGCGGGCTGATGGCGCTGTGCGCCCAGGCCATCGTCAAGACCCTGGGGACCTGAGGGGCCCTGGTTCGGTAGTACCGTCGCGGCATGTCGCTGACCCTCTCAGTCTGGCTGGTCCTGCTGCTCGCGTTCCTCGGGGCCAACCTCCCGTTCGCCAGCCAGCGCGTGCTGGGCCTGGTGAACCTGCCGCGCGGCCGCAAGAGCCTGGCGCTTCGGCTGGCGGAACTGGTGCTGTGCTATTGCGTGGTGGGCGCCCTCGCCCTGTTGCTGGAGAGGCGTGCGGGGCAGATCGCCCCGCAGGGTTGGGAGTTCTATGCCGTCACCGGCGCACTGTTCGTGACGCTCGCCTTCCCCGGCTTTGTCTACCGCTACCTGCTGCGGACCCGTGATTGAGCGGCCGGCCTTGTCATCCATGCCCGACGAATCTCATCTGATCGAACGCCAGGTGGACAGCGAAGCCGTTTTCGACGGCCGTCTCCTGAAGGTGCGCCGCGACAGGGTGCGCCTGCCCGATGGCACATTGGCCACGCGCGAGTACGTGCAGCATCCGGGGGCCGTCGTGGTCGTGCCGCTGCTGGACGACGGCCGGGTGGTGTTAGAGCGCCAGTTCCGCTATCCCATAGGCCAGGCGATGGTCGAATTCCCGGCGGGCAAGCTCGATGCGGGGGAAGACCCGTTCGTCTGCGGCCGGCGCGAGCTGCTCGAAGAAACCGGCTACACCGCGCGCGAATGGGCACGGGCCGGGGCGATGCACCTGGCGATCGCCTATTCGACCGAGGTCATCCACATCTACTTTGCGCGGGGCCTGGTGGCCGGCGCTCAGGCCCTGGACGCAGGTGAGTTCCTCGACGTCTTTGCGGCAACCCCCGAGGAGTTGCTGCAGTGGTGCCGCGATGGCAGCGTGACCGATGCCAAGACGCTGGCCTGCGTGGTCCATCTGCAGAACCTGCTGTCGGGCGCCTGGCCACTGGACTGGCAGCCCGTGGCTGAGGGCCTCACGCCATGAAGGTCCTGAACCTGCAATGCCCGCAGGGCCACGGCTTTGAAGGCTGGTTCGGTTCCGAGCAGGACTACCAGGACCAGCATGGCCGTGGCCTCGTGACCTGCCCGGTGTGTGGCGCTGGCGAGGTGGCCAAGATGCCCAGCGCGCCGCGCCTGAACCTGAGCACGTCCCGCACCGGCACCGTGCCGGCCGAGCTGCCGGCGGCGCCAGCCGCCGCAGGCGCTGCACAGAAACAGGCTGCGCCAGAAGCCGTCGTCCCGGCGGGGCCTGACGCGGCAGCGCTGCACGCCGCGTGGTGGAAGCTGGCGCGGCAGGCCATGCGCAGCGCAGAGGATGTGGGCGACCGTTTCGCCGAGGAGGCCCGGCGCATCCATCACGGCGAGTCGGCCGAACGCGGCATCCGCGGCAAGGCCTCGCTCGAAGAGGCACGCGCCCTGCTGGAAGAGGGCATAGGCGTGCTGCCTCTTCCCGCAGCCTTGGGAGAAACCTTGCAATGAACGACCAGTGGGCAGGCATGGCGATGGGCGCCGTGGCCCTGGTGGTCACGGCCGTGGTGGTGCGCTTCATCCGTCGCCGGGTGGAGCGCCGCCGCCAGGCGCAATGGCAGGCCCGCCAGCCGGCGCCCAGCCGGCAGGTGCGGCGCGCCCAGGAACGCGCGCGCAAGGACGGCCGCTAGTTCGCTGGCAGCTTGGCGGGGTGCATGTGGCCCTCGGCCTCGCCGCAGGCAGAGGGCTGGCCTGCGCTTGCGGTCAACGGGCGGTTGCGGTGCTGCTGCCGGCAGGCAGCCACAGGACGCAGCGCGTGCCGCTTTCCCTGCGGTGCCATGCCAGCCGTGCGCCGATGGCCTCGGCGCGGCGCAACTGGTTCTTGAGCCCGCGTCCTCCCGACCGCAACGCCGATTCCACGTCGAAGCCCTGGCCGTTGTCGACGATGCGGACTTCCACGCCGTCTGCCACGGTTTCGCTTTCCACGTGGATGACGCTGGCCTGCGCGTGCTTGAGCACGTTGGCGAAGCACTCCTGGAGGATGCGCAGCAGGTGCAGCGCGCTGCGCGGATCGAGCCAGGGCAGGGGCGCTACGTCCTGCACCTCCCAGTGCAGCGCCACGCCCATCGCCTCGATGCGGGGGGCGAGGCGAAAGCGCAGCGTGGCCAGCAACAGCAGCAGGTCGGCATCGACCGGCTCCATGGAGTCGATTGCCAGCTTGAGGTCATCCATGCATTCCTCCAGCATCTGCGCCACCGCCTCGCTGCCGATCTGCCCATGGCGCACCACACGCAGCGTGCTCATCAGCGAAGAGCCCAACCCGTCGTGCATGTCCTGCATCAGCCGCTGGCGTTCCCGGACCAGCGTCTGCCGGTGCTCGCTTTCGCGTAGCCGCTCGTAGCTCAGGGCCAACTCCTGCTCGCGCTCCTGCAGGCGCTGCTCCAGGCGGGTGTTGAGCTGCTCCATGCCCCCGATGGCTGTCAGGTAGCGGCGCAGCATGATGTACGAGAAGATGAAGAAGGCGCCGATGTTGGCGTAGGCGCCCAGGAAGGCGCCTTCCACGCTCACCAGCAGGTTGTTCTGCAGCAGCCAGTCGTAGCCGCCGGCCGCCATGCTGGCGATGCTCCAGCCTGCCAGCAGCAAGGCTTCATGCGAGCCGGCCCGCCGCGCGCTGCGCCAGGCGCAGACGAACACCGTGAGGCCCAGCGCCAGCAGGACCACATAGACCAGCGGGGCCAGCGTCGTGGCTTCGGGCAGGGCGGAGACGCCGGGCAGGGTGATCAGGCTGACCAGCAGCGTGACGCTCCAGGCCAGCACCGACAGCCAGAGGCGGCGCTGGCCGTGCAGCCGTTCCAGGAAAAGATGCGCGGTGAGGATCAGCCAGAACAAAGAGCTGACCGTGATCCAGCCGAACCAGGCATCCGACAGCAGCAGGCGCTCCCGGCCCACGAAGTAGTGCAGCGTACGGACATACGAGACCACCGACATGGCGAAGAACAGCAGGTACAGCGATTCGCGGCGCCGCCATGTCCACACCCCCAGCGCGAACAGGCCCGCGGCCAGGAACGCGGCACTGCTCATCGCCGGCAGGCCCGCCTGCAGCCATGAGCGCAACTGGTAGCGCCAGCCCAGTGCATGCTCGGTGCCGATCCAGGCCGAGGAAATGCCGCCCCCCGTGCCGCGCAGCCGCTGGATGCGGATCTGTACCGATCGCACCGGTGGAGTGCCGGAGGTTTCGTTGAGCGGTACCCAGAGCGGCTGGTTCGACCCGTTCCAGAGCCGGTTGGCATGCGACTGGTAGAGCAGGCGGCCGTCGCCATAGAGGGCGATCTGGCCATCCGTCTTCCAGCGCGGCAGATAGAGATACAGCGGGCCGGCATCGGCGGCGAGCGTGGGCACGGCCATGCGGTACCAGACCTCAAGCGTGGCGGGGAGCTCCTGTGGCGGCGCGGGCGGCACCTGCGGCGGCTCGGCGTCAGGCAGCGTCACGCTGTTCCAGGGACCGGCGTCCGCCTGTGCTGCCAGGGCGTAGGGCGGCGGGGTGAAGCCCCGGCCGGGCGTGGCGCGGACATCGGCCCGGGTGATGCGCACGGCCTGCGGTGTGTCCGGCGGTGCCGATGCTGCGTGGGCTGTCACAAGGCCGGCGGCCAGTACCGGGCAGAACAGGCTACAGGAGACCCAGCGTGCGTGCTTCATGGATCGCTTCGGCCCTGGAGCGCACCTTGAGCTTGGCATAGATGCGCCGCACGAAGGTCAGCACCGTATGGTGCGATACCTGCAGCAGCCGTGCGATCTCCTGGGTGGTGAAGCCCTTGGTGATCAGTTGCAGCACCTCGCGCTCCCGCACGGACAGCGCCACTTCCTTGTCCCCGGGGGCGGCCGGAGGCGGGATGGCCCCCTGCTTGAAGCGCATGAGCACCTGGCGTGCGATCAGCGGGCTGATGGGGCTTCCGCCGGCATGCAGGCTGCGGATCTCGTCGACGATGTGCTCTGGCTCGCTGTCCTTGAGCAGGTAGCCGCTGGCCCCTGCCTCGATGGACTGCAGCACGTGCGCCTCGTCGCCGAAGGCCGTGCTGACCATCACGTTGCAGTGCTGCCAGAGCGCTGCCGCCGCGCGTATCACCTCAAGGCCCGAGCCGTCCGGCAACCCCAGGTCCACCAGCAATACCTCGATACCCGCGCCCCGGCGCAGTGACTGCAGAGCCTCGGCCTGGGTGCCGGCGGTCCACTCCAGCTGCAGCCCTTGCGCATGGCCGACGGCAGCGGCCACTGCGGCCAGGAACAGGTGGTCATCCTCCACGATCGCCACGCGGATCGGCGCCATGGCGGGCGGTGGCGGGTGGGCGGCGGAAAGGGGGCGCAGGTCGGTCACGGATGGAGGCAGGTTA
>Ga0116227_10009976_pt1 | contig 16887 bp, 13 predicted proteins | sample S1TSphgellanicum_FD_89693 | JGI IMG/M metagenome (GOLD analysis project Ga0116227, IMG submission 89693) | Host-associated microbial communities from peat moss isolated from Minnesota, USA - S1T2_Fb - Sphagnum magellanicum MG | ecosystem: Host-associated > Plants > Peat moss > Unclassified...
GGAGTGGCCATAGCTTAAATTGTTTAAAACAATCTTATCTAAAGCCATACTATCTGGCGTAATCATCAATTTAGTCAGATGATCAACCGCATCTTCAACTTTTTTCTGCTGTGCAAAACCGATATTGACCATCAAGGTTAGCCCCATAAAAATTATTACTTTTTTTAGCATAAATGGTTCGTGTTTTTAATTATCAAATGTAAACATATCTAAATCAGGATGGAGTAACAAATCTGTTTTTCAATAAAAATTAAATTTTATTTGCATTAATTTTTAAGTAATTTACCTCTGTTCAATCAAAAAATCAGCATATGGAAAGCCCTTCAAAATATACCTCTTCATTTAAAAAGAAACTTGTTTTCGTTAGCTTAATGCTTATATCAATCATCGCTTTCATTGTTATTTACATTAACCATAAAAAGAAAACCAATGAAGACAGCCAGGCTTATGCTAAATATATAGAAGCTTATACATCCGGCTCAGTTTCTAAAAAGAGTTTTATCCGCATCCATCTTGCTAATGCAGCACAGGGCATGCAAACCCTTGGAAAAGCAGAGCAAAAAACTTTATTTGACTTTTCCCCATCAATAAAGGGCAAAACATACTGGATCGATGCCCAAACAGTAGAGTTTAGACCTGATGAAAACCTAAAGCCAGGCAAAACATATACAGCGAACTTTAAACTTGCGGATGTTCTACCTGTAGAAAAAGGTCTAGAAGATTTTGAATTTGAGTTCGAGGTCAGAACACCAGGATTGATGGTTAATCAAAACGGATTGGTTTCACAAAATAATACTTCATTGGAGTATATGAAGCTTACTGGAGAAGTTTTAACAGCAGATGCAGAAGAAAGCCAGGATATAGAAAAAACAATTGAAGCCAATTTTAACCAGAAACTTAAAATTAAATGGCAACATGATCCAGCCAAAAACAGTTCTAAATTCACAATAGACAGCATCAAGAAAATAAACAGCGAACAAACATTAAAACTAAACTGGAATGGTAATGCCATTCATGCTGAACAAAAAGGAACTGAAGAAATTAAAGTACCTGCACTTAATAAATTTGAAATATTGGCCATTAAAGCCATACAGGGAAATGAAGATTATGCGCTGGTGCAATTTTCAGAACCCCTAGGCATAGGTCAGGATTTAAGTGGCTTAATTAGTTTGGGTACACTTAGCGATTTAAAATTTACAATTGATGCCAGTCAGGTAAAAGTATATGCACCAGAAGAATTGAAAGGCACATTTCCAATAAGTGTGCATGCCGGCATTGAAAATATTAACGGCAAAAAATTAACCGAAGGTAAAGTCTCCAGTCTGCTTTTTGAAGATAAAATTCCTGCTGTTACCATTGCTGGTGCAGGTACTATACTGCCAAATTCAGGAAAATTAGTGCTGCCATTTGAGGCAATTAATTTAAAAGCTGTTGATGTGACCATTATTAAAATTTATGAAAACAATATCCCGCAGTTTTTTCAAAGCAATAGCTATAAAGATGGAAATGAACTGCGCAGGGTAGCCAAACCTATTTTGCAAAAAACAATCCGGCTGGATGATGATAAAGCCTTAAACCTACATAAAAAAAACCGGTTTACTTTAGATCTTGACCAGCTCATACGTACCGAGCCCGGTGCCATGTATAGGGTTACAATAGCTTTTAGAAAAGCTTATAATATATACAACTGTACCAAAAGCAATGTCAAGGCAGAAGATGAAGACGATGAAGAAAACGGCGAAAGTTATGGAGAAAAGATAGATGAAGATGATGATTTTTGGAAAAATTACAATTATTATTATCCACACAATTATCAATGGGGTGATAAAGATAATCCCTGTACGCCTTCATTTTACACGAATGAACGCTGGGCAAGCAGAAATTTAATTGCGTCTAATATTGGCCTGGTAGCCAAAAGAGGGAATGACAACAGTATGCTGGTTGTTGCTACTGATTTACTTACTGCAAAACCTTTAAGCGGTGTAAGCTTGGCGATTATGGATTACCAAAAACAGGTGATATACAGTACAAAAACTGATGCAGATGGATTTGCAAACTTTGACCTAAAGAAACAGCCATTTTTGTTGATTGCTAAAAATGGAAATGAACGAGGTTATTTAAAACTTGATGACGGAAATTCACTTCCACTAAGCCGTTTTGATGTAGGTGGAGATCTGGTTCAAAGCGGCATTAAAGGATTCATTTATGGTGAACGTGGTGTTTGGCGTCCAGGCGATAGCTTATTTGTATCTTTTGTTTTAGAAGACAAGCTCAAAAAATTGCCTCCTAATTATCCGGTTACAATGGAATTTTATAATCCAAAAGGACAGATTTATAAACGAATGGTAAACAGCAATCCGCTTAATGGTTTTTACACTTTCAAATTGGCTACAGGAAATACGGATCCAACAGGCAATTGGCTTGCAAAAGTGAAAGCCGGTGGCGCAACTTTCTCTAAAACTTTAAAGATTGAAACAATAATGCCCAACCGTTTAAAAATAGATTTTAACATAGGAAATAAATCTTATTTAATGGTTGGAAGTTCAACCTCTACCCTATCTGCCAAATGGCTTTTTGGTACAGTTGCCCAAAATTTAAAAGCTAAAGTAGATGTCAACCTAAATACAACCGAGACAAAATTTAAAGGTTTTGAAGGATATAGCTTTGATAATCCTACAATAAATTTTCAATCGCAGGTGAAAACAATTTTTGAAGGTACGCTCAATGAAAATGGAACAGCACAAATCAATACTAATTTAAATGAAAATAACACAGCCCCTGGAGTATTAAGGGCTAATTTTACAACTAAAGTGTTTGAGCCTGGAGGCAATTTCAGCATAGATAACTTCAGTATTCCTTATCATGTTTACAGTAATTATTTAGGTATAAAGCCTCCAAAAGGGGATCGTTTAAGTGGGATGTTGCTCACTGGCCGAGACCATAAAATAGATATTGTAAATGTCAATACAGATGGGAAGTTAATCACCACCAGTAAAACAGTGCAAGTAGAGCTTTATAAGACACAATGGCGTTGGTGGTGGGAACAAGACAGTCAGTATACCTATGCAAACTTCACCCAAAACAAGTACAATAAGTTAATCGAAACAAAAAAAATAACGTTATTAAATGGTAAAGGAAGCTGGAACTTAAGAATTGATGAACCTGAATGGGGACGTTATTTAATTTTAGTCCGCGATCCAAATGGTGGTCATGTAACGGGCAAGTCAATTTATGTAGATTGGCCTGGATGGGCACAACGCGAACAAGGCAACAACCCTACCGAAGCTTCTATGCTTTCATTTACAGCAAATAAAGAAAAATTTACGGTTGGCGAAGAAATTACGTTAACCATTCCAACAGGTAAAAACGGGCGTGCACTAATTTCTATTGAAAATGGCAGCAGGGTTTTAAAAACCTATTGGATAGATACTCAAGCAGGGCAAACGGCATTTAAATTTAAAGCTGAAAAAAATATGGCGCCTAATATTTTCGCTAATATTACACTGCTTCAACCTCATGCACAAACTGTAAATGATTTGCCGATTAGAATGTACGGAGCGATTCCTGTTTCAATAGAAGATCCACAGACCATTTTGAAACCAACAATAAAAATGGCCGATAAAATAAAGCCGGAAACCGAAAACTCCATAACCGTTGCTGAGCAAAATGGTAAAGCTATGGCTTATACAATTGCCCTAGTTGATGAAGGCCTACTGGATTTGACCCGTTTTAAAACACCAGATCCACATGGCACATTTTATGCACGTGAAGGTTTAGGGGTTAAAACATGGGATTTATTTGATTATGTACTTGGTGCTTGGGGCGGGAATTTAGAGCGTATTTTAAGCATTGGTGGCGATGGAAGCATCAATAAAAACTTAAATCCAGCTAAGGCAAATCGTTTTAAAGCTGTAGTTAAATTTATGGGGCCATTCCACCTAGCCAAGGGGGAAAGCAAAACTCATAAATTTAAGCTGCCACAGTACATCGGTGCAGTAAGGGCAATGGTTGTTGCAGGTGAAGACGGTGCATATGGGTTTGCTGAAAAATCTGTTCAGGTAAAAAAACCTTTAATGGTTTTGGCTACTGTGCCTAGAGTGATTGGCCCCGGAGAAAACTTTACCCTTCCAGTAACCGTTTTTGCCACTGAAAATAACCTTAAAAATGTTTCAGTACACGCACAAAGCAGCCTTTTAACTGTTGAAGGAAGTGCTCAGCAAAAACTATATTATAAACAAACGGGTGAGCAGATGGCTTACTTTAATATAAAGGCACCAAATCAGATTGGCATTGCCAAAATTAAGGTAACTGCGCAAAGCGGCAATGAAAAAACAGTTTATGATGTAGAAATAGATATCCGTAATCCAAATCCATACATTACAAATGTGGTTTCTGCAACAGTACAGCCTCATCAAAAATGGTCAGTAAACTACCAACCCATTGGAATGTCAGGTACAAATTCCGGTGCGCTGGAAATTTCATCAATACCACCAATTGATTTAAATAAACGACTTGGTTTTTTAATTCAATATCCGCATGGCTGTATTGAACAAACTACATCAGGTATTTTTCCACAACTCTATTTAAGCCAATTGAGCCAGCTCACTGATCAACAAAAAGCCATTTCAGAGCATAATATAAAAGCGGGTATCAATAAGCTTAAAAACTTTCAGACTGCAGATGGAGGCCTATCTTACTGGCCTGGAGAGAGCAGTTCAGATGAATGGGGTTCTACATATGCAGGGCACTTTTTAATTGAAGCCCAGAATGCAGGCTATAGCCTACCTGTTGGCTTACTGGATGAACTTTTACGCTTTCAAAAAACCAAAGCCATAAACTGGACGCCAAACAGTAATAATTTTTACGGTGGTGACTTAGCCCAGGCTTATCGGCTGTATATGCTTTCATTAGCAAAAAAACCAGAAATGGCAGCAATGAACCGTTTGAAATCGTTCGAATACCTATCAACAACAGCTAAATGGCGGTTGGCAGCTGCATATAAATTAGCTGGACAGAATGACGTTGCTCAAAATATGGTTAAGGGCCTGGATACTTCTGTTAAAACCTATACCCAACTTGGAGGCACCTATGGGTCGGATGTTAGAGATGACGCCATGATTCTGGAAACATTAACCTTGCTAGGGCAAAAAACAAAAGCAGCAGCACTCCTATTGCCCCTAGCGACAAAATTAGGTGAAAATACTTGGTACAGTACCCAAACCACAGCTTATGGATTATTAGCCATTGCAAAATTTTGTGGTACAAATCAATCTTCAAATAGGTTGGCTTATCAGTATACCCTAGATGGAAAATCAGGTTCAATCAATACCGCCCAGTATATAAACACTACAGCTGTAAATTACAAAGGCAGTACCGCAAGCATTTCCAATAATGGAAGCCATGTACTTTTTGCACGCTTAGTACTTCAGGGACAGCCAGTTGCCGGACAAAACAATTTCTTACCCAACAGGCCCGATGTATTAAACATGACCGTGGATTATAAATTATTAAATGGAAAATCCATAAATCCAACCCTTTTAAAACAGGGCACTGATTTTTATGCAGAAGTAACCATTAAAAATCCAGGTAGAATGGGCTATTATGAACAAATGGCTTTAACTCAAATATTTCCGTCAGGATGGGAAATTATCAATACCCGTGTTAATGACAATCAGAGTATTTTAGCATCATCTCCATTTACCTATCAGGATATACGTGATGATCGGGTATTTACCTATTTCAATATCAGGGAAAACGAAAGCCTTGTTTATAAAGTTTTGCTCAATGCATCATATTTAGGAAGATATTATTTATCTGCTGTACAATGTGAGGCAATGTACAACAATAACATATCAGCAACTGAAGGCGGAAAATGGGTACAGGTAATTAAATGATAAAAGACCCATATCATATTTAAATTGTTCAGTCCACAATCACGGCCTAAACTGAACATTGAGAGAAGGTTTTTAACCTACCTGATTAATCTTAATCCCAGTCCATTGCAACTAAAATAGAAGTTGCAATGGACTGATAAATTTTAGCGGATATAAAAGTAGGACCACCAGATCAATTATTTCTTTTTCTTTTTTCCATAACCCCATGGACAGTGTTTGCACTTATTTTTACAACAGTATCCTCTTTTTAAATGATAGGCTTCTGTGAATACCATTAGCCCAGCTTCATTAAAATAAAAATCTTCTGTTTCTTTCATCGTTCTCTTCAGATTAAAAAGATAAAATCAAGAATTTAATCCCATTAGTTTAAAATTTTCACCTCCAGTTTACCGTCAAAAAAATGCTTTAACTGTTTACCGTCACCATGCAGTGTCCAAACTTGTTTTGGTTTAACTTTGTCGATCGTTTCTAAAATCGCATCCCAGTCTGCGTGATCAGATATATATAAGGATATTCCATTTTTTTCCTGTAAGTTCTTCCATCCCGAAGCAAAAGCCCTCACTACATTTATGGCTTTAAAGTAGCTATTAAAAACCATTGGAGGCACGATATAAACTTGATTTTCAGTATTTTGCTTCATCACCTTGCGATCATACATCATATATTTACCCAACTTGATTCCATAAGTTTCGTAAATTTTAACAAAGGGCAAAATGCTGTGGTGCACCATTATGTTTTTCTGCGGACAAACCTGGTTAATCAGCTGGATAATACGCTGACTTTTACCCAGTGCATAAGCACCCAGCATAATATTTAAATTTGTTTCATTTAATTTATTAATCTCATCCGTAACCAAGGGGTGTTTTGTTTGCGGGTGGGCAAAAGTACTCTCTGTAATCAAAACATCAGCTTCAACAAATTCAAAGGACTCGCAGGTTACATCAGGCTCAATTTTGTAATCACCTGTGTATAGGTACTTTACTCCTTTATATTCCATTAAAATTTGGCAGGAACCTAAAATATGTCCTGCCGGATAAAATAACAGCAGAACATCCTTAATTTTAAAAACCTCATGGTAAGCTTTTAAATGAAAATCGCCTGCCGCAAATTTACGGTACCGGTGTTGCATAAAAGAAGCTGTAGGTTTTGTACAATATACATTCTGATTGCCTCCAAGGGCATGATCGCCATGGGCATGTGAAATTACAGCTGTTATTACCGGTTGCTGTGGATCCAGATAAAAATCACCATAGCTACAGTATAATCCCATTGGTGTAATGGTTATAAAATCATCTATTATCATTAAAGATGGCTTGTTTTTAAGAATATTTGGTGTAAGGCAATAACTTGTTCAATAATAGAATGCTGTTCATCATTGGTAATGAAATAACTGGCCATTTTCAATTTTTGCTCATCGGTAAATTGCTTATCTATCCGGGCTTTAACCTGATCGGCAGTTACCTGATCACGTTTCATAACACGGTTAATTTTAATGTCTAAAGGTGCGGTAACCAGAATACTGGCATCGCACATTTTATAAGAATCACTTTCAAAAAGCAGTGCTGCTTCTTTTAAAATATAAGGCACACTTAACGGCATTTCTTTAATCCATAAATCAAAAGCTCTAAATACTGCTGGATGTACCAATGCATTTAATTCTGAAAGTTTAATTGTATTATTAAATACAATATTGGCTATATGCTTGTTGTTTAGCCTTCCGTCATTAAAATAACTCCCTTCGCCAAAGGTCTGTTTAACACCTGCAATAAGTAAGTCATCAGTAACCATAATTTCTTTAGCAACCGTATCTGCATAAAAAACAGGGATACCTAATATTTCAAAAACATTACAAACGGTTGTTTTGCCACTCCCTATGCCACCGGTTATTCCAATCTTATACATTATTTTTCGACTATAAAATCAATTTTTGAGGGTACAACTTTAACCAGTTTACAATAATCAGGAAACTGGTTAAGCTTAACCGTAAATTGATTGCGTTTTAAGTTCTGCCATTCATCTACATCAACAGTTGCTTCTATAAAACTTTCATCTATTTGTGCATAATTACTTAATGCAACTAGAAATGTAACTTTAACCTTTTTAGGATAAAGCTTAATATTATTGTAATAACGGTTGTTAATGAGTCTTAACGGCACATCAACTGTTTTTTCTGTAAATTCATCAACGTTTAAATTAACCTGTACCGATGTAGGAAAAATACTTACATTTTTAAGGTGACTGTGCTGCATATTAACCCGCTTTGAGATGTTTGCATTAACTTTATCAAGTTTCAGGGTATCAGTTGTCCAGATATTTATTTTATTCAGCTCTTCTATTGGTCCAGATATGGTAACGTATTTTGGCGTTAATTTTACTTCACTTGCGATACCAAACTGTTTAATAAAACCTATTTTTTGAATCAATTTAATAGGTACCCTCTTAACTGTACGCTGTGTAAAATCAAAATATAGGGTATCTGGAACAACAGCAATTACTTTTTGTGAGCTTCCGAGCTGTTGATTGATATTGTTGAGCTGTTCTGAAGAAACAATAAAATTTTTATTATTGAGTTGGCTCAGGCTTAACAAAATAGACTGTGGATTAATTCTTAATCTGGCAAACAAAAGTTGCCATCCTGTACCTCTAACCTGAAGGTCTACCGTATCAGACTGTAAAGGATGAAAAGCCCTTTTTTGAGGAAAATCTTTAAAAATTAAGACTGTTTTTGCAGTATAATCATATTTATTATTGAGCGCCATAAAAAGCCATGCCATTATTGCAAGCAACAAACAGGCAATCAGGGTTAAAACACGTCTTTTCTCTAATACAGTTAATTTTATAAAAGGCATAAATTAATAAATAAGTGAACTTTAATTATTCACCGCGATCTACATATTCAAATGTAACAAAACAATAATGAGCCCATCAAAAAAATGGTGATTTTATTCATCATTTTTTGATATTTTAATGGTTTATTACATTAAGTGTTTATATTTCACAAACGTTAAACTATTATTTATGAAAAAACGATTTTTAATATTTTTCCTTTTAAGCACCTGCTTAAGTGCTTTCTCCCAAAAAAGGCAAAATGTTTATTATATTAAAAATGGTATCCCTGTACAGGACAAAGAATCTGCAGAATTCCGCCGTATTATTCAAGAACCTGATTCTGGATCTACTCTATACCAGCTGTTCGAATTTTATCCAAATAATATAGAAAAAACTGTTGCTCAGGTTTCCAAGTTCGAGCCGGCCCTGGTTTATGAGGGTGTTGTAAGTTTATACAACAAACAGGGGATTTTAATTGAAAAATCTAATTACAAAAGCGGAAAGCTGATTGGAGAGGCACAGTATTTTTATGATAATGGAAAACAAAAAAAAACAATCATTTACGAAGCATCTATAAAAACAGCTAGCGGTCAGGAACAAACAGTATATAAACTGATTAACTATTATGATTCATTAGGAAACCAGAAAGTTAAAGAAGGAAATGGCTACTATAAAGAGGAAAAAGATAATGACACAGAAGAAGGAAATTATGTAAACGGTAATAAAGATGGGGTATGGAAAGGAAATATCAAAGAAGATACTTATGAAGAAGTTTATCAAGAAGGAAAATTTGTTTCAGGCACAGCGAAATTTAGCAATGGAAAAACTTCTAAATATACTGTTGCTAATGAAACTCCTACATATCCCGGTGGCATATCAGAATTCTATAAATACCTGTCTAAAGAATTCAAATACCCTAAAGAAGCTGTTAATTCTGGTATAAATGCTAAATTGTACATAAGTTTTGTTCTCGATAAAAATGGTGTCCTATCAGATATTACTTTTAAAAATAGGTTCGGCTATGGTATTGAAGAAGAAGCGTACAGGATATTTAAAAATTCTCCGACTTGGAACCCTGGAAAACAACATGGCATACCTGTTCGGGTAATCTATAATATTCCTATAAATTTAAAAGTAAACTAAAGATTTATTTAAAATCTACCCATCAAAAAAGGCCACTCAATGAGTGGCCTTTTTTGATAACTATTTATGCTGACTAAGCTTTTGGTGCCAATGCTTTGGTTGCATCTAAAGAAACTGCACTTTTATCAAAACGAATTTTAACACCACCTTCTACTTCAATTAAGAAAGTAGTTTCGTTGGCGTCTGCAATACGGCCGTGTATGCCAGCAGTTGTGATGATCTTGTCGCCTTTTTTCAGTTCATCAACCATTTTTTTGTGATCTTTTGCTTTTTTTACTTGCGGACGGATCATGAAAAAGTAAAACACTACAGCGATCAATCCCATCATAATCAACATTTTGGAATCAAAACCTGCTCCACCTTGTGCCTGCAAAATTATTGTTGTTGTCATTTCTTTATTTCTATTTAGTTGTTTTTAATTTATAATAAAATTTTATTGATGATCATCTCGCTGTTATTTTTTAACAAGCACTTCTCCTACCAAATGAACCATGCTCTGACTTGGATTGGCATTTGAGGTAACAGTAATTACCTTATCCTGTAAACCCATTTTACCGGTACTGTTAAATACAACTTTGATCACACCTTCTGCTCCTGGCTGTATGGGCTCTTTAGGCGTCTCAGGTACTGTGCAGCCACAAGTAGCTGTAGCATTGCTGATAATTAAAGGGCTCTTTCCTGTATTTTTAAACTTAAAGTCATGCTGTACTTTTTCACCCTCTTCAATTTTGCCAAATTCATAAACTTCACGTTCAAAGGTAATAATGGGCGCATCTGGCGAAGCCACTGCTGAGGTTTTGGTTGTATCATTTCCAACCGATACATGATGAGCAGATGTACCTTTACTGGTATTTGCATTGTGACAAGCAGACAATACAATGGCTACCGATAGAATTACGAATACTTTTTTCATATTAATCTTCAATTAATCCTCTGCCTAATTTTTTTATGGTATTTGTTTTTTTAAGGTCACCTAAAATTTTATCTAAAATACCATTTATAAATGAATTACTTTTTGGGGTGCTGTAATCTTTTGATAATTCCAGATACTCATTAATGGTAACTTTTACCGGAATAGATGGAAAGTTAAGGAGCTCACAAATGGCCATTTTCATTAAAATGGTATCCATTAAGGCAATCCTTTCTGATTCCCAGTTCTTGGTGCGGTCTGCAATCATTTCCTGGTACTTTGCATCATTCTGCAAAGTATAAACAAAAAGGTCCTGAACAAATTTGCTGTCTTCTATCCAGTCGGCACTAATTTCAGTAAGCTTATTTTTAAAGGGATCTTCATTTGTAAAATTCTTAAGCGTTTTGGCTACCATGCCTTTCATCACTTCATGATCAACCTGCCAATTGATGAATTTCTCTTCAAAAACCTGTAGAATTGCCTGATTTTTTAAAAGAATTTTTCTGAAAATATATTTAATAATATCTTTTGATGATTCTAAGCTTTCGTTTTCGTCAGCCAGATAATCAGCATATTCTTTTGATGACTTTAAAGAATTATATACTGTTTTACGAATTTCGGGATCAAAACCCCAATCTACTTTATATTTTTTGATTGCAGCGATGTACTCTGGATTTTGCTGCAGCAATAAACTAAACTTATTATGAAGCAACTTGAGATTCGGATTTAAATCTTCAGCAGTTTTTATATGCTTATTTGCACGTTCTGCCGCATCATTGGCCGTAAACTCGGTAACTTCTACTAAGAGAGAAAGCATCCAGATATACATTTCATAAACGCTATCTATACTTTGCATCAAAGTTTTTAAATCTCCTTTGATGTCTTTTTTATCTGCCATATGCCATGCGAAAATGTTTTGCAGAGCTTTGATCCTTAAGTGCCTTCTATTTAACATGAATATAAGAACGAATGTGGTTTTTTAAACCTTTAAATTATTAGTATGATGAATTAATTTTTTTTATATCTGCAATGCGTTTTTCTGCAATGCGGTTTGCTGCCGTGTTGGTTGGAATATTTTCTGTTTTACTCAATTTAATCACATTGCGTGTTGCATCATAAATATTTTCCGTTAACTGTACGGTTCTTTTTTTACCAAAACCTGTTAATTCTGAATAACATGAAATTAAACCACCTGCATTGATTAAATAATCAGGAGCAAACAAAATTCCTTTTTCCAATAAAAGTGCACTATCAGCAATTTCATCTTTTAACTGATTATTTGCTGAACCTGCAATAATTGCGAATTTCATTTTGGCAATCGTTTTATCATTTACAGTTGCCCCCATTGCACATGGTGCATACACATCAGCTGCAACTCCAAATATTTTATCTGCATCTATAGGCTTAGCTTTATATTTTCTGGCCACATAGGTAAGCTGTTCCTGATTGATATCACTGATGAATACTTCTGCATTCTCTTTTCTGAGCAAGGCAACTAAATGTTCTCCAACATTGCCTATGCCCTGTACAACAATTGTTCTTCCGGCAAGCATATCTGTTCCAAAAACTTCTTTAACACTTGCCTTGATCCCTAAATAAACCCCTTGGGCAGTAAAAGGTGCAGGGTTTCCTGCGCCACCTAACGATTCAGGTACGCCGGTAACATGCTTAGTTTCCATACGGATAAATTCCATATCGCGGGTATTGGTACCCATCTCTTCGGCTGTTATAAATTCACCATTCAGATTTTTAATAAAACGGCCATAACTGCGCATTAAGGTTTCGGTTTTATCTTTTCTGGAATCGCCAATGATTACGCCTTTACCCCCCCCAAGATTTAAGCCTGTAATAGCCGACTTATAGGTCATCCCTCTTGATAAACGTAATGCATCCTCTAATGCTTCTGCCTCGGTTGCATAGCTCCACATTCGTGTTCCGCCGAGTGCCGGGCCCAAAGTGGTATCATGTATAGCGATAATGGCTTTTAATCCGGTATCAGTATCATTGCAATAAATCAATTTTTTATGCCCGTAAGCACTTAATTGATTTAAAATTGAGGTATCTGACATAGAATTTGCTGACATATTTATTAGTACGGCTTGCGTGTTGCAAAATTAAAATAAAAAACCATTATTACACCTATTTAACTAAACTTATAATAAAATTACCTGCCATTTAGGTAATTTTGTATGCAATGAAACATTTACGGTACCTGAACAAATACTTTTATAAATATAAATGGTGGATTATTCCCGGAGTAATATTCGTCGTTATTTCAAATATATTTGGAGTAATTCCAGCTCAGGTTATTGGGTTTGCATTTGATTTAATAACTGAAAACATTCAGGTATACACCTTGTTTAATGGTTTTAACAGACAGCAAATTATATATGATATTTTCAGCAATAGTCTTTTTTACTTCGGCTTGCTGGTGATTATTCTCTATCTATTGCGTGGCTTATTTTTATTTTTTATGCGCCAAACCATTATTCTAATGTCCAGGCATATTGAGTTTGACATGAAAAATGATATTTATGCACACTATCAAAAATTAAGTCTTGGCTTTTACCGAAAAAACAATACGGGCGACTTAATGGCCCGTGCTACAGAAGATGTAAACCGGGTACGTATGTATGTAGGTCCGGCAATTATGTATGCCATAAATACCTTTGTACTTTCAGTACTTATTATTTACTCCATGTTTAATGTAAATGTTAAACTGGCTGTATTTTGTTTACTGCCCCTGCCCTTTCTGGTGGTGATCATTTATTATGTAAATACTTTAATTTTTAAAAAGAGCGGCAAAATCCAGGAACGGCTTTCTTTGTTATCCAGTTTTGTACAGGAACGTTTCTCGGGCATTAGGATTATAAAATCATACGTTAGAGAAGAATATACGCGCAATATATTTGAAATACAGAGCAACGCATACAAAAAAGATTCGATGAGCTTAGTTAAAGTATCGGCCTTATTTTACCCAACTATGCTTTTGCTCATCGGCACAAGCACCATTTTAACAATATATATAGGCGGCATACAGGTAATGAACGGCAGTATTAGTGCAGGAAATATTGCCGAATTTATCATCTACATCAATCAGCTTACTTTTCCGGTTACCATGTTGGGCTGGGTAACCTCTTTAATACAAAGGGCCGCCGCATCTCAAAAAAGAATTAATGACTTTTTACAAACCCCTTCTGATATTGAATCAGTAAACCAAGCTGAAACAAATATTAGTGGTCAAATCAACTTTAACAATGTAAGCTTTACCTACCCCGACACTGGAATCGAAGCATTAAAAAACATAAATGTTGAAATAAACAGTGGCGAATTTGTAGCCATAATTGGAAAAACAGGTTCAGGCAAATCAACCTTGGCCAACCTTATTATGCGTATGTACGATGTTGAAAAAGGGAATATTTTCATTGACCATAAAAACATAAAAGACCTCAATTTAAAAAACTATCGAAACCAAGTTGGCTTTGTTCCTCAAGAAGTTTTTCTGTTTTCTGATACGATAAAAAACAATATTGCTTTCGGTTTAGACACAGTTAAAGAGGAAGACGTTTATGAAGCGGCAAAGAATGCATCCGTTTATCAAAACATTATAGATTTTGACCTGGGCTTTGAAACCATGCTTGGCGAACGTGGAATAACACTCTCGGGTGGGCAAAAACAGCGTGTTTCCATTGCCAGAGCACTAATCAAATCACCTAAAGTTCTAATATTCGATGATTGTCTTTCGGCTGTTGACACTAAAACAGAAGAGGATATTTTACAGAATCTAGGCAAGATTATGAAACATAAAACATGCATTTTAATTGCACATAGAATCTCTACGATTAAAAATGCAGATAAAATATTAGTATTAGACAATGGCATCATAATTGAGCAAGGCACACATAATGAACTACTTAACCTTAACGGAACCTATACCGAAATCTATAACAATCAGCTTTTGGAAGAAGAAAAACGCGTAATTTAATTTGTTTAATTTATATTTTGAACTTTAAATATTTGCTTTATATTTACCGGAACCAAAAAACAAAACCAAAACTAGTACCATGGGAGAATTTGACAACAAAGAAAGAGAAGAAGTTTTTTCAAAGAAAGTAAGGGCCGGTAAAAGAACTTATTTCTTTGACGTTAAGGCGACTCGTTCAGGTGATTATTATTTAACAATTACCGAAAGCAAGAAAAGATTGGAGGATGGGGTATTTGTAAAACATAAAATTTTTCTTTATAAAGAAGATTTCGAAAAATTTACAGAAGGCTTAACTGAAACTGTTGATTACATTAAAACAAACCAAGAAGTTGTAGAAAAACGTTATGAATATTCAGAAAACGGAGAACACTCAACTAAATCTGATGATTTTTCTTTTTAAGTAATATATAATTCAATAGAAAGCCCTCGATGAAAATCGAAGGCTTTTTTTATGCAAGCAATATTTTTAATCCGGTTGCTTAAATAAAAAATGGTTACACCCAAAATTTACATTATGAAAACAGCACTTCTGTCACCTCTATTTCTAATCTTGTTTACACCAATAATTTTTGCTCAGGAAAAAACGGACAAAAACCTTCAGGTAAAAATTAACGCGCTGGTGAAAGGTTTTAATGGTAATGTAGGGATTTATGTGAAAAATTTAAAAACTGGCAAAACAGCAAGTTTCAATGCAGACAGCATTTTTCCAACAGCAAGTATGATCAAAGTTCCGATTACCTGTGGGATTTTTAATAAAGTAGAAAATGGATCACTAGATTATCATACGGTATTAAACTATAAAGACAGTCTGCTCTATGCGGGAGAAGATATATTGGGTTCTTTCAAAGATCAGGAGAAAATTGCGCTGAGCAAAGTATTAATGCTTATGATTACCACAAGCGATAATACGGCCAGTTTATGGGCTCAAAGCTTGGCGGGTACAGGCACAGCAATAAATGAACTTATGGCAAGCAATGGCCTACAGAATACCAGGGTAAATTCGAGAACACCGGGCAGAAGGGATAACCAGCAACAATATGGTTGGGGACAAACCACGCCTAAAGAAATGGCCACACTGGTTACTTTAATTAGAAATGGAAAAATGATTAGCCCCTCTGCATCAGAACGCATTTATAGAAATATGACGCATATTTTTTGGGATAGCGAAGCACTGTCGCAAATTCCACCTACAGTTCAGACTGCATCAAAATCTGGTGCAGTAGATGCTTCGAGATCTGAGGTTGTACTGGTTAATGCACCACATGGCGATTATGTATTTTGCATTATAACTAAAAATCAAAAGGATATTTCATGGAATTATGGCAATGAAGGATGGTCAGTGATCAGGAAGCTGAGTAATTTATTATGGGAGTATTACGAGCCTAATTTTAATTGGAAACAACCCATAGATATGCAAAAATATTTCAAATGAGTTAAATCCTAGCCATTCCTAAACCTACAACCAATACTAAAGCCACGTAGCTAAAAACAACGATTAATGTTAATATACCCATATATTTAAACAAAGACTTTATATTAAGCAATGCATCGCTTAAGCTTGCCTGATCTCCAAAAAGTATACCCTGTTTTCCTTTATTAGAAAATTTAGAAAGCAACAAACTTGGGTAAAAGTATAAAAAAGCAAATATGAGGTACAGTACAGTAACTCCTAAAGAGCCACCTTTACCTAAAGGCCCCAATTGCGCCGCCATGTTCGGATTGGAGTTGATAAAGGAAGCAATACCAAATGAACCAATAAATAAAAATGCCGAAATCACGAAACCTACAATTGCCAATATTTTAGCCCATTTAGTGGTTTCATAAATATAACTGCGCATTTCTTCAGTTACAATTAATTTTATTTCTTGTGTTTGAGTTTCTTCCGGATCAAAATTTTCCATAACGGTATAATTATAATTTTTGCTAAACTAAGATAAAAAAATCATTCTGTACAAATCTGAATGCCTAATTAAAGATTTTAAAGCTATCTTTGCCGACTTTAAGAAAGGTGAAAGGTGAAAGGTGAAAGGTGAAAGGTGAAAGGTGAAAGGTGAAAGGTGAAAGGTGAAAGGTGAAAGGTGAAAGGTGAAAGGTGAAAGGTGAAAGGTGAAAGGTGAAAGGTGAAA
>Ga0116227_10009977_pt1 | contig 16883 bp, 15 predicted proteins | sample S1TSphgellanicum_FD_89693 | JGI IMG/M metagenome (GOLD analysis project Ga0116227, IMG submission 89693) | Host-associated microbial communities from peat moss isolated from Minnesota, USA - S1T2_Fb - Sphagnum magellanicum MG | ecosystem: Host-associated > Plants > Peat moss > Unclassified...
AGACGATGGCGACCTGGATGCGTCCATGCTCATTGTGCGACGAGGCTGCGACGAAGGCCGCTCTCATCGCGACTTCCGTTTTGCCGAAGCCGACATCGCCGCAGACGAGGCGGTCCATCGGCTTGCCGCTGGCCAGATCCTCGAGCACGTCGCCGATGGCGGCTTCCTGATCCTCGGTCTCGTCCCAGGGGAAGCGGTCGACGAAGGGCGCGAAGCTGGCCGGGTCGCTGACCAGCGCCGGTGCGGTGCGCAGGGCGCGCAGGGCCGCGGTTTTCAGCAGCTCATGGGCGATCTCGCGGATGCGCTCCTTGAGCTTGGCGCGGCGCTTCTGCCATGCCTCGCCGCCGAGGCGATCCAGCGCAACGCCCTCATTCTCGGCGCCAAAGCGCGATAAAACATCAAGATTTTCGACCGGGATGTAGAGCTTGTCGCCCCCGGCATAGGTCAGCATCACGCAATCATGCGGGCTGCCGCCGACGGGGACCGATTGCAGCCCCTCATATTTGCCGATGCCGTGATCCATATGGACCACCAGATCGCCGGGGCTGAGCGCGGCGAGTTCGGCCAGAAAGGCGTCGGCGGATTTCTTCTTTTTCTTGCGGCGGACAAGGCGGTCGCCCAGCAGATCCTGCTCGGTGACGATCTCGACGCTCTCGCTGGCAAAGCCGGTTTCGAGCGGCAGCACCAAAGCGGCGACCCGGCCAGAGGCGGCAATGCCCAAAGCCTCCTGCCATGTGTCGGCCAGAGCGGGGGTGGGGGCCTTGAAGGCCTCGCCCGCTTCGCCAAGGATGCTGGTGATGCGCGATCGGCTGCCGGTGGAATAGCAGGCCAGCACCGCCTTCTTGCCCATGCGGGCCTGAGCGATCAGATGCTTGGCGGCCGCCTCATAGGCATTGTCGCCGCGCGCGCGTTCCGGCGCGAAATCGCGCGCGCCGCTGAAGGCGAAATCGACCGTGGCGGCGCCATCGGGCTGGGGGAAAGGCTGGGCGGTATGCGCGGGCCAGCCTTGCAGACTGCGGGCGATTTCATCCTGCGTCAGATACAGGGCATCGGCGGGCAGTGGGCGATAGGCGCCCGATTTCTTCTGAATTTCCGGGTCGGCGCGGGAATGGTGATAGTCGGTGACGTCGGCCAGACGTTCCTCGATGGCGCCTTGCGCTCCGGCTTCCACCACCAGCAGGTCGGCCTCGCCCAGATGGTCGAACAGCGTGACGAGGCGGTCTTCCAGCAGCGGCAGCCAGTGCTCCATGCCGGCCAGACGGCGGCCATCGGACACCGCCTGATAGAGCGGATCGGTGGTGGCGTGGGCGGCAAAACGTTCGCGATAGCGGCTGCGGAAGCGCTTGATGCTCTCGTCATCGAGCAGCGCCTCGCTGGCGGGGAGCAGCAGGTGCTGGGGCAGCGTGCCGGTGGTGCGCTGGGTGGCGGGATCGAAGAGGCGGATCGTTTCGATCTCATCGCCGAAGAAATCGAGGCGCAGGCCCTGATCCAGACCGCTGGGGAAGATGTCGAAGATCGAGCCGCGCACCGCATATTCACCGGCATCGGCGACGGTGTCGGTGCGGGAGTAACCGGCGCGGGCGAGCAAAGCGGTCAGGCTCTCACGCCCGATTTCCACGCCGGGTTTCAGCAGGCGCACCGATTCGCGGATGCGGAAGGGCGTGAGCACGCGCTGGGTGATCGCGCCCACGGTGGTCAGCAGCAGTTGCGGCGCCTCCACCTTCTGCTGCAGCCGGTGCAGCGCGGCGAGGCGGCGCGTGGAGATCGAAACGGCGGGGCTGGCGCGGTCATAGGGCAGGCAGTCCCACGCAGGGAATTCCACCACCTCCAGTTCGGGGGCGAAGATTTTCGCCGCGTCGCCGATGGCGCGCATGGCGGCATCGTCGGCGGCGACGAAGACCGCGCGGCCCCGTTTCACCGCCGCTGCCCGAGCCAGATCGGCCAGCACCATGGGCTGGGCGCCGCGCACCAGCCCGGCCAGCGTCAGCGGGCTTTTGGCGGCAAGGATGCGGGAGATATCGGGCATGGCAACAGCGCTTTCGTCAGGGTTTCGGCGTCAGATCCGGGCACGGCAGAAAACCCGCCGCGCCGATTCGGCGGGCAGGGGAGTGCAGACGCCTTTAGGGCAGTCAGCGCTTGAGGGGAAGGCGTTGGTTTGCGTTTTGTTCCGATCCGGCGCGGATCATTCAGCGCGGGATGTCGACGTAATCCAGCTTGCGCATGCGCCCCATCTGCGCGCCCTGATACTCTTGCGGAACGGACAGCGAGCCCAGCGCCCAACCGAGGATATCGACATCCTCTTCCTCGATCAGGGTCTCGAACCAGATCAGGTCCTCTTCGCTCCATTCGCTGTGGAAACGGTCGAAGAAGCAGCCGATCATATAGTCGGCCTCACGCGTGCCGCGATGCCAGGCGCGGAAATGGAGGCGCTTGAGGCGGTCCTGATGGGCTTGGGAGTCGGTCATGGGGGCGGGTTAGGCCGGGGCGGGCGCCAGATCAACAGTGATTTGGAACGGTGGAATAAAGCGGGAACGCGCTGGAAAAATCCATATCCGCCTTTATGAGGGCGGCATGCGTCCCGAAGAGCTCAATCCCCTGTTTGTCGGTGCCGAAGCGTTGAAAGGCGTGGGGGCGGGGCTCGCCAAGCCTTTGGCCAAGCTTGGGCTCAACCGGATTCGCGATTTCGTTTATCATCTGCCTGACCGTTTCGTCAGCCGCCGGGTGCTTCAGGCGCTGGAGGAAAGCGCGGTGGGCGAGCAGGTGATCGTGGAGCTGACGCCGGTCGATTATCGCGGCGGCGGCAATCCGCGCGCGCCCTTTCGGGTGATGGCGCAGGACCGGGCGGGCAATGTCTGCGCGCTGGTTTACTTTGGGCGCAATGCAGGCTGGGCGCGCAAGCAATTGCCCCTGAACGAGCCGCGCTGGATCGCCGGGCGTCTGGATCAATTCGGGCAGAGCCTGCAGATCGTCCACCCCGAACATGTGGGCGAGGACAGCAAGGCCGCGATGGGCAAGACCATCGAGCCGATCTATCCTTTGTCCGAAGGGATGACCCAAGGGCGCTTGGGCGCGCTGGTGCAGCAGGCTTTGACGCATGTGCCGGAACTGCCCGAATGGATCGAGCCTTCGCTGAAGACCAAGCAAGGCTGGCCCGATTGGCAGCCTGCCGTGCTGGGCGCGCATCGCGGCGAAGACCCCAAGGCGCGGGATCGTTTGGCCTATGATGAATTGCTGGCCAATTCTCTGGCGCTGATGCTGGTGCGCGCCAGCAACCGCCGTAGCAAGGGTCAGCCTCTGCAGGGCGACGGGCGGCTGCGTTCCAAGCTGGCGCTGCCCTTCGCGCTGACCGGCGCGCAACGCCGCTCCATCGCCGAGATCGAGGGCGATCTGGCCCAGAGCGCCCCCATGCTGCGCCTGCTGCAAGGCGATGTGGGCAGCGGCAAGACGGTGGTGGCGCTGGAATCCATGCTGATCGCGGTGGAGGCGGGGGCTCAGGCCGCGCTTTTGGCGCCCACGGAAATCCTTGCCCGCCAGCATTATGAAACGCTGCGCCGCATGGCCGCGCCCACCGGCGTCAACATCGCCCTGCTGACCGGACGCGACAAGGGCAAGGCGCGCGAGGGCATTCTGATGGGCCTGATGGACGGCAGCATCGATATGGTGGTGGGCACCCACGCCATCTTTCAGGATGCGGTGGCCTATAAGAACCTCGCGCTGGCGGTGATCGATGAGCAGCATCGCTTCGGCGTCGGCCAGCGGCTGATGCTGACGCAAAAGGGCAAGGCCACGCCGCATTGCCTCGCCATGACCGCCACGCCCATCCCGCGCACGCTGACTCTGGCGCAATATGGCGAGATGGATGTGTCGCGGCTGGACGAACTGCCGCCGGGCCGTCAGGCCATCGACACGCGCGTAGTGGCGCAGGAGCGGATCGGCGATGTGGTCGCCGCGCTGAGCCGCCATTTCGAGACCGGGCAGCAAGCCTATTGGGTCTGCCCCATGGTGCGCGAGAGCGAAACCGCCGACCTCGCCGCCGCCGAGGCGCGCCATGGCGATCTGGCCGCGCATTTCGGCAATGATGTCGTGCTGGTGCATGGCCAGTTGAAGCCCGAGGAAAAGGACGCCGCGATGGAGCGCTTCTCGCGCGGCGAGGCCAAGCTGCTGGTGGCGACCACGGTGATCGAGGTCGGCGTGGACGTGCCCAATGCCACGCTGATGGTGATCGAGCAGGCCGAGCGTTTCGGCCTTGCCCAGCTCCACCAGTTGCGCGGGCGCGTGGGGCGCGGCAGCGAGAAATCCACCTGCCTCCTGCTGCGCGGCGAGGCGCTGAGCGAGGTCGGCCGCGAAAGGCTGGCCCTGATGCGCGAAACGCAGGACGGTTTCCGCCTCGCCGAGGAAGATCTGCGCCTGCGCGGCGGCGGCGAACTTTTGGGCACCCGCCAGTCCGGCGACACGCCGTTCCGCACGGCCAGTCTGGAGCAGATCCAGCGTCTGCTCCCCATGGCGCACGATGACGCCCGCCTGCTGATGGAACGCGACGGCGGCCTTGTCGGCGAACGCGGCGAGGCCGCGCGCCTGCTGCTCTATCTGTTCGAGCGCGACTGGGGCGTGCAGCTTTTGCGCGGCGGGTAAGCGCTTTTTCAGGGGTTTGGCGCTAGGCGGCAGGGATGGCTGCCGCATTCCCTCGAACATCGATCCTGCTGATTGCGCTGGCCGCGATGGGCATTGCCGTGCTGCTGCCGTTCGATCAGGGCCTGCGCCTTATCAGCGGCGGGCATCTGCCAATCCATGTGTTGCTGATCGGGACGATGGCGCTCTCGGGCGGATGGTTTGCCCAAAAAGGCGGACTGTCCTCCGCTGCGCATCTTCGCCCCGGTCTGCTCTGGGCGCTGGGCATGGCGGCCTATGTGCTGCTGCTCGATCTGGTGGTGGCGCGTCCGCTTATGCTCACAGGCGCGCTGGCCTATGTCCATATGCCGCTGCCGGGACGTCTGACGGTGTTTATGGCGCGCGCCTTCAATGAAAGCGTGATCTATCGCCTGTTTCTCTTCGGCGGGCTGATCGCGGTTTTGCAAAGCAGGCTCTCTCGCCCCTTGCCGCCGATGGTGGTGCTGGCGGCGGCGCTGGTGGCGCAACTGGCGAACATCGGCATCAACCTTGGGCTGGGTGAGACGGGGGCGATCGACCCGGCGCTGCTGCTCTATTGGTTGCTGCGCTATGTGTTGCCCGGCGTGGTCTGGGGATGGCTTTACTGGCGCCACGGTTTTGTGACGACCGAGATTGCGTCCACCGGGGTTCATTTGTTTCTGCAGCCGGTGATTGGGGTTTTGGTTTAAGGGGGAAAGGGAAATGCGAGGGTGTTACACCCTCGCGCTCCCATTAATGTCTGCCTTGCGCTTCGGGTTCGGCGATGGAGCAAGGTCGCGGCGCCGTAGGCTTGAAGATCGCCAGCACAACCTTTGGATCAAGGTGACCCTGCCTGCGGCGCGTCAAGTCGCGCAGGTGGAGAGTTCATGCAATCGGATCGTGCACCACTACCCGTGCGTCGGAAGACGTCATGGGAGCGCGAGGGGGTAACCCCCTCGCATCTTACTTCTTCTTTTTCAGCGCAAAAAGGGCCGCGTCTCGATCACCGGCGTTAAAGGCTGGCCGTTCTCGAACCAGCTCACCAGATTGTCGGCCACCAATTGCGCCATCGCCTCGCGTGTGATCGTCGAGGCCGAGCCGATATGCGGCAGCAGCACCACGCCCGGCTGGTCGAGCAGCGCTTGCGGCACGTTGGGCTCATCCTCGAACACGTCGAGCCCGGCCGAGAGGATCGTGCCGTTCTGCAAGGCCTCGATCAGCGCTTCGGTATCCACCACACTGCCACGCGACACGTTGATCAGGATGCCGTCGGGCCCCAGTTCGGTCAGCACCTCGGTGCCGACGAGATGGCGCGTGGCATCGCCGCCCGGCGTCAGCACCACCAGCACATCGACGGCTGCGGCCAGCGTGACCGGGCTTTCGTGCCAGGCGTAGGGCACGTCGCGCTTGTGGCGGGTGTGGTAGTCGATCTCGACCCCGAAGCCCTCCAGTCGGCGGGCGACGGCCAGGCCGATATCGCCAAGGCCGAGGATGCCCACGCGCCGTCCGCGCAGCGAGGGCGAGAGGGGGAAGCTGCCCTTCAGCCAAAGCCCCTCGCGCAGGTGGCGCTCGGCGGCGGGGATCTGGCGGATGGTGGCCAGCAGCAGGCCCAGCGTGAGGTCGGCCACTTCTTCCGTCAGCACGCCGGGCGTGTTGGTGGCGATCAGGCGGCGCGCGGCGATGGCGGGGATATCGAGGTGATCGTATCCCACGCCAAAGCTGCTGATGATCTGCAGATTGGGCAGATGGTTCAGGAAGTCCTCATCAAACGGACCGCCCTTGCTCGTGGCGACCATGCCGGTGATGCGGGGGCCCAGCTGAGCCAGAAAATCCTCCCGGTCGGACGCTTCCCACAGGCGATGCAGGGTAAAGCGCCCTTCCAGCCGCTTCTCGATCGCGGGGGCGGGGGCGGTGAAGAGGATTTCGGTCATGGGGCCATCCGACTTGTTGGGGGAGGTTTGGCTTACATCTTCAAACCGATTTCCCGCAACCTTTCCTGCAGATAGTCGTCCGCCGTGATCGACTCCGGATAGCGGTCCGGGTTTTCCGCCGTGATGCAGCCGGGCAGCGTCTCGAAGCGGTAGTCGGAGCGCAGATGCAGGAAGAAGGGCATCGAATAGCGCGAATGGGCGGCGCGCTGCGCGGTGGGGTTGCGCACGCGATGCGTGGTGGAGGGCAACACATGGTTGGTCAGGCGCTGCAGCATGTCGCCGATGTTGACCACCAGCGCGCCCGGCGGCGGGGCGACTTCCATCCAGGTGCCGTTCTTGGTCAGCAGTTCGAGGCCCGCTTCCTCGGCGCCCAGCAGCAGGGTGATGAGGTTGATGTCCTCATGCGCTCCGGCGCGGATCGCGCCTTCGGTTGCGTCGGCGATGGGGGGATAGTGCAGCAGGCGCAGCACCGAATTGCCATCCGAGATGGGCTTGTCGAAGAAGTGCTTCTCCAGCCCCAGATCCACCGCGATGGCCGAAAGGATGCGTTCCCCGGCATGGTCCAGCGCGGCGTAAAGTTCGCGGAAGGTCTTTTCGAAACCCTTGGGTTCCGAGGGCCAGATGTTGGGCGGCATGGAGGGACCGGCGAGCGGGCTGCCCTCGGGCAGATCGCGGCCCACGTGCCAGAACTCTTTCAGATCGTGGCTTGTGGCGCCCTTGGCGATCTCGGTCTTGAAGGGCGTGTAGCCGCGCGCGCCGCCATTGGCGAGGAAGTAGGCGCGCTTCTCGTCCTCGGGCAGGGCGAAGAACTGCTCGGTCAGCGCCCAGGCGCGGGCGACCAGATCGTGGTCGACGCCGTGGTCTTTCACCATGGCAAAGCCGAACTGGCGGAAGCTCTGCCCGATGTCGCGCGCGAAGTCCGCGGGCGCGCTGGCGAGCGAGAGGACGGGGAGGGAGGTGAGATCCATGGGTGGTCCTGTATGTCGGTTGGCGCTAAGGCCTGATGTCAAGAGGCGCATGCCAAGGGGCGCGCCTGCTGCCATCGTCCTTAGGCCAAACGAGAGCTTTGCGCATGACCAAAATCAATCACTGGCTCATGAAGTCCGAACCTGATGCCTATTCCTGGGACAGGCTGGTCTCTGAGGGCGAGGGGACGTGGGACGGGGTGCGCAATCATCGCGCGGCGAACAATCTGCGGGCGATGAAGCCGGGCGATCTGGCTTTCTTCTACCATTCGAACATCGGGCTGGAGATCGTGGGCATCTGCAAGATCAGCCAGAGCGGCTTCCCCGACCCCACCGACGAGACCGGCAAATGGGCCTGCGTGAAGGTGAAGCCGGTGCGCAAATTGAAGCGCCCGGTGTCGCTCAAGCAGATCAAGGCCGATCCGCAATTGGCCGAGATCGAGCTGATCCGCCTGTCGCGCCTGTCGGTCAGCGTGATCACGCCGGAGGAATGGGACTATATCATCGGCCTTTCGGAGGGCTGAGAGATTGTTTGCACATTCGGCGAAGCCGAATGCCGCGCTGAAAATGCGCTTTGCGCATGTTCCAACCAGAGGCCGATAGGGCTCTGGCGATCTGTCCCATAGCGGGACTCCTGGGCGCCTGTCCCGCTGCGGGACTGGGATCGGGCTGCGGATCGCTTTCCCAAAGGTTAAGAAATTCTTAACATCGGGGCATGAGACGTTCGCTTGTTCTGGGCGATGAAGCCGCCCGCCACCCCTTCCTGCAAAGCCTGCCGCCGCATGTGCGCAGCGGGCATCTTGTGCCCGCGCGCCGCGTTCCGGCGGCGCCTGCCAAACCCGGAGCGCATCCGTTCCGCGCCGCGCTGGCCAAGCGCCGCAGCAGCGCTCTGGCGGGGATCACCGCGCGCGATCTGCGGCAGTTCCTGCTGGCCTATTGCTCATGCTTTCTGGCGGTGAGCGCGTTTATCTGGTGAGTTACGGCGGGTGAGGGCCGTGCCGCTCACCCGCAACAAGGGTCAGGTCGAGGGGCAACCCTCCGCGCGGCACAGGCGCAGCGCCAGCCATGCCGAAACGAGGCACAGGGCCGCAGCCAGCAGCAATTGCTGGATCACCAGCACACCCAGCGCGCTCAGGCCAGCGGCCAGAATGGCGCCCGCCACCATGGCGCCTGAGTTGACGATGTTGTTGGCGGCAATCGTGCGCGCGGCCTGCGATTTGTGCACGAAGGTCGTCAGGAAAGCGTAGAGCGGCACCACGAACATGCCGCCCGAAATGGCGATCCCGCCCAGCGTGCCCAGCAGCACCGGCGCCAGCGGCTGGGTCAGGAAATGCGGCACATCCATCAGCACGCCATCCTGCGGCGGTGACCACATCACGCAAGTCTGCTCGAAAGCGACGACGAAGCCCGCCATCACCAGCACGGCGATCGGGCTGTAACGCGCCGAAACGCGGCCTTTGAGCAGCGCATTGATCGACACCGAGCCGATCGCCACGCCGATCGAGAAGATCACCAGGAACAGGCTGGCGACCTCCTTGCTGGCGTTGAGCACATTCTTGGCCAGCGGCGGAAACTCGATGAAGAGGATCGCGCCAATCGACCAGAAGAAGCTGATCGCCATGATCGCGAGGAATACCCGCCGGTCATGCATGGTGTTGCGCACCAGATTGGCCGAGGAGCGGAAGATGTGGAAATCGAGCGGCTCGGGCGCGACCAGCGGCGGGGCAGGCGGCACCGACAGGCTGGAGACATAGCCCACCAGCGCGGTGACGATCACGCCGCCAGCAGCCCATTCCACCGGAATCCAGCCCGCCAGAATCGTGCCGACCAGAATGGCGATATAGGTGCCCGCTTCCACCAGACCCGTGCCCGCCAGCACCTCATTCTCATGGAGATGTTGCGGCAGGATGGCGTATTTGATCGGGCCGAAGAAGGTGGAATGCACCCCCATGCCGAACAGCGCCAGCAGCATCAGCGGCACCGCTACATCCTGCACCACCATGCCCTTCCACGCCAGCAGCAGCCCGGCGGCGCCCACGGTCATGATGCCGATCTCGGCCAGCTTGATGAAGCGGATCAGCCGCGCCTTGTCGCGCATATCGGCCAGTTGCCCGGCCAGCGCGGAAAACAGGAAGAAGGGCAGGATGAACAGGAACGAGGACAGGGCCGAGAAGTTCGCCTCCGCCTTGTCCGAATCATAGACGCTGTAAACAACGAAAAACACGAGCGCATTCTTGAACAGATTGTCGTTGAAGGCGCCGAGCAGCTGGGTGACAAACAGCGGCAGGAATCGCCTGCGCCGCACCAGATGCGTGGATGTGGTCATGAATAACTGGCTTGCGCCCCTCTGGTGTTCGTTACCGCGCAGTCCTAGCGGATGCATGGCGGCCCGCAAGAGCGGATACGGCCGGAGCCGCGGAAATGGATGGATCGGGCAGGGCTTTAGCGGATGGCGCAGGCCTCGCAAGGTTTCCGGGCACGGTGTCCTGCAAGGCCGGGCATGGAGCATGGACCACAGAGTTTTTGCGCCACCATCTTTTTCCTCGCCGTTTTGCGCGCTATGGGCTTGCTTGATGCTGACCTTGCCCAATGTCCTGACGCTGTCGCGTATCTTTACCGTCCCGCTGCTTGTGTGGCTGTTATGGTGGCCGACATGGCATCTGGGCTATGGGCTGGGCTATGCCATGTATTGCCTGATGGGCATCACCGACTATTTCGACGGCTATCTGGCCCGCGCCAAGGGCACGGTGTCGAAGCTGGGCATCTTCCTCGACCCCATCGCCGACAAGATCATGGTCGCGGCCGTGATTCTGGTGCTGACGGGCAAGGAGGTCATCTTCGGCGTGCATATGATCGCCGCGCTGGTGATTCTGCTGCGCGAGATTGCCGTGTCGGGCCTGCGCGAATTTCTGGGCGGCCTGCGCGTGTCGGTGCCTGTGTCGAAGCTGGCCAAGTGGAAGACGACCTTCCAGATGGTCTCGCTGGGCAGCCTGATCCTGATCCCGGCGGTGCCCGGCTGGTCGGTGCCCTTCACCGGGGGCTGGATCGATCCGGCCAATGTCGGCTTCGTGACGCTGTGGATCGCGGCCGCCCTGACGGTGATCACCGGTTGGGACTATCTGCGGGTCGGCCTCAAGCATATGGATTGAGGGCGGGGCCACCGCAGCGGCCCCACTCACATCTTAGCGCACCCAGCGGCACACGCGCTTGACGTGGTGATGGTCGCGCACGGTCTTGCACACCTTGCGGGGCGGATGATGCGGGCGAGCCAGCGCGGGGGTGGCGCTGGTCACGGCAAAGGCAAGGCCGGTCAGAACGAGAGTGGCCATGGACTTGCGGTTCATAGATAAGCTCCTGATGAGAAGCGGCTGCAGGGCCGCCCGGCAGCTTAATGCCTGATCGCAGGGCCTGTTCCTGTCGGTGAGGCTGGATGCCGCGCTGATGCGGCCAGTTGCGGGCCTTGAACGCTCAGTGCTGCGCGAGGTAACGGTCGGGCCGGTGCCACACCAGCACCACCGCATTCATCGAAAGCGCCGCCACCAGCGACCAGATGCCCCGATCCGGCCCCAGCACGACAAAGGCGACGGCCACGATCATGGCGTCGATGCCCATGCAGATCGCGCCGAAATTCCAGCCCTTCAAACGGCTGAGCCAGCGCGCGATCACGGCGCTGCCGCCCACGCCCGTGGCATGGCGGGTGACGGCCAGCACGCCCATGCCGGTGACCGTGCCGCCCACCAGAGCGGCCATCGGCGGGGCGATGGCGGCGATCATCATCTGCCCGGCCACCACCTGCACCAGCGCCATGATGGCGATGGTGGCGACGATGGTGCGCAGGATATAGGCCGTGCCCAGCATCCGCCAGAAAGCGAGGAAAATCGGCAGGTTGATGATGGCGAAGAGCTGCCCGGCGCTGAGCGGCACGAAATAGGAGATCATCAGCGCGATGCCCGCCACGCCCCCGGTGATCAGCCCGGCCATGCGCAGCAGATAGAGCCCCAGCGCGATCAGCACGCAGCCGATGAAGATGCCGTAGAAATCCTCCACCACCGTATGGGGGACGCCGCGCAGATCCGCGATGTCATCCAGCGAATCGGGGGAGAGATTCTCGCTCATCCGGCGCGCAATTCCTCGGCCAGCAGGCGGAATTCCTCCGAGCGGGGGCTGTTCTTGCGCCACACCAGCGCGATCTCGCGGTTGGCGGCCTCCGATTTCAGCGGGCGCGCGACGACATTGGTGCCGTTGAGGATGCCCGCATCCAGCGCCATTTCGGGCAGCATGGTGAGGCCCAGACCATTGTCCACCATCTGCACCAGCGTGTGCAGCGAGGTGCCGATCATCGTGGCCGAGGCGCGCAATTCGGGCCGGTTGCAGGCCGCCAGCGCATGGTCTTTCAGGCAATGCCCGTCTTCGAGCAGCAGCAGGCGGTTTTCCTCGATCATCGAGGGCAGGATTTCAGACGGCGGATCGCGCGGATCGTCCTTGGGGAAGGCCACGAAGAGCGCGTCGAGCTCGATGGTTTCCTTCTCCACCTCGCCGGTGGCGAAGGGCAGGGCCAGCAGCACGCAATCGGCGCGGCCATGATGCAGCGATTCGACCGCCTGAGCGCTGGGCTCCTCACGCAGGAACAGCTTCAGATTCGGGCGCTCGCGGCGCAGGCGGGGCAGCATGCGCGGCAGCAGGAAGGGCGCGATGGTGGGGATCACGCTCATCCGCACCTCGCCCGACAAAGGCTGGCTGGAGGAGTGGATCAGGTCGGAGAGTTCCTCGGCCTCGCGCAGGATGCGGTGCGATTTCTCGACCACCGAATTGCCCAGCGGGGTGAAGCGGACATTGCGCTTGGTGCGCTCCACCAGCACCACGCCCAGCAGCGTTTCGAGATCGCGCAAGCCCGCCGAAAGCGTCGATTGCGAGACGAAACAGGCCTCCGCGGCGCGGCCGAAATGGCCATGCTCATGCAGGGCCACCAGATATTGCAGCTGCTTGAGGGTGGGCTGATAGACGTGCATCCGCCTTACTGCTCGGTTTCGGGGGCAGGGGTTTCCGCGGGAGCAGCGACAGGCGGCACATCGTCGACATGCGTCATCTTGAGGCGGCCATTGACCACGGCGAAGGCCAGCTTGCCCTCCACCAGATCGAGCGCATCCTTGCCGAACACCCCCACGCGCCAGCCTTCGAGAATCGGCAGATCCTTGCGCACGCCAGCGGCCAGCAGCTCCAGATCGTCGGAGCGGGCCAGCAGGCGGGCGGCGACATCGATCTCGCGCGCGCGGATCTTCAGCAGCAGCTTGAGCAGATCGGCAACCAGCGCGCCTTCCTTGCCCAGCGGGGCGCCGCGTGGGGTGCGCGGGGGCAGTTCGTCTTCATGCAGCGGCTTGGAGTTATCGATGGCCTGCATCAGGCGCTTGCCGATCTCATTGTCCTTCCAGCCCGGCGAGAGGCCGCGCACCTTGGCCAGATCGGCCTGAGCCTTGGGCGGATGGCTGGCGATATCGGCCAGCGTCTCGTCGCGGGCGATGCGGCCGCGCGGGATGTTCTTGTCCTGCGCCTCGGACTCGCGCCATGCGGCCAGCGCCTTCAGGCGGCCCAGCATGGCGGGATTGCGCCCGGCGGCCTTGATCTTCAGCCAGGCATTGCCCGCGTCATTGGCGTAATTGGCCGGATCGGCCAGCTTTTCCATCTCCGCGTCCAGCCACTCGCCGCGCCCGGTCTTGATCAGGCGCTGCAGCAGCTTGGGGAAGATTTTCGCCAGATGGGTGACGTCGCCGATGGCATATTCGATCTGGCGCTCGGTCAGCGGGCGGCGGCTCCAGTCGGTGAAGCGCGCGCCCTTGTCGATGGTGAGCCCCAGCCATGCCTCGACCAGATTGGAATAGCCGATCTGCTCGCTCTGGCTGATGGCCATCATCGCGATCTGCGTGTCGAAAATCGGGTGGGGGGTCTTGCCGGTCAGATTGTAGATGATTTCCACATCCTGCCCGCCCGCGTGGAAAATCTTGAGGACATCCTCATTGTCCACCAGCAGGTCGAGCAGCGGCGAGAGATCCAGCCCCGGCGCCTTGGGATCGATGGCGGCAGCTTCCTTGCTGTCGGCGATCTGGATCAGGCAGAGTTCCGGCCAATAGGTGCTCTCGCGCATGAATTCGGTGTCGACGCAGATGAAATCGGCTTGCGACAGGCGGTCGCACAGATCGGCCAGCGCGTCGGTCGTGGTGATCAGCGGATGAATTTTCATAGGTCTTCTTTTCGTTCTTTCGTCGGCCCGAATGCGGGCCGCAGCCTTCATAACGCCTGACAAAGGCGCCATTCCGGCGGGGATGGGTGAGGGAACATGCCCCTCTCGGCTTGACAAACAGGCGGCATTGCATTGTTAGCCGCCCTACGCGTCCGGCGCCGGTCGGTGCGCGTTGCACTCCCCTGCCTCAAAGGTTCCGTCATGGAAAGGGGGCTTATGGAAAGAGTTTTTTCGATGCATCCCTATCGTTCGCACAGCTGTGGCGCCCTTAACCTCGATGCCGTGGGGCAGGACATTCGTCTTTCGGGCTGGGTCCACCGCAAGCGCGACCATGGCGGCGTGCTCTTCGTCGACCTGCGCGACCATTACGGCATCACCCAGATCGTGGCCGACAGCGACAGCCCGGCGCTCGCCATCCTCGATTCGCTGCGCGTCGAAAGCGTGGTGACCATCGACGGCACGGTGAAGGCCCGCAGCGAGGGCACCGTCAACCCCAACCTGCCGACCGGCGCCATCGAGGTCTATGCCCGCAGCGCCACCGTGCTGAGCCGCGCCGAAGAGCTGCCGATGCCCGTCGCCGGTGAGCAGGAATATCCCGAGGAAATCCGGTTGAAGTACCGCTTCCTCGACCTGCGCCGCGAGACGCTGCACGCCAACATCGTGAAGCGCACGCAGGTGATCAGCGCCATGCGCCGCGCCATGGAAGACACCGGCTTCACCGAATATTCGACCCCGATCCTCACCGCCAGCAGCCCCGAGGGCGCGCGCGACTTCCTGGTGCCCAGCCGCATCCATCCCGGCACCTTCTTCGCGCTGCCTCAGGCGCCCCAGCAGTACAAGCAACTGCTGATGGTGGCCGGTTTCGACCGCTATTTCCAGATCGCCCCCTGCTTCCGCGACGAGGACCCCCGCGCCGACCGTCTGCCCGGCGAGTTCTACCAGCTCGATCTGGAGATGAGCTTCGTCACGCAGGAAGAGGTGTGGGAGACGATGGAGCCGGTGGTCGGCGGCATCTTCGAGAAGTTCGCCGACGGCAAGGCCATGACCCCCATCGGCCAGTTCCCGCGCATCGCCTATGACGACGCCATCCTGAAGTATGGCAGCGACAAGCCCGATCTGCGCAACCCGCTGATCATCTCGGATGTGTCGCATCACTTCACCCAGAGCGGCTTCGGCCTGTTCGAGAAGATCGTCGGCACCGGCGGCGTGGTCCGCGCGATTCCCGCCCCGAACACCGCTGAAAAGAGCCGCAAATTCTTCGACGAGATGAACGAATGGGCGCGCAGCGAAGGCTATGCGGGCCTGGGCTATGTCACCCGCAAGGGCGGCGAGTTCGGCGGCCCCATCGCCAAGAACCACGGCACCGAAGGCATGGAAAAGCTCTATGCCGAGCTGGGTCTGGGCGCTGACGACGGCCTGTTCTTCGCCGCCGGCAAGGCCGATCAGGCCGCCAAGCTGGCGGGCGTCGCGCGCACGCGCTGCGCCGAGCAGCTCGACCTGATCGAAAAGGGCGCCTTCCGCCTGTGCTGGATCGTCGACTTCCCCTTCTTCGAGGAAGGCGAGGAGCCGGGCAGCATCGACTTCGCCCACAACCCCTTCTCCATGCCGCAGGGCGGGATCGAGGCGCTGACCGACGGGCGTGATCCGCTCTCGATCAAGGCCTTCCAGTACGATCTGGTCTGCAACGGCTTCGAGATCGCTTCGGGTTCGATCCGTAACCAGCACCCCGACCTGATGGTCAAGGCCTTCGAGATGGTGGGCCTCTCCAAGCAGGACGTGGAGGATCGCTTCGGCGGCATGTATCGCGCCTTCCAGTATGGCGCCCCGCCGCATGGCGGCATGGCTGCCGGTGTGGACCGCATCGTCATGCTGATCTGCGGCGCGCAGAATCTGCGCGAGGTCACGCTGTTCCCGATGAACCAGCGTGCCGAGGATCTGCTGATGAACGCTCCGGCGCCCGCCAGCCTCAAGCAGCTGCGCGAGCTTCACATCCGCGTGATCGAGCCCTCCAAGGGCTGAGAGTCTGTTTGAAAATCCGGCGGAAGAGTCGGATTTTACGGCACCGGCCCGCTCCCCCGCCCGGCCACCCATCGGTAATATCCTGCGGGTGGCCGGGCGGGGGAGCGGGCTGGTGCCGGGCAGAAAATGTGCTCTTCGGCATATTTTCTGCGAAACGAATACGGATGTGGCGGGTTTCGGCCCGTCGCAACCGTCTTCCGGGGCGGGCAGGGCGCCACCATATAGGCCACGGAGAGCGCGATTCGGCGGGTTTTGCTGCGACATTTCGTCACACATTTCCTCGTGGGAATCACGTTTCGCCGCTGTAAAGCGCGATTGCGTCGCATAAGGCCGGGTCGCCGGTGCCGCCGCTTTCGCTATGCCTCTTGCCAGTGCCCTTGCCAGCCATTAGTGGCGTGGGCCGATAGAGTTTTTTGTTTTGCCGCTTCTTAAGGGGAATACCATGAGCGACACCGCTGACCGCGTGAAGAAGATCGTTGTCGAGCACCTGGGCGTCGAGGCCGAGAAGGTCACCGAGGACGCAAGCTTCATCGACGATCTGGGCGCCGACAGCCTTGACATCGTTGAGCTGGTGATGGCCTTCGAGGAAGAGTTCGGCGTTGAAATCCCGGATGATGCCGCCGAGAAGATCAGCACCGTTTCGGATGCGATCAAGTATATCGACGAGCACAAGGGCTAATCAGCCTTTTGGGTTCCCGGCCGCGCCCTGATGGGCGTGGGCCGGTGCCCCTGGGGCAGGCAGATATGGCTTAAGGCGCGATAAAACGCCCCGCCATCCCGCCGCCCAAGGGCGAGCAAAAGAGCTCGCCAAAACCCTCGGCAAGCAGGACGTATTGGTTTTCGCAACCAGTGCCCCTACATGATCCCGATGGCCGATGAACCGGTCCTGAAGGGTCCGTCAGAGGGAATGGCAGGCTCGGTCCGAGAGGGCTGGGCCTGTTGCTGTCTCAACCCGGCAAGTTTTTCGCCGGGGATGCAGGAAGGATAAAGCATTCATGACGCGTCGTGTCGTTGTCACCGGACTTGGTCTGGTCACCCCGCTGGGGGCTGACGTGGAAACCGCCTGGGCGAATCTGCTGGCGAGCAAGTCGGGCGCGGGGCGCATCA
>Ga0116227_10009978_pt1 | contig 16883 bp, 18 predicted proteins | sample S1TSphgellanicum_FD_89693 | JGI IMG/M metagenome (GOLD analysis project Ga0116227, IMG submission 89693) | Host-associated microbial communities from peat moss isolated from Minnesota, USA - S1T2_Fb - Sphagnum magellanicum MG | ecosystem: Host-associated > Plants > Peat moss > Unclassified...
AATAATGGCATCAAGGGCTTAAGTGGCAGAATCTGCCACAGAGGACCTAATCCTGAGCATTAAAAGTAAGGAGTCAAGCCCCATGAGAAATTTGTAGGCCGGCCATAGAGGACCCCTTTCTTGACATTAAGAGTAGGGATGTAGTTGCAGAATGGCAAAATCAGCAGCAAGTGCAATTGGGTCTCAATTAAACACCAGGTGAGCCTGAATGGTCATCCCCAGCCCAGGAATATATCACGGTACGCGGCTGGTGAATCCGGTATGTGTGGCTCTTCCTCGGGAGGTTCACATAGTTGTTTGGAATCTTATCATGATTCTTCAATCGCTTGCTCCACTGTGTCTCTGTGGCTTCGTCAACTCTTTGCATGCGTTCACATTCACTTAAGTCTATTTCGTCGTCATAGAACACACGTGCAGCATAAACAAACCAAAAAAAAAATCAAGTAATCGATGTCAAAATCTACAAAAACGTATGTCAAGCGAAGTAGACAGACGAACGACATGACAGACAAGAGCTTGAGCTCTTGGGGTGTGGAAGAGGTAAGGTGATGGATCTAGAGAAATTGGGTGTTGCTGCAAAGTAACATAATAGAGAGTGGTCTGGTTGCAGTGGCAAAGCTAACCTTGGATAGTGAACTTGGCCCCGGATGGTGATAGCTTTTGGGAATAATTTTGTTGTTGTTGTTTGTGGCAATTTGCTGGTGGTAGTGGTGGTGCCTTCAACTCGGGCTCGTTTTGCAGCAGTGAGAGCTTGCTTTTTCACGAATGGAGCAAGCTCTTCCCAGCTAAGTCCTTGTGGGAGCTCTGGGAGATTCTTGACAGACTCAGGGAAGTTGAGAGGGATTTTTTTCCCTGTATAGTGAATCCCTACATCGTAAGCCCTTGTAGTTTCCTCTAGACTCTTGTAGGTTCCTAACCAAATCTTGCGCTTGTGTGCAGTTGGGCGGATCTCATTGACCCACTTGTTGAGCTCCGACTTGTGCCGCACTCCTCTGTATACTAAAACTTCCTGCTATTGGAACTTGGAATTCAAGCTGTTGCCCCGTGATGATCTGCAATTCTTCACCTCAAAGACTTGTTGTGCAACTTGCCATGGCCAAGTCCAGTTCCTGATCTTCTGTTGTTGTTGTTGGAATTGGATACCTCCTCTTCCTCCTCCTGGGTCGTGCTGTAAGTAGTGCTATTCTCCCCCTTCGTTTCTTGCTCTTACTGATCTACTGGCGGCGAATTGAGATCGATTTCATGATTCTCTAAATCCTTATGCACTCTCCAAGCAAGTGGTGCTGGTGGTGATGATGATGTCCCGATTCCCAAACTCAAGAAGTTTGCGACCGTGAACCCATCATCAGTGGGCACTATAGAGCATCTCCGGAACTACTGGAGGAGGCCAAAATGTATCTAAATAGGGACATGGATGGAGGGCCATTCCTGGTTTATTTCCTTCCCATTCTTGGTGGGCAGAAAGCTGCAGTGTCAGACTCGATAGAGGGATGGTGTGCAGCTAGCAACCTCGAAGCTTCCAGGGTGTCGATTCACATGGACGACCGGACAAATGGACAGAAGGACGACAGGGACGGCTGACGGGACGGGCGGATTCAGGGGAGGCTTCATTTTTCATCCCGACATCCTTTACTATATATAATATTAGGGTTTTGGTTTTGAAGCTTTCTTGTTTTTGGTTTTGGTTTTTAGGGTTGCTTGTGGATGGTGCAACCTTTAAAAAAAATTTGTGTTTTCATTCATGAAGAAAAAAATGATGGTGATCTTATTGTGTGCAAGGAATCTTATTCTCGTTCATTAGGTCTATATTTAGACAGTGTAAAGCCCTTGGGCAATGACATTATGGAAATCTAGTTGACATTTGGCTATCATTTTGCTTGAGCCTTTATCTTGTTGATGCCCTCGCCCTTGGGCTTTACCCTACACTTAAACATCCATGGACCATGAGGCAAAGTTGGGGGATAATTTTTCCACCTCCTCTTTCAAAATGGGAGGGATATTACACCCAAAAATAGACATAGTTTTATTCCCATTATTGAAGAGTAAGTGTAAGATCCTCCTCTTATATTCATATATAAAATGTTTTTCAAACCAAAATAAAAAATCTCTCTTAATGTTTTAGGGCTCGGGAGAGTGTGTAGATTTATTTCTCTTTTTCCAATTGCCCATATTTGGACACTTTTTTAAACCAAACATTGGCCCAAAGGATATTAAAGTAGCGTAAACATGCCCATTATCATACATAAGCCTATCACCAAACAACCCCATGGCACAAATCGTAGTTGGTAAATGGGTTCCCATGCTTTTTAAATGTTCAATACAACACCAATAACCAAACCATGACTTTGAAGAAAAAAAAAAGATTTGGGGAAAATTTTCAAACATAATTTTGCATTTATGTTTGTTAACGAGTGTGAAAGGGTACCATCACTATAAGAAATCACGGTTTATTTGGTTGAAAAATTAAACAAAACATTAATCATTTTGACATTTGTTCAATTTGACTAATGGTTTTTTTTCATTGTCCATAAGATGGTTTTTTTGACAAGTCAAATTGAATAAAAATTGAATAACCAAAAAATAAAATAAAAAGATAACTCAATTTTTAAATGTAAAAATATAATTAATAAATAAATAATAAATACCTACCTACCCACCTACATGTTGTACATTTACATATATGTACAAGGTATACGGACGAATATACATATTCCACATAATATATGTTAATAAGAAGGATTGAACCTTGATTTTTTAGCTTTCACACCAATGTTTTGGTCATCAAACCCCCACATCACTTTGTAAAACAATATGATACCAAATGCATTTAACATATATTTTTAATTTCAATATATTTTTTTTATCAATGTGTATAATAATATTTGAACTTCAAATTTTTCATAAGTAATATGCAGGTAGGTACATAGGTACGTAGGTAGGAAAATAAATAAGTAATTAAACAAATAGATGTTATGCAGGTAGATAATACGTAGATAGGTAATTAAATAAGTAAATGTTATGTAAATAGGTAGATGGATAGGTAGGTAGATAAATAGATAACTTTGGTAAATAATAGGTAGATAATAAGTAGGTAGTATGTAGGTAAGTAAGACATATTTTTGTAAGTAGGTAGGAAGGATGTAGGTAAATATATGATACCTGTAAGTAGGTAGGTATGTAATTTAGTAAACATAACAAGTAAGTTAACTAATTAAATTAATATGGCCAATTTGACTAAGCATGACCATTTGGTATGGCTAATTTGACTAAATCATGGGCATCTTGTTGGACCATTTAAAAAAATATCCCTTTTGATTAGATGTACAACTTAACATTTGGTCAAAATTATCACATTAGTAAAAAAAGTCATCCAAAAAAATCATGTTTCTTTCATGTCGCATGCCTTTAGTTAAAGCAAACATTTTTTTTTATTATTGCTGGCATTTTAGTCAAGTTGAACTTTTTGAAAAGTCATGATTTGTTGTAGTGCATTAAAAAGGGTTTCATGTGTGATGGTGTTTGGTAATGGGGTATGAAATATATCAGTACATTGAATACAAGTGATCATAGAAAAAAAACACATACTCAATTACAATTTTGAATGTTTGGTATGGGTTTAATTTTGGTCCAAGTTCAGAAAAAAAATTACCCCACAAGAACATTGTGGTGTTTGGCAATGGGGTAAATTTGAACAACTCCAATTTCAAATTCCAAAAGGAAGTTCGGTGGTGGAGGTCATTTGATTTGGACTAGGAAACACACCAACTATACAAATCAACATAATGTTTGGTTGTGGGGGTTAACTTGGCCTTTAAAAGGCATTGAGTTTATCATTAATGGCCACAACACTTAAATAAAAAAACAATGCAAAAAAAAAAAAAAAAAAAAAGAAAATAAAAAAAAAGAAAAAAAAAAGAAAAACAAAAAAAAAAAAAGAGAAAAAAGAAATAAAAAAGAAAGAAAAAAAAAAAAAAAAAGAAAAAAAAAAAAAAAAAACAATGCAATTAAACAACCCCAACACATTCGAATAAAACATGTTGATGAACGAAGATCAAATTAGGAACTAAAATAAAGGTTGCAAAAATCAAATTTGAATTTAAAATAAGAGGAAAAGTCAAGTATGAAATTAAACCTAGAAGTACAACTTGTAATGCCCATTCTTACACCTTCTTGGCCAAAGAAAATAAGACATCAATATAACATGCACAAGATTTTGATTTAGATATGATCACCTTGCTTTCACAAACCACACATGCATTATGACCTTTAGATGTAACTTGTTTTAAACCAAAACAACATTTTGAAAGGGAAGGTATGGAGCCATGGCTAGTATGAATTATACATAACCAAACAAGATCACTTTGGTTACATGGGTGGACAAGGGCTTGCATTAGTCCCTCACAAAACAAAAAATCAAATCGATTTAAGGTTTGTCAAAATGTCAAATTTGGCAATGAAACATAGGACTAGTTTTTTAAACATATACACAACATCAACAATAAATGACAATGAAGAAGATGAAAAGGATTACAATTCAAATAATGAAGGTAAAAGAAATCAACAATGGGAGGAATAATCAAATGTAATAAAACTATTAAATATACTTGAAACTATTCAAAACATAACACCAATGGATAATCCCACATCATCAACATATATGGAAATGTTTTATAACCTTATTGCAAAGCCATGAAAACTAGATGAACTTGCAACAAATTATATTTGGTTTATAGAAGCTAATTTAAAAAATTTGATGAGCCTATAATCAACCTTGCATATTTTAATGTTGTAGTAAAAAATCCAAGATTCTTTTAATGCAACTTAGGAGATTATGAGGATGCACAACTTGTTGTCCTTGCCCCATTTACCTGTTAGACAAACCATGGATTAAAAAATCATTAATAGATTATTCAAAATCACATGTGATAATTTTTTATTAGTATTTAAATATCCTATGGAAGAAGGCCATGGATAGGGCAACAATGGAAGAGATTTTAAAAGTGATGAAAAATGATATAAAAAAGAAAAAACATCTTGGAAAGTTGTAGAAATGGTGACTAGATTTGATAAAACTTGTAAATTAATGAAAAAATGTGTTAGAAGCTAACTTTGTTTTAGCTTGGATTATAAATGTTGTAAAAGAAATTAACGATTGTTTTCACAATTATTTCAAAGTCAGATTTAAAGCACATCCATTAGGGTATACAAATGTTAATCACAATTTATAACATGAGCTCAATGAACAATTAAACAATAAACAAGAAAAAGGTACACAACAAGACACAATGTTACAATAATGTTATAATTATTTACAAAATAGGTTAAGGACATAGGGGGGGGGGGGGGTTCCATCATGTTTGAAGGTTGAATTGTAAGAAGAGGACCAAGTCTCTTTAAGGTCAAATTATAACAAGAAAGTTAAGAATATTGAAGGTTGAAATGCAGCTAGAGGACCAAGAGCTTGAAAGGTCGAACAAGAGCACAAAGACTATGAACTTTAAAGCTCAAACATGAGCATGAACACCAAGAACTTGAAAAAGAAACTTGAAAATTTGAACTAAGTAAAAAGAACAAAGAATTTGAGAAAAAAAAATGAGTTTAAAAATTAGGAGCTTGAAAGAGAGAGGACCATGAACTCAAGAAGTTGAATTACAACAAAAGGACCATTAGTTTGAAAAGTCAAACTACAACAAAAGGACTAAAAGGTTGGGAGAGGAATGACCAAAAGAACCAAAAGCTTGAAATAAAAATGAATAAGAAAACCAAAAGTTTAAGAACTTGAATTGGAGCAAGAGGGTTGGGAACTTGAAGCTCAAAGAAAAACCACAACGACCACAACATCGTTTAATCGAAGCAAAAAAAAAAGGCTAGGAACGTGAGGGAAAAGCTCAAAAACTGTAGCCAAACAAAAATTCAAGTTCACAATTTGCGGCAATGCCCTTGAACAATGAAAATTTTAGAGTTCCATTGTCTAGATCATCCATGGATATAGATTTGATAACCTTATTTTTGTGTATATGAATAAAAGATGAATTTTTAACACATCATATTTTGAGAGCACATTCAGTTTAGTGATGAAAATTTTAAAAGGTAAACTAAATGATGAGATTTTTTAACAAGTGTTTGTGAGGAATGAAATGTGTGGTTACATGGAGTGATATGTGAATGCATAGAATGTTCTAGTGTTTGGTAAGTTTTTCTCAAGATTGGAACCCTCCAACTTGTATAACACATATCTTTGCTCAATTTGTAATCAATTTGCACGATTCAAATGTCCTCAAGTACCACCCAATAGCACATATCTTGCTCAATTTGTAATCAATTCGCATGATTCAAATGTCTTCAAGTGCCACCCAATAACACATATCTTGCTCAATTTGTAACCAATTTGCACGATTCAAACGACCTCAAGTGCCACCCAATAACACATATCTTGCTCAATTTGTAACCAATTTGCACGATTCAAACATCCTCAAGTGCCACCCAAAAGAGGGCTACAATTTCTCTTTGGCTATCAAATTAAAAGATGACTCTATTAAAATTTGGTGACCCATTGAACCACTAAGTGTTTGATGGTCGGCCTACTTATCCTACTTTCATTTCTTCATGCTAGTTAGTTCATGTGTAGCTGATTGGGTTTTCAAGTGAAGGAAATTGGCTTTTAAAATGAGCACCAAATTAATTTGTCTTAAAAAAATTGTCCCTTCATTCCCATTTCTTCATTCAAAAGAAGAAAAGTTGCTCTTGCACCCAAAAACCAACACAAGACAACTTCAGACAACAATCTCAAGGAGAAGAGCTTAACGCCGAATCTGTCTTGCATTCCCATCGAGAGGAAACAGTTTTTGCACACACATCCCATATTCAAGTAAGGGAATCCAACTGGAGCAGTTTCTTGGACAACCATCATTACAAGAGCAGATATGTCTATCATGGATACAAAACAAGCAGCACTATAGTATTCCATCGTCAGCAAATTCACGATCATCAAAGTTCAATTCCAGAATTTTCAAAAGCTTTTGTGTTATGTATGATGAGCAAACAATAAATAGGATGATACCGCAAACGCAATTGAATCCTTCACAAGATCACCCTACTCTGGGTTTTAGGGTTTCCAAGTCTATTCTCGTAATCACGGTTTTAGGGTTTTGTGAGGGTTTTTGTTTTGTAGTTGAAGCTGAGATCGTCCTCTCGCGGAGAGGAGGAAGAAGAGGACTACGAAGATGGCGATGGCGGAGCCGGTGGTGGCGGTGGTCAATAACGAGCCTGCCTATGTTCATTGTCTCTCTGATCGCAACCGTATCTTGGTGAGCTTTTTCTTTCTTTCTTTCTTTCTTTCTTTCTCTGTGTCGCTAGAGAAAATTTGGGGTTTCGGAGTTGGAGTCGCAGACGTCGCGAGGTTTTGAGCGCCCTTGAAATTTGAGAAAGACGATGGGTTTTTGGAAGTTGGGTTTTTGCCAGATTTTCGATCCACTGAAAAATCCTGGCTGCACAGAACCGCTGCTGATAGGAGTTTTTAACCCTAATCTTTGTCTCCAACACTGTGTGCAGGAGGTTTTCAAGGATGCAATTTCAAAGCCATTGCCAACGCCATCAATTGCTGTCTCTACCATGCAGGAGGCAATGCATCCTCAGGTGGGATTTCTTCATGCACTTTGTACACAATTTTTTCCTTGTTTTTTACAGAAGGGGATCCTCCAGGATGCGGCAGGGTGGCATCAAAGATTTGGGAATTTTGGGTTTTGCTGCTCCCATCTGCATGTTTTAGAAATGGCGACTGAAGCTTGTGGTTTGCAGAAACAAACAGTGCTAGTGCAGGATGAGAATCAGCTGCTTGAGAATGGTCTCCGGAGTCTTCTGCAGGAGGTCGTGGTAAGCCTTTCATTCCACAGCTGAAGTACCTTATCCCTGTTCCTGCATTTTGTGCATTTTGAGAGGCCAATTTTACAATCCTCTGGAGCTTACCTTGTCAGCAATAGTTTTGCTGGGTCATTCCAGGCACTAAGATTTTTGGCTGCTGTTGAAGAGAGATTTTAGGGGTCTGAAAGAAGAGTTCACACATACATTAGAATGAAGGAATTCTCATCAATCGTGATTCCACTACTGGAGTGTAACTTCCTGAATGTGGTGACAATCACCTATTGCTCCCCACCCCACCACAAGTGCTCCATCATCTCTACATGGCCACTGCAAGCTCAGACTTAGGATTACAGTCTACATTGCAGTTGCCTGGGGCATGATATGTTTCTTGACCCTTTTTGAAACATAAAATCCCATAGTCTGCAGCAACTGACCTTATCATTTCTTCTTGATGGGGGGCAGTTCACAGCACATTTTGTGTCAACAGGTCAAGAATTGCACATACCCCATGGCTTTAAATATTGATGCAACTCTTGTGTGCATGGCTTCCAATGTTTTGCTTTGATTTTTGATTGGTATGGATTTAGGCAGTTGCGGTCGACGCAGGGGAGTCAGTGATGCAATATGGTAGAGTGATTGCTGAGGGAGATGATGGTTGTGGGCTTATTACACGACTCCTTGGTAAGGTAGATAGATCCAAATCTACAGATCTGCAGACAGAGCCCATAAGATTCTTAATTTTAATGACACTCATGTCTGTGTAAAACAATGTTAAACTGTTTGCTTGGTATCACAAGGCTACCTATGAAAACTTGTCTTTAGACTTCAGCAGTAGGGGTTGCAGATCTCACATTCCTTCAACCAGGACTGCATGAGTTTGCCAGTTGTTCCTTAAAAAATACTCTGAACTGAGGGTGCAGATATAGTTTTGTATCTGTGCGAAAAAGGACATGTGGAGGGTGGTATGGTGTTTCAACTACTTGAAGATTTGACTGAAATGTCAACCATCAGAGATTGCAAAGAAGTTTTTGGATACATTGAGAGCAAGCAAGAGACTCTTGGCAAGGTCAGTGCTGGGTTTAGGGTTTTGGGGTTTACACACAGCAAAGAAATGAAAGAGGCAAAATTGGGCCTATGTTCAAAGACATTTTTTGAGTCTAGACGTTGAGACTGTATCAGGGTCAATATAAACAGCACAGCATTTTACCTGAAGGAGCAGAATTACATCAAATTCAGTGCTGGAGATGGTCTGATAGTGTTGTGGTCTTTTGGTCTGGCCAGGCAGAATTATTTGGGCGGGGCAAACTTGTGATGTTGAGGACATGCAATCAGCTGCTTCGATGCCTCTCGAAAGTAATATTGTAGTATCCCTAATTCTCCTGTTGGCATAGATGTTTGCTTGGGTTTGCTCCAGTACTCCTGTATTGTTAAGTCTACTTTTTGTGAAGGTGCTGTTTTAGTTTAAGTCCAATGGTTCAACTTTGAAAACCTGTGTCTTTGGTGTTTGCAGGCAAATGATGTGGTTTTTTGTGGCCGGATTTTGATGTTCCTTGCCCACTTTTTCCCTCTTTCAGAGCGCTCTGGTATTCCTTTTGGCATTAAAACTATTGAACCACTTCATGCATCCTATCCATCTATAGCTTTTAGTGTGTCAATGGCCTACAAAACAGCTCCCAAAATCTGTTATAGTTTGCTTGCTGTGGAGTGAGTGCACCTGTTGTGGCTTCATTTGATCAGTGATGGGAAAAGAAGAAATATGATGTGTTTGCTAACAAGCACGGGTCCATCCCACCACACCCCAGGGCCCCTGCCTCTGGTTTGGTGGTGACACTGATGGGCACTTACTTTATAAGTGCCACAGTCGAGCCAAAGTGGCTTTGCAAACTTTTCCTCAAGGAGTTGGAAACCCTGAAATTTCTGCACTAGATTTGCTTGCTGGTTGAGCCAGAATCAAGGTCCAGAGGTATCACAAAACTTGATACCTGCCCAGCAGTGGTTTGAACCCACAACCATGTCTAACAACATAAATCTCCAGGACCCAAGAAGCTTTTCATGCAATTGCTAAACCCTAAACCCTAAACCCAGTAAGTATATTTGAGCTGTTGACAGCTAGTGTCAATTCTGAGAGTGTGTGTAGATGGATGTGCATTCTGCTTTAGCCATCATACAACTAGTGGAGCATAGAAATTCTGTGCTAATTCTTTAGGATTTGGCAGCTGTCAATATCAAGGGTGTCTGCAATGTATCCAATGAGACGAAATATGAGAAGGAGCCACCAAAAGATGGTATCTCTCAAGAAAACTTCTTTCGAAAGTTGTATTTGTGAATGCATGATTGCTGCAGCTTGTATCAGCTCTATTCCCTGGTCAAAATCAACACAATATGATAAAATGTGCCTGTCCTCCTAGCAGGCCTATGATTTACTGTGCACTTGTAGCAGCTAGAAGATAATCATTGTAATAACTATGGATGCCTTTTTTGCCTGTGTCAGGTCAGCTGATCGACTTCAACTTCTACAAGACATTTTGGAGTCTCCAGGTGAGTAGGAAGCTTGCTGACAAAATGCAGCATTGGACTTTAAAACTTTAGTTTTCTCATGAAAGCATCATAACTCCTATGCTCCTCCCATAAGCATGCCTTTGTTTTCTTCTACTGGAAGATCTTCCTGCCTATGTCCCACATCTATGCGTGGTCCACATTTTATGATTTTATGTGCATTCTGATTGGAAACTGCTTTGTCATTTTCATTATTCACTCACATGCATCTATTGTTGGGTGGGAAAGGAGTATTTTTGCAACCCCACAGTTCTGATGCACCCAGCTAGATTCCAAGCCTTCATAACAAGCCTTATGGTTCATCCCTGTTCCCTTTTTCCCATTTCTTTTTTTTCTTGTGGATAATAAACACAATTTTTGACACAATATTCAGTTTTGTGAATTGCATATTAGTGGTTCTTGACTTTTATCTCTTACAATACTTTTCTATTGTTTTTCTGATCTGTCATTCTGCACAACAATAATGCTTCTGTTTGACCTTGGTGTGAATGTTACCAAATCTGTTCAACCTTTCAGTAGCTTTCAAACTGCAATGAATGAAGTCTGTTTTCAATGTAAGAGCTGAATTACTGAGAAATAACTCACTTATCCGGCTGATACCATTCTGGTCTTGAATAACTGATGCTGACATTTGCCAAGGATGGATTTGTACATACAGGTTGTGCTGAATACTTTTGACACCCAATTTCTTGGTGATGACTATGAAAGCTCTAGCCATCTAGATGAAGAAGATGATGTGATGTTCAATATCAAGTACCTTACAAGCAGCAATCTTATGAGTTTAGAGGTCTGTGATGCTTTCTCCATATACGGGTTTTGCCTGTAATTTGTCCAAAATGTGCAAAATCCCATTCAATATTTTATCCCCAGACATGCACTCTGAATTGAATTGCCTCATTGTCATTGTTATCTTTCTCACTTGTTGATGTGTTCATGGCAGCTGAAGGACCCAGGTTTTAGGAGGCATGTTCTGGTGCAATGTCTTATTATTTTTGACTTCCTGAAGGTTTGCTTTTCTCCCTGTTTTTGGCAATTTGATTACAAAATTGGCAAACTCCCAAAGTACACAAGGTCCCTCTTGATGGGTGAGAATCTAGATATCATCCAGATACTCTGTTGCTTGTTGGCTGCAATGTAGTATTGTATGTCATTTCTGCAACAAACCCATGACATGAATGGGGAAATAGTTTTGATGATTGTTGTGGCAGCATTTCCATCATGTTTAGCAGGCTTTCATTTAATCTCTTTTTTCTTGTATCATCTATCAGCAGTATGCTCATAAAATATCATGTGCTATTGACCAGACTCCAGGGAAGATGGAGAAGGATGCCCTTCGTGAAAATATTGTAAGATTCTTAATTACATTTCCATGCACAACAGCTACATAAGCTACCACTTTTCAGTAACACAAAACTTTGTTTCCCTCATCTCTGCTCTTCTGTATGGAACAAGTCGAATAGTGGTTTGGTGCATATGCACCCGGTTGCAGTTTGCCAAGTATTATGAATGTTGTTTTAGTAACTGATCAAAAGAGAAGGTTTCAAGGTTTTGCATTCGTTGATTTTGAAACTTGTTGAGTGACAGAGAGAAGAAATCAAAGCTCATGAGGAACATGTGAAACAACTTCTGGAGATCACACCACCCAAGGGCAAAACCTTTCTCTCTTCCATAATGCATATCCTGGAGCGGGAACGCAACTGGGTCAGTCCCAATCCCTATCCTCTTGAGAACTCACAAGTTCTGTTGGACAATTCTACCCACTATGCAGAAAAGTCTCAATTATATTGATGTTGACTTGAATTGTTTGTATGGAGAAGTTCTCGGTACTTTATGTTTCCAGAAAAGCATCATTCTGTTTTTTGCAGTTAGAGCAGATGCTACTTCACTGGTGGCAGTTCAGAGTTGTATAGGACTATTGAAGTGCCTGGATATCTGTATATTTAGTTGGTTCTCTATTGACAGAGGGGTTTTCAATCTTGAAATCATTATGTTAAGGTATGGTGGAAGCGGGATGGGTGTCCACCATTTGAAAGGGTTCATCCTGAGCACAAAAGCACACATGAGCCCAGCAAAAGACGGTATGTAGTTTTTGTCCTCAGTTGCAATCTGCTGTATTACAGGCTCTTGTTTTGCCTTTGAACTTTGTAGAATTGGACGACTAACTGAGATCTGAGTATCATCCCTCGGAACTCCTGTTTTGGATATCAGCAGGACAAGGTGGAGGCTTGGAAATAAAGAGCTATCACTGCTCTGGAAATGGGCTGATCAAAACCCAGTAAGCTCTATGTTTACCTGATCATCTGTTGTGAGAGCTCTTGCTTTTTACCCTCAGAACAAAATGGGGAGCAGGAGATAATGTCTAGGAACATATGGGCATCAAAAAAATGTCAAAGGCTTATGGCCTCTTTGTGAGTAGCCATGGGTTTGGATCTAAGTAGTATGCTACAAACAGTCAATTGAGTTACAATGGGTGTCACTGGTGGTCAAGTGGTCGATTGTGTGAATCTGGGGGCTTCCAGGTTTTCAGGGAAAGACAGGAGGCTACAGTGTGCTTGAATTATGGTTATTGTGAATTGTTCGTCTAAAGCAAGCAGTTAGTAGCCCTATCTGTCAATGTGCAGTTGTTTATCACCAAATACACTAGTGTAGGTCTTCTTGTATGTTTGTTAATATGTCTATATGGACATGAGCTACAAGAAGCCATCTGAATGATGAATTGGTTTTTCTTTTATTGCTCAGTGGGGATGTTATGGTGGGTGGTCAATACCACCTATGTGCAGTGCTTATGAAGATGTTTCTCTTTTGTTTCTCACAGAATGCGATGACAGATATGGAGCGGGTTCAAATGCCACCCATCACTGAGTACTGGAAAGTTCTTGCAGATGATGTGAGCCAAGCTTCTGTTTGAGGGTCTTCATGGAGTACTTTTTGTGATTCTTGTTTAATTATTCCTCCATCTGGCTGATCAGTTAGATGGGGTAGCATATTTTGGGTGCCCCACCCACAGGATGCAAACCCTAAACTAACACACTAATGAAACTATGGAATTTCCTCTCAATTTGGTCTCTATGGGGCTTGTTAAGATAATAACTGAAGTAGGCAAAAAAATTCAAAATGCTGAAATCTCATGGAACTATTCTGGACCAAGCCTGGGAATTCTCCAAGCTTGATTGGCAGGATTTTGTTGATGCTAATGTGTGAGGGGGAATGTGGCACAGATGGATCCTTCTGCAGGCATTGAGGAAGAATACCACCATAAGAATGACAAGGTACCAACATGCTCATTCATGATGTTTGTCTTTGCTTCAAACATGCAGTGGAATTGTTTGTGGATTGAGTAAATTATGTACATAACCCCAAGACTTTTGGACTGCCTGAAAGCATAAAATCTTAGCAGACTACTGAACAAGTGATTCTTCAACCAAGTTTAGGTGTTTCTCTTTGCAAATAATGGTCTGGCACAAGAATCAACCTTGAGGTTAAACCTCTGAAACTAACTGTGATTCCTAAGCAATGTTGCCTTAGATTACAGCAACCACTATGAAGAGGGTTGAGCAGCTGCAAGTTTACTGGCAGGTTTGACCACCTATAGCAACTAGAAGAGCAGTGAAAGTATCAGTGAGCATGGTGTTCTGGTGAATCAAGTTGCAACACAGTTATTTTTTAATTAGATATTGCAATGGGATGTATGGATGCTGCAGGTTTACTGCTGGAAAGGCCTCCGCTTTACAGCCCGGCAAGATCTTGAAGCTTTTTCTCGGGTATGGCATCTATTGCATATTGCTATTGCTGACAAGCAAGTCAACCAACACGCAGTATAAGATGCAGCAAACTTGTAGTTAACCAGTTTTTTTGCATTGATGACAATCTTGGTTTATATGTATGATGTAGCTTTGTTAAGATTGCTGTGTATGGGAAATTGCAGTACACTGAGCAAAAGATAGGTGGAGTCGTGCCAACTGAGTTGCTCAGTAATGAGGTGCGGAATATGTTACCGAAAAACTCAGAAAAATCGAAGATCAAGGGAGTGAAGAAAGAGGAAGATGGGATTGCATCTATTGTGCAGGCTGAGGATCCAACAGAGGAGACCCAGGTAAGAGTTTATCTTTTTAGTCGACACCGCACTATTTCCAAGTAGTCAGAGCTCATGGATACCTTGTGAGTGTGTTGTGAGCTCAAATCCCACTAGTTGGACAATAGTTGGGCAATATTGCCCATCATAATTAGCTCAGCTTATAAGCTGGGACACTGGGAGGGTGTTTCTTTTCAGCTTTGAATCTGGCCATTGTGGCACCAGGTTGCAGAATCTTGTCCTCTATACTACAAGCTATGAAAGTCCTAATTTTGCCAAACAGTGTCCCTTCCCTCCGACACCCTGATTCACCACCCAAATAACATCTAGCTTTTGGCAAAAGCTTTCTGTTGAACCTGCAAGTTTGACTACTGGGATCCTTGGAGTTTCCAGATTTTCGGGAAGCATTGTGCCAATATCTTACTCCCTTTGTTGAGGTCTCAGAGTGACAAGACTCAATAGCCCCATATGATGAAGGGAGATCTGTCTTTCCAGTACCATTCCAGTCATTAAGTTGCCCAGCAAAAAATTGAAAGAAATCAGCATGCTGCACAGTAACAGGATATACTCAACAGCATCAAAGTGATGGTAATAGTACATGAGTTGAGGGGTGTGGTTCACCCAATATTTGCAAATAAGGTTTTTATCCTGTGCATATGTGAGAAGTTAACCCTTTCCCCTTACCATGCTTTCTACAGGCCCCAGCTAGTCTTACAGGATTGGATGAGACGACACCTGCAGATGCAGGAACCCCAATGGACTTTGACACCACTCCAGCAGCTAACATTGATGAGGAAATAAGTGTGCCAGAAGGCAGTCCACTTGTGGATCATGTGGATAGTGCAGCACCAGGTGCTGTAGATATCACAGCTGAAGACACGAGTGCAAGTGTGCCAGAGGAAGCAGTAAGCCCTGTTCCACCTGCAGAAGCAACACTTGAAGTGCTGGCTGGTGGCCAAGGATCTAGCCCCAAAATATTATGAAGGAAGAAAGTAAGTGTACAATACCTTCCACAAACCTGCAAAATAAAATAGCTTATTTTTTAATTTGGAGCGGGACTGTTAAATCTCCAGGACAGTTTTGAGCTTAGATCCCAAGATGCTGCATCATCGGCACAGTGAGTTTATTTGTTCCAAAGGGAAACTGTCAATGTGAAATGTTCCAATTGGAGGGAAAAAAATGGAAAAAAAGCTTGGTGATTTTGAAGGGAACTGTTTTGTCTCTTTTTCTATTGAGTCGTGTCGTGCACACATCTAGAGGACCATTACACATGTGACATCAGGGGGAAAGAAGGGTTGGTAACATCTAGCATGCACTTCAATCCTAATCACATGATTTTGTTACTCCCTGCAAAATGTAACATGGGTTGCACTTCATTCAAGATTTTTACTCTAGGAATGAAGAAGGCTTGGCAAGGAGGACTGGTGCGATACTCAATTGAGTTTAGAACCATTTGCTTGTCATATACATCATCATAAGACAATGACCATCATGAATGGAAATGTAAGATCATTTGATGAGTGGTGTATTCTTGTTACCATGAGACATAAAATGTGGACATTTGGAGGTTATGATCATTGTTGACGTTTTGTTGATGTCGTTGTGAAAAAAAAATTCTTTTGTTTGAATTTGAGATAAAATTGTACATGGGTAAGATCAAAGGCTAGTTCTTTTAAGGATAATCCTTGTGAATGATGAATGGATCTTGCTACTACAAGTTGAATAGGAAAATTCAAAGGAAATTGAATTTTGATAATAATATATGAAAATGGGTCTCTTGATGTAACCAAAAATGTTGGACCTAATGTCTTCGTGAACACATTTCCATTGTGTTTGTATAGAATAAATATGGAATTGTAAGGTCTTTTGATGTTTGTCAATAACATTCTATGTTAAAAAAATGAATGTCTTGAATAGCTTAAGGTGATGCACAAAACCTTTTTAAAGTTTTTATAAATTTGGTATTTGATTCTAGCATGACTTTGTGTAACTTTGTGTAGTTTGTAACATTAGACATGGATTTGCCCAATATTTGATGCCAATAAAGTAATCTATAAAGTCACCCTCCCTTTCATCCCTATCCCCGCTTTCAGTGGAATCCGCAAAGTAAGGAAATTTTATCAAATCTCAATATGAAATGCTGAAATTCAACATTTAATGCACAAGGTACAAGAGTAATTATTGTAGTTATATAGGTAGGAGCAGTTACACATGTGATGCCTTATCATGCCAAAACTAACCATTCTCACCCCCTAATAACTTGACTTTACAAATAACTTTAGTGCATTAAGTTTCGTTTCTAGGGGTTGGGGGGGGGGGGCCATCATTCATAGAAGTGTGGTGATAAAAGCACCCATTATTGACAAAATGAAGGGTACCAAATTTTTGGTTTTGT
>Ga0116227_10009979_pt1 | contig 16882 bp, 13 predicted proteins | sample S1TSphgellanicum_FD_89693 | JGI IMG/M metagenome (GOLD analysis project Ga0116227, IMG submission 89693) | Host-associated microbial communities from peat moss isolated from Minnesota, USA - S1T2_Fb - Sphagnum magellanicum MG | ecosystem: Host-associated > Plants > Peat moss > Unclassified...
ACGACGAACTGCTTCAGAGCGTGCAGGGGCTGCTGCTTGGCGTCGAGTCCATCGTCTACGAACTGCCGGATCGCGAACTCGTGCAACGGCATCTCAAAGAGTCCGTCGGACGGGCCCGCGCAAGCATTGTCGAGGCGCGTGACAAGGTCCGCGACTTTCGCAATGGCGCGCAATTGGACACCCTTGCCGAGGTTCTGGCCCAGACAGCCAACCGGATCTTGTCGAATAGCCCGCTCGATGTGCGGGTAACAGTCAATGGCAAACCGAGGCGAATTGACGCCCTTGTATTCAATGAATTAAAGTCGATCGTTGGCGAAATGCTGCAAAGTTTCGAGCACTACCCAAATACCGGGCGCGTCATGATCGCGATTGCCTTTGGCCGACGCGCGCTCGTTCTGGACATCGTCCATGACTGCGAGCGCGTGGAATTACCCGGTGGCGACGGCAATGAACGTGAAGCGTATTGTGGTCGGGCGGACATGCTTGCGCGCGCGCGCAAAATCGGCGCAGAGCTGACTGTTGATCCGCGTCGCGACGCGGGCGCCGCCGTCAAAATCATCGTGCCAGGCCGCCGCGCCTATGCGCATAAGCCGCTGTGGTGGGCATGATGCCGCCTGGTCCCGCGGCCAACCTGTAACGTCGAGCCATCCGCATGGGTCTGATCGGGCAATTGCCTGTCCGGGGCACGATTGCTCGCACCGATCGCTGGCAACCCTGTCTCGCTCTCGCATTTTCCTTTCCATTCGCCCGCCGAAGGACCAAGGTCGGTCAAGCACTGAGACCGATGGGGGCGACTTCGGACGACGATGCGGATGCACTGGACGATCTTTGCCTGCTGGATCGCCGTGTTGATCGCAGCACCGGCTCGGGCCGTCGATCGGTCAAGTTCGCTTGCGGAACTCAAACACGACAGTTTCACGCTCGATGGCGGCCTGCCGACGACTGTCGAGGCGCTTGCCCAGTCGGCCGACGGCTATTTGTGGATTGGCACGGTCACTGGCCTCTACCGGTTCGATGGCGTCACTTTCGAGCGATTTACAACCGAGCCCGACAACAGCAGATCCGAAGAGATCGGCTCCATCCTGGCGTCGCGTTCCGGACCGGTGTGGTTCGGCCATGTCACGGGGGGCATTTCGGTTTTCGTCGATGGGCAAATGCGCGATCCCGGACCCGGAGCCCCGGTCGAGCATGTGGTGAAGATCGTCCAGTCCACAGACGGCAGTGTGTGGGTTGCTACCACCAGAAACAATATCTCGCGGCTGCGGCGTTACAGCGCCGGACGGTGGGCGCCTGCCGCAGCCGACCTCGTGTTCAAGGGGCGACTTGGCGACGTGCTTGCGGGTCCGAAGGGGACCCTCTTGGCGATCGTCGACGGCAATTTGCTGCTGGTGGAACCGGGACAGCGTCGCCAACGGACACTTGGCCGGGTTACCAGCGCAGGGCGCCTTGCGGCAGGGCCCGACGGCACGATCTGGCTCGTGGATCGCGGCGCTGTTCGCGTCGTTGATCCACGCGGAGATCCCGCGCGCGCCGGCCTGGGCCTTGCGCAAGCCAGCCTGCCGGCGCACATCACCGACCAGCGCATCATTGTCGATCGGCAGGGCGTGCTGTGGAGCGCCAGCCCCTCGCTCGGACTGCTGCGGATGGCTCTGGCGGAACCCGGCACGCGGCCTGTCGTCCCGAACCACGCGCCCCGGGCGGAAATGTCGGCAATCGGCGGCCGGCCGCCGATTGCCGCGCGGGCGGTGCTTGAGGACCGCGAGGGCGACATCTGGGTTGGCACCGAATCCGGGATCGATCGCTTCCGGTCGACGAACATCGTCCGTGCCGTCGCGGTGAGCGACAAACCCGGCGTGGCCCAACCCGAGCGAGAATTTTCTCACTACCAACTGTGGAAGGACGGCAGAAACCGGATTTTCGCCCGCAATGGCGAGACCATTTACAGACTGGCGCAAGACGGCGCACCGATCCACCTCGCCGACCATGTTTCGCCCGATGTCACCGTGTGTGCGGCAAAGGGCGGAGGCTTGTGGCTGCGGGCCCGTCCGGACCGGCTCGACCGGATCGGCCTGGCGGGCGCCCGTCCGGTCCCCCTGCCCGCCGGATTTCCATCCATGGCGACGTATTCGTCCTGTCTTGAGGATGCCAGTGGCGCCTTGTGGCTTGCCTTCTGGAACACCGCAATATTCCGGTACGTCAATGGCCGGTGGGAGCGTTATCCCATGCAGCCTCCCGTACGGACCGAACCGGCGCTGGAAATGGCACAGGACCATCCGGGCGGCATCATTACTTACGCCGGAGACGGGTGGTTCGCCCGCAACAGTTCCGGCGCGACCACGCGGTGGTTTCGCGGACCAAGCTTCGTCCGCTTCATCAACATCCCCTATACCACGACCGATGGCCTGATGCTCGGCAGCGAGGCGGCCCTGATCGCGTTCGATGGTCGTTCGTTCCACGCGCTTCCGGCCAAACGTTTCCCGTTTCTGCGCGATGTGTCCGACATCGTCCAGACCGCGCACGGCGACACTTGGCTGATGACCACACCTGGAGTTATCCGGATACCGACACGGTCGCTGGCGGCGGCATTCCGCGATCCGGCGGCAAAGCTCAATCCCGCCGTGTTCGATGCGGCAAGCGGCTTTTCCGGCACCCCTGAAGAATCTCTTGTCGCGAGCATGTTCGAAGATGCGCATGGTGTCATCTGGTTCACGACCAGCACCGGCGTATTCCGGCTGAACCCGGCGCGAATCGTCCGGAACCTTGTCCCGCCAATCGTGCTGATCCGCAGCGTCGTCGCCGGCAAGTCCGCTTATGCCCCAGCCAACGTCCTGACCTTGCCGAAGGGCCTGGCGCGGCTCCAGTTCGGCTATACCGCGACCACCCTGGCCGTGCCGGAGCGAACCCGGTTCGTCTACCGGCTGGCGGGAGTCGATCCCGGCTGGATCGACGCCGGATCGCGTCGCGACGCGTTCTACACCAACCTTGCTCCCGGACGTTACCGGTTTGATGTGGCCGCAATCAACGAAGACGGCGTGTGGAGCGAAAGACCGGCATCGGTTGTCTTCGATATCCCGCCGACTTTTCTGCAATCACGATGGTTCATTGCGCTCTGCGTTGCTTTGGGCGCGGGTCTGCTCTGGCTCCTGTACAGACTGCGCCTGCACCAGGTGACCACAAAACTTCGCGGCAGCATGGAAGACCGCAATGCCGAACGCGAGCGGATCGCGCGCGAGTTGCATGACACGTTCCTGCAAAGCATCCAGGGCTTGATCCTGCAATTCCAGTCAATCATTTACGGAATGCCTGAAGGCGCGGAAAGCCGGCGTGTGATGGAGGCATCGCTGGAGCAGGCGCGCGGGCTGGTGGCGGACGGACGTGACCGGGTCAGTGCGTTGCGCGCCAGGACCGGCCGCACCGATTTGCCCCGGATGCTCGAAGAGGCCGCCGAGCGACTGGTGCAAGGCGGAGGGATCGGAATCACGACCATCGTCACCGGAGACGTATGGCCGCTCGATCCGGGCGCATGCGATGAAATCAACATGATTTGTGACGAAGCCCTGTTCAACGCCGCACAGCACGCAAGGGCGAACCGGGTGACGATCACGCTTGAATATACCCGGCGCAGCCTGACCGTGACGATCGCCGATGATGGCGTCGGAATTGAACCGGGGCTGCTGCAACACGGTCGCAAGGGTCACTTCGGATTGGTCGGCATGCGCGAACGTGCGGGGCGACTGGGGGCATCGCTGGCCATCAACAGCGCGCAGGGACAAGGAACCCGCATCATTCTGACGATACCGTCCCACGCTGCTCACCAACATGGATCGATCTGGCGCCCGTGGGGACGCCGGCCCAACGTGGCGGACGATAAGAGCGGGCTGCGATAAATATCGACGGGGCCCTACGAGATTGGACCGAGCACCCGCTCCAGGCAATCGACAAGTGTCCGGCTGTCAATCGGCTTTTCCAGAATGCCGATCGCACCGTTGCTCAACGCCAATGCGAGAATTCGCGGCCCCGGGGACGCCGTCATCAGAATGACGGGAGTCGCATCGCCCTGCGCGGTCAACAGTTCGAGCAATTCAAGGCCGCTTGATCCGGGCATCTGTACATCCGAAACGATGCAGCCAAAAGCGTCGTGGCTGGACGCAAGAAAGTCATCAGCCGACGTGTAAGTCGTCGCGTCCAGGCCCAGCGAGCGCAACAGGCCGACCATCCCGGATCGCACGTAAGCGTCATCATCGATCACGGCGATAGTCATGTTGCGTACCACCTTTTCGCTCCGCGGAAGCAGTCCCGACCCCGCAAACCCGACAATCCATATGCTTTTGGCAATCGCGGCGTCAGCATCCTTTCGGGTAAGTCATGCATATCTTGGTAGGGGTTCGGGAGGATGCGGTCCGGCTGTAGCGCCACCACTTGCCCGGCCGCGCGCGATTGCCGCGATACCGCACGCGCACGGGCTTGCCTTGGAAAAAACCGACGCAAACCTGAACCGAGCGGCGCAAACGTCAATTTTTCCGGAATTTCGACACGCGCGATCGTCCCAGCCGAATCGTTGCGTCAAGGCAGGGATTTTTGCTTGCCGGCCGGCATACCTTGGTTTGGGCTCGCCAAACCAATTCGTGTGGTCAAACAAATCTAGGGTCGCTAGCGGTCGGCCCGTAAAAACCCGTAGCCTCCTGTGCAGAAGATTCGTTCGAGGAGGCCCACCATGCATGCTCTAATGGACACCCCCGCCACAATCTCGGCGAAAGCTGACTGGTCTCGTTTTCCCCTGCCTCTCGCGGCAAAACTTGTTGCAGAGGCCGACGAAGCACTTCCTCCGGATGCCGTATCCGCGCGCGCCTCGCTTCGCCAGTTGGCCCATTTGTTCGATTTGTGCGCAAAACCTGCACGGGCAATGGGTACGGCCGGACCGGACGTTGGTATTGCGCGCGGCGGCCTTGCTTCCTGGCAGTTGCGCCGGGTTTTCGCCCATATCGAGAACAATCTGGCGCAAACGATCCACATCGAAACGCTTGCCCAGCTCTCCCGGTTGAGTGACGGCCATTTCTGCCGCGCCTTCAAAGCAAGCGTCGGCGAAACGCCGCATGGATATATCACGCGAAAACGGCTGGAGGAGGCAAAGATGATGATGCTCACGACGTCAGTAACGCTGAGTCAGATCGCCTGCGCCTGTGGCATGACCGACCAGGCCCACCTGAGCCGGCTGTTCCGGCAATACGTCGGCGAAACGCCGCTGGTCTGGCGTCGAACTTGGCAAGTGGCAGCCTGAACGCGGAAGTTCGCAGCGATGGAACTGACCGGGCGAGCCCCACACAGCCAGGGCGCAGATCCGCCTTGCCCAGGCGGCCATGGCCAACCGCGACCCCAGCGCCGCCCAGCTATGCCGGAACCTTGGCGTACAGTCCGTGACGCTGTACCGCTATGTCGACCCCGCGGGAAATTTGCGCGACCACGGCCTGCGCGCGCTATCCCGATGACGCTTTGATGCGTCAACGCGCGGTCTGGTATCGCGGTGGTTCGTCGGGCGGCGGCAAACGTTGAAATCCAGATGCGCGCTGCTATTGTGACGGCGTCGGTCCGAGGTAGAAAAACGCTATTGCGACGCGGACATGGCCCGCAACGGCCATTTCTGAGATGAGGGATACTCGGCGACCCTCCGGACCGGCACCCTGTTTCCCGAACCATGTCGCTTGTGCCTTTATAGAGGCCGCGGGCTGCGACCGCGCACGAATGCATCACGCTGTTTGCGGCGCATCCCCGCACGCGCGGGGAACAGGCAGATCACCACTTCGCCCAGGCCGCGCAGCTCGGTTCATCCCCGCACGCGCGGGGAACAGAGTGCGTCGACCGAAACCTCTTTGCCGCTGTTCGGTTCATCCCCGCACGCGCGGGGAACAGGTCCGCCTCCGTTGCTTTGGCCTGATAGGCCGCGGTTCATCCCCGCACGCGCGGGGAACAGGGCAATGTCGCCTACGACGGCGCGCTGATGAGCGGTTCATCCCCGCACGCGCGGGGAACAGGTCAGCAACCGGGTGTTCGGGCGCACCGACACCGGTTCATCCCCGCACGCGCGGGGAACAGGTCGAACTCAACAGCCTGGGCGGCGTCAAACGCGGTTCATCCCCGCACGCGCGGGGAACAGGGTGGTGGAACGATCCCGGTTCATGACGCCACCGGTTCATCCCCGCACGCGCGGGGAACAGCTCGACAATGTGCAGCGGATCGGCCAGTTCGGCGGTTCATCCCCGCACGCGCGGGGAACAGAGAATTGCAGCGCCGCGCCAAGAGTCGCGCCGCGGTTCATCCCCGCACGCGCGGGGAACAGCCGTGCGAAAGGATTGTTGTGCGTCGGCGGAACGGTTCATCCCCGCACGCGCGGGGAACAGCTCGACAATGTGCAGCGCATCGGTCAGTTCGGCGGTTCATCCCCGCACGCGCGGGGAACAGGCCCATTTGACGATCATGCCGATCAAGGCGGACGGTTCATCCCCGCACGCGCGGGGAACAGGGTAATGGCTTGTTTCATCGCTGGCTGCATGTCGGTTCATCCCCGCACGCGCGGGGAACAGTCACGTATGACCAAGGGATGACAGGTCAACAACGGTTCATCCCCGCACGCGCGGGGAACAGGCCGATATGGACGAACAGCCAGAGCATGATGGGGGTTCATCCCCGCACGCGCGGGGAACAGGCGATCGCCTATGTGAAGCGCGAGGGCCGCGCCGGTTCATCCCCGCACGCGCGGGGAACAGGAGCAAGCCTTCGTTACCGCCGTGCGCGAAGACGGTTCATCCCCGCACGCGCGGGGAACAGCGCTTGTGGGCGCAGAACACGACAACCTTGTCCGGTTCATCCCCGCACGCGCGGGGAACAGACTTCGTGGAAGCAATTGATTCCACAGTGGTTTCACGATGTCAAAGAATCCACCGATTTTTCGGGCCGTTTTCCAGCCCGTTTCAGCGTCAGCTCTGGGGCAGAAACGAAACCAGTTTCAGGCCATCAAAATCGACCGGCATGCGCCGGTTGGCCCCGGCGGTGCGGAAGTCAAAGCCTTGTTCGGTGCGGGCGGTCCACACCATCACCGCATCGCCATCGCCGATCGCGCTTTCCACATCGTCCCAGATGCGTTCGCGCGTGCGGGCGGCATAATCGCCCACATAGATTCCGGCACGGATTTCCAGCAGCCATGCACCAAGCCGACCACGCAAGCGGGGCGGGGCATTGGTCAGCGCGATCACCATCATCGGCTCTACCCCCGATGTCCCTCGTCACCGCCGGCGGGCGCGTCGGCAAAGGCCGGCCCCACAGCATCGGCGGGCGGCTCTGGCCGGGCCACTTCGGCGGCAGACAAGACCTCTTCGATGCGCGGAATGATCTGCGCCAAAAGCCCGCTGCGGCGAAACGCATCGCGACAGGCAAGCCGCACCGCGCGTTCGGGCGAAGTTCCGCCCGGCAACTGCGCCAGCTTGCCCCGCGCCGCCTGCCCGGCAACGCGAAACGCCTCTGGCACCACGGTATCCAGCTTCCACAGATCGGCAATGCCATAGACGAATGACAACGGCTTGCCCGTGTGCAACATGCCGATGGCCGGCGCATAGCCTGCCGCCAGCACCGCCGCTTCGGACAAGCCGTGCAGACACGCCGTGGCCGCCGAAAGACAGCGATTGGGCACATCGGCCGCATCCCAATCGCCCCGGTCATAGGCTCGGCGCGTCCATGTCACGCCATGCGCCTGCGCCAGCAATTCATAGCTTTTGCGCACACGCACGCCCTCGATCCCGCGCAATTGCTCGATCGATCGGCGCTGTGGCGGCGCCTCGCCAAAGCGCATTTCAAACATGCGGCGCACCACTTTCAACCGCGCCTCGTCATTCAGCGCGATCGCGGCCTGCCACAACAGCCGATCAGACCGTGCCCCGCCGGGCTGGCCTGCGGAATAGAGCCGCACCCCGCCCTCGCCCACCCAGGTGATCAAGGTGCCGGTGCGCGCCGCCAGCGCGATGGCTGCGTGCGAAATGCGCGCGCCCGGCTCCAGCATCAGGCAGGCGATCCCGCCAATGGGAATATGCGTGCGCGTGCCATCGGCGTTGACCGCGACAAAGGCACCATCAATCACATCAAGCCGCGCGTGTTCGACAAACAGCAACGAAGCCCGATCCTTTAACGGGATCGGCCGGGGCGGGGGCAGGCCGGGCATGGCCATGCGCGCCTATCCCCCCGCGCGGCGGATCAGCATCAATCCGCAGCCAAACGCGCGCGCCCGGCCAAACCCCTGGGCCAGGCGTGCGACAAACGCCGCCGGATCATCCACCACCAAAGTGCCCGCGAGATCGAGCACGCCAAATTGCGGCTGTCCGCGCCGCCGCCCGCTGTGGCCGGGTATGGCCACCACGGCATAATCGACCACATTCAGCGCGGGCTTGTCATCCTCATCGCGGGCCACATGAAATCCATTTGCCACGCCCTGCGCCGCCATCCAGCCCAGCGCTGCGCTGTGTGCCGCGCCATCGCGTGCTTTGGCACGATCCACCGCGCCCATGCGGTGCAGCGTATCCATCACCACATCGACCCGTTGCCCGCGCAGGCCCGGGCCAACCCCGCGCGCCCGCGTGGCATTGGTGCGCAGGCTGAAATGCAGCCTGTCGCCCGCGTTCAGCGCCGGGGCAAACGGCTTTATGGCGTGGGGTTCGAACAACGGCGATGCGATCGGCGCACGCGCCGAAAGCGCCAGAAACCGCCCCTCGCCCTCGGCCCGCCACAAAAAATCGCGGCGGGCATCGGGATCGCCTGCAAAGACCGCCCATACGAGCCGATGATTGGCATCGAGCAGCCGCCCGCCGTCATCGGGCTGAAGCAGCGCGCGCAACGCATCGAGCGAGGGATCGCGCCGCAAGATCAGGCGCGAAAGAAACAGGGTCATGGTGCGACACCCTGATCAGGGCTGCGCCAAAGATGGACCTGCCGCGGGGCAAAGTGCCAGCGCGCGCGGTCAATCGGCACATCATGGCGCCATTCGCCATGCCCCTGCCCCATGTCGCAATCGGCGGCCACCATGCCCAGTGTCCAACGCTCTGCCCCGGCAAAGTGCGGCAGCGCGACCTGGCCCAGCGCCGCGATGACATCATCGGCAGCGATCCGGCGCGGCACCGGCGGCATGGCCAGCGGACAGGCCTTGCGCCCGAAATAGAGCGCAAACACCGGTTGGCGCAGCGCCTCGGCCAGATCGGCCAGCAGATCGGCCCCGCCGTCATCCTGCCACAGCGCCACCCCATGCACCAATCCGGCACGATAGTCCCGCTGGGTCAGTACGGTGTTCAACTTGCCCGCTGCCCTTGCGCGCCGCAAACCGTCGGCCCGGCCATCCACCCGACCAACGGAGGCAGGAATGGTCTGCGCGGTGTGAAAATCCCGAAACGCCACCCCCTCGGCAAACTGGCCCACCGCCATCGACAGCCGATCGAGCCGCGCCAGCCCCGCCGCATCATCGCGCCGCACCCCCGCCGCCGCGCCCAGCAGGCCAAGCACGGCCGAGCGCGCGGGCCAGACATGCGTGCCGCGCCGCTCGTGCCCGGCGAATTCGCCCATCGCGCCGATCATGGCGGCCAGGGTAAAGACCAGGTACTCAGTCATGATCGGGCACATCATCCACACTGCGCGCGGCAAAGTCGGCGATCCCGGCCAGACTGCCCTGCCCCGTGGTCAGGTCCATGATGGCAAACGCGCCGAAATTCGGCCCATAGGCCGCCTCGATCCGCGCGGCGGTATCGTCAAGCCGGGCGATCGATGCGGCCATCAGGTCTTCGCCCTTGACCGCGTTGAAGAACGCCCCGCCCAGATCGCGCGGCGCAAAGCGGCCGCGTTCGGCGCGGATGTAATGCGCGCGCGGATGGTGGGCAAAGCTGTTCTGCTTGCCCGAAGGCGTCGCGGTGGCCAGGGCCCGCGCCAGCGCATCGAGCGCGCGCTCCGCGAGCGCCGCATCCCCGGCCAGATTTTCGATCAACAGATCGACATTGACGCAGGCATAAAGGTAATAGACCCCCGAGCCAAAGCCCAGTTCGCCAATATGACTGCTGCCGGCATCGTCATCGCGCGGTTTCAGGTCATCGACGGCGGTAAAGAAGTCGTCTTCGCTGACCGCGCGGTGGGTCGTATAGGCATGGGCGACCTGCACTGCCGCCTCGCGGTTGAATTCGGTTGCTTCGGCCAGCATCCGGCCGAACATGGCGATGTCCACCGCACCATCGGCACTGCGCAGCACGGTCTTGCCCAGCGCCTTTTTATCGGGCAATTTTTCGCCCGCCAGGACATTGTGCGCCAGAGCCAGCGCATGGGCGCGCTCGTCGGGCGAGACAAACGCCAGCGTGGCGTTGGTCAGCGCCCCGCCCTTGCCCTTGGCATCCAGCTTGCCAAACACGGCGGCAACTTGCTCTGCCGCCTTGCGCGCCGCCTCGGCATCGACACCGCCTGCCACCAGCGTTTCGACCAGATCTTCGCCGATCCGCTTTGTCCGCGTGCCCAGATGCCCGGCCAGATCCTGTTGAAAGGCATCGCTGGTCCGCAGCGCGCGCTTGATCGACTGGCTCGACAGCCGCAGGCGCGGCGCCCCGCCCAGATGGACCGATTTGGGCCGCCCCTGATCGTCGCGATTGGGATTGCTGGGCGGATAGGCTGTCAGCAGGTGAAATTGCACAAAGGTCGTCATGCGGCCTGTTCCTCGTGAAGAGCGTTATCGTGATCGGCGGACGTCTCGGACGTTTGGGAAGGCCTCGCGTTGTAATAGGCAAACCACCAGCGCAGCCGCACCGCCTCGCCCCGCTCGGGGTCGTCCCACGCGGCCAGATCGGCGGCCAGCGCGCCCACGTTGCAGGTGTTTTCGGCCTGGGCGAGCGCGCGGCGGATCTGCGGGGCCAGCTCTGCGCGCGAGGCGGCCATCAACCGCTCAAACCGCAGCGGGCTCATCACCGGGCTGTCGCTGCCCGGCGGCTTGCCCAGAGCGCGCGCCAAAGGCTCTCGCCCGTCGCGATCGACATGTGCGATCGCCAGCACGATATCGGCCAGCACATCGGCCCGATGCGCCAGCCAGGGCTGTGCCCGCACCAGATCGTGCACCGCCGGCTCACCCACCACCGCCAGGGGCCCGGCAGCGCGGCGCAATCGCGCGCGCAGGGCGCGGTGATCGGCGCGCTGCTGATGATGGCCCAGATAATCGTGCCACCATGCCGCCACATCCTTGTGCAGGGCGTTCATGCCGCTATCCCCTTTGCTTTGGCCGGTCTGGCTGCAGGCTTTGGCGGTTCGAGCCGCAAATGCTCGTACAGCGCCACACCCGATTTCGAATATCCGCCCAGCATGGACAGCAGACGCTCTCGCACGAAAAGTGCCCGATGGATGCGAGCAGCATCTTGAGAGGTAAAAGCTCTAGCCGCTTCATGATTGAAGAGATTTATCACCGTATCACGCAATACTGCCAGCCATGTCTCGGCCACACTAATTCCTTGACGGATCAAAACCATATGCTCGAGAAACGCAGCTTCTGTGTTGACGTAAAAGGCGTCGACCATGTCACTTTCGCAAGATCTTCCCCATTTCCAATCTGAGGGCTTATAATCTTGTGGTAGACCCTTGGACTTTAATTCTGCCTTCCTTCGCGCACCACTCAATATTGCCATGAGACTTATCATTTCATTTTGAGCGACCTCAGCGGCACGTATGACACCTCGCAAAATTGCGGATTTCGTGTCTGATAAGACAAATGTTGGCTCTCGAGACCAAACAAAATCAAGTATTTTTGCGCTATTTGTTGCCCATCCACTCACAAGAACCGAATATTTTTCATCGAAATCTGCGCGGCTATCATATTGCCGTAGCGCTAATGCTCTATCGCGCAAATAGGCATCGTCAGCCTGACAAACGACGCCAAGCCAATTACGATACCCCGCATTCCATGTTGCAGCACGCTGGCAAAACGACATCTCTCCGGCTTTATTACGATAGTATGGCGAGAGTGGGTGGACCCAACCTTCATATTTATTGCCATACTGACGCTGCTCAACCCCTACGACTCGATCTTCACTGAAAATCAGCCGTATTCTACGCGGCATTCCGAAAAAAACTTCGACCGCGCTAAAAGTCTCCATCGCAGGCGGGTAAACTTTTGACGCGCGAGTTTGCTTCATCCATGGCAAATCATCAGGATTTCCTGGTCGCCCATCGGGCACATTAGCCCAAATCACATCGAACAGATTGGGCTCACCACCCGGAACAACCAGCGTGCTTAAGGGCCCACCTGCGCGGAGCGAAGTAAGATATCCCCGCCCCCCTTCAGGCGCATATGCCTGAAGCGTAAACAACGCCATGGCGGCCTCGCCCATCGGCAAATCGGCATAGCGACCGCGATGCACCATCAAATCGGTGTTATTGGGAGTCGCATTTGCCCCGGCGGAATCGATAAACAGCATATCGACAGCGCCCGGTTGCTTCACGCCCACTTCAAACGGTTCGAGATCCTGCATAAAGCGCGGACCGTCGCCATCGAGCGCAAAGGCCGCTGCAAACGCGCCAAGCCGATTGGCCCAGCGGGCCGGATCGGGGCGGCGGCGGGCGTCCCAGTCTTCGGGATCGCGCGGCGGATCGGCCATGGCCACCATGCCGATCAGCAATTCCAGACAGGCCACATTCAAATCGGCGCGCGGCCAATCGGGCCACAATACGGCGGGATCGACAATATCGAACGGGCGGATCAGGCGTCGGCCGGTGCGCGTGACGACGGGAATCCAATATTCGTGCAGAAGATTGAACATGACCCGCCGGACCCGCGCTGAATGATGCAATATCCTAGCCAACCCTCTGAATACGTGTCAATACTTATCCGGCACTGCCGCCAAAATGGACCATAAAGACCATTTGCAATACATGACGGAATCAAGAAAATATCAGCCCCGTGTCGGGCCGATAACGCAGCCCCGCCACGATCATCCCATCGTCTTGCACCACGCACGGCGTGACACTGGCGCGGCGCCAGGCTGGCCAGTCTGCCGTCAGCGCGCGCCAGGCCGGATCATCGCCGCCCGGCAGAGCCAGACCGCGCAAGCGCGCCGCCGCCACGCTGACCTCGCTCAGGGCTTCGCGCTCGACTGCGCTGGCGCCGGGATCTTGCGCCCATGGCCTGTGGTCGGGGCGCAGCAGCAAGAGCGTGCGCGTTTCGCGGCCAAGGCGGGTGGGGTATTCGCGATCGTCCTCTCCCCCGCCGCCGCCGCGATAGCCGTCCTCCAGCTTGATCAGGTTTTGCCGCCCGTGGCTGGCGCGGGCCATGCGCTCGCCATCGGCCTCCAGCTCTGCGGCATCCAGTGCGGCGGGAATGGGGCGCGGATCGGTTCCATGCACCGCCTCGATCAGCGCGCGCAGATCGCCCGGCGCAACGATCTGCCCGGCACGAAACAGCGTGTCCGCCGTGCGCCATTGTTCGGCCACCGGATAGACCCAGGCGCCGCCCGGTTGCAGCCCATGCAGCCAGCGCGCATCGTCCACTTGCGCCGGATCGGGCGCCACGACATGCAACACGGGGCGGGGCACGGGCCGTTCCGTCGCCGGGCGTTCGGCCATGTGCCGCCACAGTCGCCCGGCGCGCTGGATCAGGGCCGCCATCGGTGCCAGATCGCTGATCATCACGTCAAAATCGAGATCGAGGCTCGATTCCAGCACTTGCGTGCCGATCAGGACCTGGCCCGCGCGATCGACGCCGGTTCGGCCAAATCGCGCCATCTGCCGCGCCTCGATCCGTTTGCGATCGCACAGGGCAAAGCGGGCGTGCAACAGATCGGCCTGGATCCCGCGCGCGCGCAGCGCCTCTACGGCGGCAATCGCATCATCGACCGCATTGCGCACCCACACGCAAGCCGCCCCTCGCCCGGCGGCATCGGCCAGGCAGTCCAGCGCCGTCTCCTCCGTGGCGAGCCGTTCGACGCCGACCACCCCCTTTTCGGCCACACGCGCGGGGAAATCGCGCACCACGGCCCCGTCTGCGACCGTGCCGCCCGCCACGGTCAGCGCGGGATAGGCGGGATCATCATCGATCGGCATGGCCCGCCCTGCCCCCTGGGCAAAGGCCTGTGCCAGCGCCATGCGCTGATGGCGCGGCAGGGTCGCCGTCACCAGAATGGCCGAACCGCCCGCCATGGCGTGCAAGCGCAAGAGCTGGCGCAGTTCTTCGTCCATATAGGCATCGCCCAGTTCGTGCACTTCGTCCACGATCAGGATCTTGCCCGCCAGCCCCCAATGGCGCAGCGTGGCAAAGCGTGTGGGCAACGCCGCCAACAAGGCCTGATCGACCGTGCCGACACCAATCGTGGCCAACAGCGCGCGGCGGCGATTGTCACCGATCCATTCGCCACAGACCACATCATCGGACGCACAAGGCCGATCGCGCAAGTCACGAAAGCGCGCCGACAGCGCCGCCCGCCCATGGGCCAGCGCCAGCGAGGGCGGCGCGGCGAACATCCGCCAGATCTGGTGTTCCACCCGCGCAAACATGGCATCGGCGGTGGCCATGCTGGGCAGCGCAAAGAACAGCCCTCCGCCGTGCCCGGCCAAAAGCAGGCGCTGCGCCAGAATCAACGCCGCCTCGGTCTTGCCCGCGCCGGTTTCATCCTCGATGAACACCAGCGCCGGGCCTTTGGGCAAAGTCACGCGCGATGCCGCCCGCTGCATGGGCCGCAGCGCGAAATCAAACAGCGGCGCGTCGACCACGGGCGGCGGCATCAGCCCGGTTTGCGCCACGGCAAACGCCGCACGGGCCTGCGCCATGTCCCAATAGGTGGCCAGATCCGGCCCCGGCGCGGTGGGCGTAAACCATTCGGGGTTTGACCCGATCCAGTCGGCCACGGTGACCAGCCCGGCAAACCACCAGCTCAATGCCCGCGCCTGTGCCGCGTTCCACCCGGTCAGCCGGGCATCGGGCCACAGCGCGCAAAGCCGGGCGACAAAGGCGCGGGCATCGGCCAGCGCCCCGGCCTCGTGTCGCGCGGCCAGATCTTTCAGGGTTTGCTTGTCGAGACGCGCCGGACGGCCATGATGGCCTGCCGTCGCCGACGCCAGCGGTTCCAGCGCAAAGCGGGTGCAATCAAGATGTGCGGTCAGATCGGCCCGGATTTCACTGGCGCACAAGTACGCTTCGGACACTTCCCAATGGCGCCATGCACCCTGGCTTTCACCCTCGATCAGCATCGCGCGAAACCGGGGATTGATCTTGCCCAGGTCATGCAACGCCGTCAGCAGGACCAGCGCCTGCCGCTCGCCCGGTGACAGCGCTTGCGGCAGCCCAAGCCCCGGCGATCCCATCAATTCAACCGCCACCGCCGCCACGTCCAGCATGTGATAGGCCGCCGGATGAAACACCCCGCCCTCTTCCCGCGGACTTTTGCCGGGCCATGCCAGCAGGCTGGTCAACATTGTCATGGGCCCCGTTTGCGTATGAACCGAGCATGTGGTGCAAACCCGCCTGTGTCAAAGTATGGAGGCCGTGTCATGCGTTTATCCCCGCGCGTGCGGGGAACAGGACGGGTCAACGCCAAAGCCGCGCCCTCGCACCGGGTCATCCCCGCGCGTGCGGGGAACAGAGGGAACCGCCGACGCTGGTGAGCGCGTCGAGCGGGTCATCCCCGCGCGTGCGGGGAACAGGTGTCCTTTGACGGCACCGTGCCGATCACGTCCGGATCATCCCCGCGCGTGCGGGGAACAGTCGCGGCCCTGCACCGTCGTGGCCTCGCCCGTCGGGTCATCCCCGCGCGTGCGGGGAACAGGTCGCCCGTGAAGGTGATGACCGCAGCGTCATCGGGTCATCCCCGCGCGTGCGGGGAACAGACGCCCAGGAACCCGGCGTAGTGGATCAGTTCCGGGTCATCCCCGCGCGTGCGGGGAACAGGTCGGGGTTTGTGATCACCAGGCATTGCGTGACGGGTCATCCCCGCGCGTGCGGGGAACAGGAGGGTGCAGACACTCTTTCAATGCCCCAGATCGGGTCATCCCCGCGCGTGCGGGGAACAGGTAAACGATCGATATGCCGTCCTCTGTAATCGCGGGTCATCCCCGCGCGTGCGGGGAACAGGTTGACAAATCGGCTAGCATAGCGGCGCGGTGCGGGTCATCCCCGCGCGTGCGGGGAACAGTCTTGTCGGCAAGGCCTTCATTTTGAAAGCAATTTACCGGTGTCAAAGAACCTACCGATTTTCAGGGGTTTTTTGCACCCCTTTTTGCAAAGGTTGTCAACGATTCGCCGCGCTGACTCTATCCAGTCCGCTGAAAGCGCACGTCGCTGGCCGAGGCCTTGTTCAGGCGCGCCCTCAACGATGATGCCGCCGCGTTTCGCGATGGCCAGTGGAAGGCGATCGACGCGATCGTCAACCCGCGCCAACGGCTGCTTGTGGTGCAGCGCACGGGCTCCGGTAAAGCCACTCCACTCAGTCGAGACGAACCCAAAGAGAACCCAAAATTGAAACCAAGTGCCGATTCCCGGCCCGCCATTCTGGCCGGGCCCGCAGCTGATGACAAGGACGCGCCAGCGACTATGGCCGATATGCGCGCATTGATTGCCGAGATCGCTGCACAACACCGCACGACTGAACCCCCGCAGGCCCATTCGTCGCCACGGCACGCCGCCATTCGGCAACAATCACCGCGCGGTGTTGGGAATGGTGTGGGGAAATATTACCAGCGCCAGTCACAAGAGACTGAAATTGCGCGACATTTTCCGTGAAAATGGATGCCCCGCGAGGATTCGAACCTCGATAAACGGAATCAGAATCCGTTGTCTTACCATTAGACGACGGGGCAATGGAGGCGCGCAGTTAAGCTTCGGGCCGCCGGGTGTCAAGACAAG
>Ga0116227_10009981_pt1 | contig 16872 bp, 6 predicted proteins | sample S1TSphgellanicum_FD_89693 | JGI IMG/M metagenome (GOLD analysis project Ga0116227, IMG submission 89693) | Host-associated microbial communities from peat moss isolated from Minnesota, USA - S1T2_Fb - Sphagnum magellanicum MG | ecosystem: Host-associated > Plants > Peat moss > Unclassified...
CCTCCCCCAATGTGTGAATTGACCTTTCACATCCTTGAATAATAGTTGTGGAGGGTTATCTTTAGAATTTGGAAACATCAAAGATGTTTTTGGGAGCATCACACCTTGCACCTCCACTTTATAAACACCATCTCCAATAGGAACCCCATGAAACATAACACCAGATACTACTCCACATCTTACAATGAAATGTTTGCTTTGACCATTAGTTGTTCCACTTGTATGATGTTTGCTTATCAAGAACATTGAATCACCTTTGGAAAATTGCACATGAAAGTTATAACATAAACAACAATCTCCAAGTACAAGTGTATTGTTTAATACAATATAAGTTTGGAATGTAAACAAAAAAATGAAATTGAACCTTGCCTAATTAGAATCACCAAAGACATGGTGGGGGCACTTATAGCAAGGGTTGGGCTTTTGTAGTTGAAGCTTGCTCTTTTGCCACATGTCCTTGGGATCTCAACATTGGAGGATTTGTTTTGGTTGGTTTCCTTGCCTTCTTGCCCTATTATTCACATGGAACCAAACCATACATATAATAATTTTTACATTATTTTAAATCTATGTTGACAAAAAAATATCATGCAAAATAAACTAAAACATAGCAAAACAATCCATCTTTGATAATTAAAAATCATCTCCTTGGATTTAAGTTGTAAATTTCAACCAAAAGTTGTCATATGCAAACTTAATTCATTACAACATTGGTTGGACCTTGGTCTAGGGTCCCATGTGCTGCTGGAAGTAGGATGACTTCATCTTCATCATGTATTTGTGTGGACTACAAAATAACACTTACATTGTTTGTCTTATCACCATGACCTATTGTTAGGCCCAAAAGATGACAAGAAAAATCCAATATACATACAACTTGGGCTATTTCTTTAAATTCTAGTAGTTATATTATTTTAGGCCATATGTATTTTACTCACCACACCAATTGCAAGTGCTTGGGGATGTGGGCTCTCAAGCACGCTATCAAATGCCTGAGTTGTGATTGTAGAAACTTCATTTGTTGTTGTTATGGTCACATCATTTACATACATTACAATACAAAAAAATATTAATTAATTCAAAAGGCCCCTAGTTGCACCTCATTTCCAATTTATATATTGTAAGTTACATAGACTCACAATTCAACAAAACGTTGAAATGTACTACCCATTTCAAATATTTGCAATCTTTGGGAAACATACTAAGTTATGGAATTAAATAATTAAAAGGTGGAAGGTAACACATTCCCAACTCCCCAGCCCATCATGTGCACCGGTTGCATCAAATTTTGCAACCAAGTTCTTGCCTTTCCTTTCAAGCAAATGGTATTATCTACTGCATTAGCTATATAAGGGCCAAGGGTTGAGGGTTACCCTTTCAAACTAAGATTTCCTAGACTTGTTGGATTGGACTAAAAAACACATTGAACATAATATTCAGCAACGGCATGAATTTGCATAATATTAACAAATAAGAAAATCTAAATTGTCAAAGATATAACTAGGGTGTGAGTTGGCTTAAAGGCACTAAACCATATGTGCTAATTGGAATGTTGGCACAAGTACAATGTTGGCATTATGATGTAACAAAACGAAACATTGGGTGGCAAAACTTTAGGTAGCACACCATCTTGACATATGTTTGTTCAAACTTTTGCCTTGTAGCTGCTATTTTTGTGAGTAAAGGGTTCTTGGCCCTAATTTGTTTCTAGAATACACACCCACACCCAACCATGTGGTAAGGCCATCTTCTACACAAACCTACAATGAAGTAGAATTTAGGTCCATAAACTTGCAAGAAATTTTGGCTCTTACCTTTATTTTGTCTTTGCAATACACACCCACACCCAACCAAATGGTGAGCCTTTACTCTACACAAACCAACAACAAAGCATAAACTTAATTGAGTGCATAAACTTGTAAGGAATTATGGTTCTTGGCCCTAGTTTGTTTCTACAACACACACCCACACCCAACCATATGGTGAACCCATCTTCTACACAAACCAACAACAATACATAACTTAAGTTCATAAACTTGCAAGGAATTCTTACCATTAATGCTTCAGCAAGTGTTTTCCCACCTCTTCCATATTTTGAAGGCCTTCTTTGGTTCCCTTGTGCATCACACATATTTCTTGCCTTCACAATTGTCTTTCAATTTGTCCAATATGCCATGAGCCTTTGCCACTGGTTTTGCTACATGCCCATTGGGCAAGTGCATTGGCCTTATTTCATATATAATTGTTTCAATTGAGATCGCTTTCCTTTCAAAAAGCGATAAACATTATCTTCAAATCCTATCACTTGAATGATGAAAACTTTTGTCTTGACATTTTAAAGATGATTGCTAAAACCAATGAGCTAGTTAGGGAGTTACTAAATAAGGAATGAAAATGTTCCAAAAATGTTAAGTTGATGCAAAGGACATTAAGTGTCTTCTAGACTAGTGGGGAAAACATGAAGCATTGTTTCCAACTATTGTTTTCCTTGCTAATTAAATCCTTGGGATTGTGGGGTTTCAAATTGCAATTGAAAGGATTATTTTCTTGGCTAGAATATTGATGAATTTGAAGAGATGTAAGCTCTAAATAGATAATTTAAATAATTTAATATTTATAAGCAAGAATTGATCAAATGATTTTAGCGTGGGTTGTTTTTCACCTTCTAACTTAATAGAGTTAAGTTGAAAAAAACTAAAAAAACATGACAACAAGATTTTTGATTGTGAAGAGCTTGTGGACAAGTAATTTGTAATTTATAATTTCAACCTTTTGAATATAGATTTTGTAGTAAAATTCTTTGAATGTTGTTATCTAGGATGTGAGAACCACCTTGAATATCTGACAAATACTATTTTATAAGATATTCAGAAATGTGAAATCCATATTCTGATTTTTTTAAAAAAAAATTGATATTCTTGATGAATACTACAATTGAGAAAAAATAAAAAGAAATTTAAGATCCAACCTACTTCTTAGAAATCGTTCTAAAAACCGAAATTGGCAAAATATCAGAAAAAAATGATATCCACCCAACACTGGTAAGGATTTGTAATAGGCCTGTTCTGAGAATTTAGGCACTCAACTCCCTCCTCACACAGGGCCCTCATTCCCAGAACAGCCTACTTTTGAGTTATTTACCTTACACAAAAATTGTAGCAAGCTGTATTTTTTAATGAGTTAGGGCGACTTTAGACGAGGGTGCAAGGTCCAGGGACCAATGAATTCAAGCAATCTTATTGGTCGAAAGCTTTAAATTGGTCCCAAGGCCTTTAGAAGAGGGTCCAAGACCAAAAAATGGCAAATTGAGGCTAAACCTACTTGGTTGGCACCTGTCTTGGAGGGAAAATCAATTGGTTTGGACCAGACAACAGTGCTAAAAGGAGAGCTCCTGATTTGGAGGACCAGGAATGAGGCTAGGAACCAAGGTGCAGCCTAACTCAAGGATTCAATTTGCTTCAAATCAGTCCAAATTGGCAAACAGTAGCAAACAATGAACCAGCACAATGTCCTTGAACTTGCAAATGGTGATGAGGGAGGTTTCCCAAGAAGCATTTGCTAGGAACAAGTTTGTGTCATAAGTTTTGTGCCAAGGTCAATTGCCTGAGTGTGTCGTTTGCAAATTGCCAGCGTTTCTTAGCAAAAGGACAAGATCAAAAACAGGACAAGGCACCAAAACCATGCAAGATGGTTACCAAATTTGACAAACCACAAGAGCACAAAATTGGCACAATTTCAAACCTAGGTACCAAGTTGGGCAGAAATTAAATCAAAGGGAATGTGCCAAAAAATTATTTGTCAATCACACCTGCAACCTAATTCTTGAAAAATATGCCTCAAAATTGACTAATTTCTGAAATATTTTGAACCTTAAGCACACCTTAAGCATGAATCTTAAAATAATGCACATTGTCATCTTAAGCACAAACCCTAAAACATTATTATATCTCTAGAAAAAATAATGCCATGTGGGCACCAACTCTTCAAACTTAAAACACAATAGAAGGGGGAGGGTGTGCACCTGCCATGCTTAACAACATAAAGTTTAAAAGCTGTTCATGAAAGCTGCTCCTCAAGCTAGACTCTTGAAAATGATGACTAAGCTCAAGGGCTCAATTCTAATGTGCTGATTCCCTCTATTCTCCATTGATTATGCTAGTTCAAGAAAAAAGTTTTAAAAAAAAAAAGGGCCTAATTTCACTGAGATTCCGAATCCATTTGCCTAATAGACTTTTCCATTATGTGATGGATGATATTAGGTGGGAAAGTGTGAATTTGGTTGGAAGGGACGGTGTTAAAAATTCCTAAGAAAGAAGGAAGTAGGGAGCAAGACAAAGTCCATGACTAAGAGTAGTCGACTAGGCCGACTTAGTGCTACCAGGTAGTAGCTCAGGCAGTAAATTACACAGAAAGCAATGCTTGTGACTTCACTTGAGACATCTTCACTTTTCCTTTGTTTGGTGCATCAACTTGCGATTGGGACAGATTGTCGGATTGACTTATTATCTCTTTCTGCCTCATCACTGGAGAGGAACTTGTCTGCTGATATCATAATCTTCAACAGGGTCAACCAAACACTGAGCAAGCAAGCCCAACCTACCTTGCAATCTCCGGCCCATAGGCAACACGGGAAGTAGTAGAACTACATGAGCAATTGTAGGATCTCTCTGCAAAGCAAGAAAATGCTTGGTAGCTTGGTTGACTGTTCTCCTAAGTGCTTGTTTTCCTGAGTCCCACCTTTTAATTCTCACACTTGCTTGGATTAAAAACAAAAATATAAAATTTGCGGTAGTGAAACTGAAGATATTTGCCAGCGAGCATCTCCAGACTCCAGGGGTGTGCTCCGTGTGCGACCCAACAAAACTATTTTGTAACATCCAAGTTTAGTTATTTCCTTTTTTCCAACCATAGCCATAAAACTAAAAGACTGCGAATAGGTGGGAGACTACTAATACCAAACCACCTGGGCCCAATCATTATGATTGGCCACATCAGAAAACAGGATCAATAGTCAGATCATATTTATTACACTCTTCTCAAGCACCTGTTAGGCTTTGCTCTACCTTTTACCAGCTTCAAGGAACTGTACGAAAATGCTGGGTAAAAATAATTTTGGTGAGACAAACTGGCAAGTTTTGAATTTTCTTCATCGAATTTTGATTGGCTGGCCATAAGGTTTGGCTCTGGCACAGACATTTAAATTGTCTCTCAGTTCATACTGTCCAATTTTTCATGTTTATGGGTGGGGATGGGGGAATAATTTATACTGTATGTTGAATGCAGTATACCATGATAGAGGCCTAAATCTAAGGGTCTATGGGTGGAGATGCTCCCACTTGTGATGGGTTTCAGGTTGTAACATACTTGCATGATCTCTTGTTTTCTTTGAGTCTTGTTCGTTGCCCAACATGGAGTGCACACTTCGCAAATTTGCTTCACAAGTTTGACCTCAATCGCATCACTAGTTCAACTTAGTGAGGGCCTAATTCCGTAGTCACTGTGATAAAAACTTGTCAAATTTGGTGATTTGCATAATGTGCATGTTTCATTGCTTTTGAAAGTGTTGAATGGTTAAATATTTGCACCCCTAGAACCACCTTGCTAAATTATGTGCATGGTTCCAAACATGCTTCTCATTGGCATTGGCATTTTGCTTGGGAGATGTAGTTTTTACATACAATTAGTTGAATTCCAAGGACAATTTTTTGGATAGCCAAAAGTGAAATCATGTATCTAAAAGGGAACAGACAACTTTAAGGCAAATGTATGAATTTCAAATTTCACATGGAAATATGTTGTACACAGCAATTTCAACTACATATGGTGACACTTTTTAATTTAAATAGTGTAAAATGTGAAAGCAACTCAAAAGTCTTCAAGTGAAATATGATGCAAAATTGACCCAAAAAACATGGCACAAAAGAATAACCAAGTTTGCTAACATGCTTCACAACATGAAAAAATATTCAAAACTAAGGAGGTAAAGCAAATAAACTAGAGAAAAAAAAAGGCATAAATATAACAAAGAAAAATAAGATGCTCCATGGAAATTGAAAAGAAAATTCAAACAATGAATCCATTATGTAAATTTCCAAATTAGTAATCAAAAATTGAATGTGTGGAAATAGCCCTAATCTCAAATAAAATAAAAGCTTTTTATAAAATGATGAATCAAATACTAACATAATACTTGTAAAGAAAATAGGTAAACAACAAGATAAATGTGCAAATTTTTAAAAAATCTCAAATTAAGTTTAATATGCTAGTAAACTTAAATAAGTTATATATATCCATATGCAAACCCTCTAAAGCAATGAATTTCATCAAGACCATTTTATTAGAAAATTTCATCCACAAAAACATATATTCAATTGTAACATTAAATAGAATGTTGCTAGTAAACACTAATTGAAAAATTTACTCATCAAGGTCTTTGGAAAACTTTGTCCGTCCATAACATGAACACCACATGTTTGTCACCATATTATATTTGATAAGGATGAATTAAAAACACCAATTTTATTCCAATTTGTGCAATTATAGTTTTGTTGATTTATTTTTACTTTACTACACATAATAAAGAAGTTCAATGATGTACATAATAAATTCCCCTATTTTGTAAACTTGTTATTTTTCATTGATTTCTTTTTCATTCCTCTAAAATTCATTATAAAAATTTCATCAAGACAAACTTGTGTTTTGCATTGCTTAGCACTATTAGTAATTGGACATTGACAATCCATGACCATATAGATATTCATGAAATCATTTTCACAACCATCCATTTTAGAACATGAAATTTAATCTTCACTTACCAAAAACATTAACCTTTCTTACACCCTTAACATCCCTTGGTGACTTATTGGATACTCTCACATTTTCAATGTCCTTTTTGGTGACCTTTGTTGTTTTAAAAACCAAAAACTTTGGTCCTTTTCCAATGTCCCCCTATGTCCTTCATATTATGCTTTTCAAATGGCCCCCAATGCCCCTTCTAGTTTGAAAGAAAATTAAAAAATGAATTTTTTTACCAGAGTGCCCCTGCATCCACTATGTACTTATCGATGCCCTTGGCACCTTCCAACATCATATCCAATGTCCTCAATGTTGCTTGGTGTCCCCTTTTGCCCAAAGAAAAAAAATCTTATCCAACCAAATGTTCCTTAAGGTGTTTCTAACGTGTCTTTTCATGTCGCAACCCTAGCTTTGGGCTCGCGATGAAGGCAAAGGGGTTGCAAGGTTGCGGGCCAAGAGGAAGGAAGCCCGGGAGTCAAGGCAAAGGCATTACAAGGTTGCGGGCCAAGAGGAGGCCGGGGAGTCACATCACATACTCCCAGGAGTGTAAGAAAGTGTGAAGGAGTGTGAGGGAGTGAACACTCACACTCCCAAGACAACTCCCACTTTGGGAGATGGAGTCCCGGTGGACTTCCGAAACTTCAGAGAGTGGTTTGAGGGGTCAAAACTCAATGGCTTGTGGCGTTTTTTATATCATTGGAAAGCTCTTGAAATGTAGATATCTAAAATGAGCTCGCATTGCTCGTTCAGACATCTGAAACACAAGTTATGGCCAAAAGAAGGGCCAGGAGTCAAACTGCCAATTTGACTCCCGACCAGAAAAAAGCCGGGAATCTACCCGATTTATTTGTCTATAAATAACGTGCAACATACCATTGGAAAGCTCTTGACGAGAGCTATAACTTTGCTTCAGACCGCACCTCAATCGGAGGTTTGCTCGCAAAGTTATGGGGCTCCAAAGTCGCGGGAGTCCCAGCTGGCAGGATTTCGGGACTCCCACTCGGGAGTCCCGGGAGAGAAAAGCCATTTAGATGTGGGCTCCGTGGCCAGCCATAGAGTATACTATAGGGGGAAGGTGGTGGCTTCCCCCAAGTCCGGGTCGTGGTGAGTCTTGTGTGTCCGTGTTGCCCGTGGTTCGTCCTAGCACCGAGGGTGCTTCAACTATGCACTAACCATTTTGTGTGGGTTGTGTGCAGGCCCGTGTGAGTGAATGAAGCTTGTCAACTTTTCTTAGTCCCATCCCGGTGCTCCAACACGCCCTTCTACCCCTTAAAGTGTTGTGAGCTAGGGAGCGTGCTCCGACTCCTCTCTCTTCCGCTGTTTTTTTGACACGTTCCTAAGTCACGAGGGCGAAACCCACTTGAGGGTTTCACAAAGTCAAGTTGCGGAAATTGTGACTTAACGGCGCGCTCTCGGCTTCCAACTCTTAAAAGGGGTAGAGGGTCGAGTTGGGAGCCTAGGGATTAAACTAGGAAGAGGGATTAGTTTAGATCGTGTGAATCTGCATCCAAAAACCAACCACAAGAGGTTAGTTTAGCATTCGGGACATCCTTGGGTGTTGGGACTTGCCACGGGCACTTGGACACACAAGACTCATCACGGCCCGGACTCGGGAGTAAGCCACCACCTTACTCCCTATAGTATTCTCTGCAGCTCGTCGCCGAGGCTGCATCCAAATGGCACATTTTGTTGGGACTCCCAAAATGGAGTCCTGAAACTGTCCCGGTTGGACTCCCAAAACTTTGAACGGCCATAACTCCCGACTGTGGTGTCCAATCGCAACGAGGTGTGAACCAAAGTTGTAGCCCTTGTCGAGATCTTTCCAACGCCGTGTCGCACTCTCAATTCGGACGTCGGGAAAAGGTCGATTCCTGACTTTTAGTGGTCAGGAGTCAAATTGCCAGTTTGACTCCCGGCCCTTCTTTTGCCCATAACTTGGGCTGCAGATGTCCGAATGGCCAATGCGAGGCCATTTTCGATATCTACGTCTCAAGCCCTTTCCAATGACACCAAGAACACCTCAATGCGAGGTGTTTTGGGCCTTGCTGTTGAGCTCTAAACATTCAGAAGTCCCAGAGGACTCCAAATCTTCAACTTTTCCAAGTGTTGGGCTTCACCCCCACACTTGGCCAAAGTGAGGTTGCGACATTTTTACTTGGGCTCCCATTTGAGTCCTTTAAGGAGTTGGGAGTGCGTCATTTCAACACCTCAACTATTGCTTGTTGTAATTTCATTATTTTTTCTTGGCATTCTTGTTTTTTTGTTGTTCCCTTGCCATTTCTCATCATTCTTGGTATTTTCTAAAATGTGTTTTTGTCATTGAGCAAGCTTAGGTCTTCTTTAAATCAAAATGCCTTGCCAATCTAAATTTCTATGAAGGGCATTTGGGTTCAAGATGTTTGATAAGTTAATGTCCCATCTTTACATGTCCTTTCAAAACCTTGGAATAGCAACCCTACTCTTAAATAATCATAGTAATTTAAATGCTTAAGAAACTTACAAAATATTAAACGTGTTTGGTTCAAAAATAAAATTTTCAATGAAAATAAAATTTAATTATTTTAATTATTTTTAAAAATCTTTATTTATTCTTTGATTTAATCTTATATGTAAGTATACAAAACTTCATGACTTTATATTAAATGTAATTACTAGTTTCATAAATAGAACATTGATAAAAAATAATGTGAACTTGTTAACTTTGATCAAATGTTTTAATAGATATTTTATTTTCAATGTTGGCTTGAATAAATATGTTGCTAATTTGGATTGAAAAGTGTTTACTAAAATATTACCAAAAAAAGTTGAAATGTATTAATATAGTCTTTTAAAATTTTATGTTCGATTTGATTAATTTATATTATCAATGTACATTTATTATAATTATTATAATTTTTTTATTAAATTGAAAAAATCCAGATATATATTATTTAAAAATAATAATTCAATTAATTTTTAAGAATTATAATGGAATTTTATATTATTTTATTTGTAATTCTGATTCTCAATGCAAACCAAAAGCTACCATAGTTTCACTATTACTATTTGTTGGAGTTATGAATATTATGGAAAAAAACAAATTAAAGAATGTATGGATATAAAGTGTGGTTTAATGGATCAAAATACACCAAGGCATTTCTTTTCATATGAAAAAAAATGTTGAAATTTAGGACTTTCACAATTTAATCATAATGTGCAAGTATAGGACTTCAATTGTAATCATAAATTCATGTTTCAAAACATTAATAGTGTATTTAGGCTTTGAGTTATTGCAAACTACCAAAGATGATCAACTTTTTTTTTAAAAAAAATGTTCCTGTATGGTTTTCCAATAATTCTCCAATATTAATGTTAGTGTCAAATTTAATTTGAATTCACATAAATATCATGGACACAAAAATGCACATGTTAATTTGCTTTTTCATATCCATGTTGGTGGGTAGGGATGGAGTGTGGTAAGAAACTTGAAGTTGTGAGGACTATACGAAGGATTATGCAAAATCCCCTAAATATAATATTTTTTCAAATTTTTTCATTACTAAAATGACTCAAAACATGCCTAGGCACAACAAGGTGAAAATAAACTGGGCAAATGGGCAGACTGGAGGAAAAAATCGCAGCAGTACTTTTATACTGATTGCATTCATTTTCTTTGGCCTGTTTAATATTTTCCTGAAAGCAGAGTGGATAGGGGGTGAAAGAGAGGGTGACTTTATGAATAACTTTATTAAATGTTTTTTTTTGGAAGGATTATGAACTAAGAGTCTTGAAACTTGAGGAATAGGTTTCATTCACATTTTTTAAAAAGTTGGAACTGGAACTAGAGATTCTCTTGAAAAGAGAGATACAGAACCAGAGGTTCTCTTGAAAAGTTAACTGCACAACACTGAGCTTTGAACCAACCAAGTAATTCCTTGCTGGCTCAAAACCTCCTCATAATGTCAACGTGGAAAGAGCTCAGAAACTGCTGTGATGATTTATCCTAGCATTCTAAGCAGTTGCAAAGTCAACCTCGCATATCCGTGTCCAGAGGGCAAGCATCGAAATCATTTCCAGCCTCTATTATTAATGCGTAGAACAAGGATTGCAAAAGAGTGTCAACTCCTGGCAGCCTGGCGCAAAGACACTGCATGTATTTCTCGAAAAATAGCTAAAACCAACGGGTAGTAAGCTCACTAGAGAGGAAACAATAGATATCTTTTAGGGACAAATTTGAAAAGTATCCTCAGAAGTCCAGCTACAGTACAAGATACCACGGTATATTAAAGCTTAGCGAAGACCTCAACTTTCGTTAGGTGAGAGAATGAAGACAATGTTGGATTGCCAAATATAATGAAAGCCAGGACTTAGTTGAGTGGAGAACTGGTCGATGTGGAACGAACCTTCGCGATGGAAGCTCAGCAATAGTTTTTAACAAAGTAAAGGAGTTCCTGAACAACGTTCCTTGATCTCCTCAGTTCTGGATTCAGCAAACCATGGCATTACCTGCTGCTTTTTATGCCAATTGGATAGTCACGCTTAGGGTAAAACCCTGGGCTTAGGCTTTATAGGCAAAAGAGCCCTGTGAAGTGTGGAGCCAAGTGCAGGCTCAATTCCCGTAAAGCTCGACCCCAAGGGCTTTGCCTGGCTAAAAATTCATGTGCATTCTTCTTTTTAATTGTTTTTCCTGGAATACATAGCATGTTTTACAGGAAAAGAATTATGACAAGTTTTTTGAAAATGTGATGCCCATCTTTGGAGGTGGGCATTGAGTTTTCAGAACCCCACTGGCATTATTATGGTCAGTAAGGCTACATGCAGCAACACCAGAAATAAAGGCGCAGGTCTTTCCAAACTCAATTACCAACTTATGAACTCATAAACCCTGACTCATAAACCCTGAATAGTGACGATATTCATGGTTAACCATCCTTCACATTTAAAGGAAAATCAAAGCTTAACATAACCTTATTTTTTGGAGTTTGATTAAGCTCAGATGTGTGGCCCAGTGATTTTTTGTTCTCAATGTTGTGATGTAGCTGAGGTGGTGATCATTCATAAACTGATTTAGTCAAATTTGGCTATTAACAAAAATTTAAAGGAAAATTTAAACATCCTTTTTTTTTTTTCTAGCTACTTGAGCCGTCTATGTAAATATAGTGATTTTAAAAGGCATTTAAAATTTTATTTACAAAATTTGGAATTTTTTTTCAAACACTCATTGAATTTATGAGATAAAGTTTCACAGCTGCATGAAATTCACTCAAAAAATTAAAGGGCTGGCTGTCGCCCATTTTTTCCCAAGTTCTCTAATGTAGCATCATGATTTCTAAAACATTTGGTTCTAAGCTCAATATAAGTCGCCCAATGAAAATTATTTTTACTAATCTGCTCTTGAGTGCAAGAAATCATTTTCCAAGAGATGGCCTTCAGAGTTTTCTTTGGTCAACTGACTCACAACCTAATGATTTTCTATAGTGCACATTCTGTCACTAGAATTTGGGAGACTAAGAGGAAGGTCTAAAAATTCTTGACTGGTTACATAGGAAAAACTTGTTGCATCTTTTGAATTCAAGACAATTTGCAGGCTCAATCCTGTTTATCTAGTTCATGAATGCACTGGCCTTTCATCTGAGTCTGGCCCCACATTTTGGAAATGATCCTTCCCATGGGTTTGAGTTACACAAATGTTATATGAATTTAAACATGAGGTAAGTCTCTTTGGGTGGTACTCCTAGGAACGTGACATCTTCAACATCGCACCCATTCACACCCACTTGTTGAACTTTGAAAAATCATAGGAAACATTTAAATAAATATTTTTATAATTTTAAAATTGAGTACATTTATTAAGTTTCATAGATTTTAAATTTTTAATAATATTAAAAATATTTTGAATTGTGATTTTTTTAATCATTACATTTAGAAACAATTTTAAGAATGTAACATTGGTTTTTTTTCCTTGAATTTTTTGATTAAGAACACAAATTTGAAATATGATTTGAGAATTTTTTAAAAAGATAATTTGAAAATCATATTATTTTTAATTTATTAAGAAATTAATTGAAAAAAAATAATTTAATTATGAATTTTTAAAGTTAAGGTTATCAATTTTTGAAGGGGTCATTTTAATTAAGAATATAATTTTTAAATATTTTTAATTTCAAAATAAACTTCAAACCATGTATTAATACATAAAATTGATAAACATGAAAAAATAATAATTTATAGTTATGAAAACATTTAAAATAAAAAGCTTAAAAAAATGATTTGATTGTTTTTGGTTTTTTGTTCATTTTTTGAGGTGGTTCCTAATGGTACCACCCAAGGATACTTTCACTCACATACATAGATCACGAGGCATAAGAGGAGGAGGCTTCTTATGAGTGTGTTGTTAGGTTTTTCAGTTCTTGATTTTAACTTTATTTTATTTTATTATTATTATTAATTTTTTTTAGAACTTTTGGTTCAATCTTGAGACTAATTTTTTGAAAATGTTTAAATCTTTAATTTTGATCATTTTCATAAAGAATTTAGAGTTAGTTTGCTTTAAGATCAAGTCCAATTCTATCTTCATTACCCATAACTAAACAAAAAAATAAAATTGTGCTACAATAGTTTGTTCAACTAGTGAACAAAGTTTTAAAACATTAATTATGTAAAACTAATCAAATGCAATAACTTTCTTACAATGTAAATCAATTTTATGTTTTGTTTTTACAAAATTGTGTTACCTAAAGAATTTAGACTTGTTTTAAATGAGTAGCACCCTGGTTCAAATTTTAATTCAATTCTGAAAAGATATTGGTTATCTGATTAGGTTCTAAGTGCAATTCTAACCAAACTTTAGAACCTCCAATCTAAGGATTCTAGAATGTAATCTAAAACCTAAACTTCTACAAATCCAAGAACTTGCCAACACCAGTTTTTACACTTATTTGTGACTATAAAGAATGTTAATTTCCCTCCAACTCTTATGAAGTAGGTGTACGTTCCTCCTCTTTTCTTGGATGGATGGACTTTCACATTGGATATGAGGTGGAGGATCCAAATAAACTTATGAATTTTTTGCAAGTGTTTTACAAGTTACCTTCTTGATACCTTCTTGAGTAACAAAGCTTTAGTATAGAGATCAAAATAGTTACAAACAACATTTTTAGTCATGTAAAACAATTTGTAAAATGGTCTTTTTATTCTAGTGGATGTTTGTAGTCAAAACCACAACTTGAACTCACTATTTAATAGGATAGGTGTTTGTTTGGATGTGAGCACTTTTGTATCCATCTCAAAATTGTACACTCCCTCTCCTATTGATATTGTCAAAAACTGATTTTCATCAGTAAGAAATGACTTTCTTTTTAATTGATGTTTTTCACAATTGGGTTTCACAAGAACCCTGAAGTTAAGCTCTCTTGGGCCGGAAAACTCTTGGGATGGGTGACCTTACAGGAGGTTGGCTATACATAGGCCAATACCAGAGAGGCCCACTCCTAATAAGTTAGGAATAATGTTGGATCAGATTGCAGTCAAGATCTGACACATATTATATTAGTAAACCTAAACTTTTTCGCTATAGTTCTAGAAGAAACAATTATAGCCTAACTAGCAACCACAAGTGGTCCACGTTGATCCTAGAGCTTGTGAAGCCTGATCTTGGAGCTCCAAGTCTACAGCTTTGCGGATGAATACTACAATGACAAGCCAGGGAGGTGGGTTTTACACAGCCTGTAACTTCGCCTTTGACTTCTTTATTTAGAACCCACCTGATCCTGCAAGGAGATTGATGATCCAGCTGCTCAGCTGTTTTGTGGCCGCGTCAAAATTTGTGTAACAAAGTCAGCGCCTTAGCATTCGTATAAAGAGAGTGTCGCATGTCTCTAGATTTCACAGCTCTGCAATTGTGAATTCAGTAGATACCTGCTGCTACAAAGAAGACACCACCCCATTCTGATCAATACTTAAGTACTGCAGCTGCTAGCTAGTTGCAGAATAGTACTGATCCTGAGCTAAATCTCAACATTACAGCGTTTTACAGTACTAATTGATCTTGGACATCCTCTGCTAGGTGCATAAAAACTCTTCTTACAGATCCTGATCTGGTGAATCTTTAGATTCGAAGCTTTCAGTAGTATAATCAATCAGTATATTCTCGATAAGCCTTCCAGTGCTATATCTCTTGGAACAGCAGCTGGGTAGCTGAGTTCTACAGCAGCTCGAAAGATGGAGAAGTTGACGTTTGTAGCTGGTTTGTTGGTGGTGCTCATCGTGGCTACCAGTGAAGTAGTATTGGTAGCTGAGGGCGCCGTTGCAGCAAACTTTCCGAGTCCTGGCACAGCAACTGCAGCGCCAACCTATGGACTAAACTTCTACAGAAATTCGTGCCCGGCCGCGGAAAACATCATCAGAACTGCAGTTATTGCAAAATGGAACAGCGATAAAACCATCACGGCGGGATTGCTGCGCATGTTCTTCCATGACTGCTTCGTCACGGTACAATAATACACAACAAAGCTTTAATTGGGTCGCACTCTGCAAGATCAGTGTTCAAACTGCTTGATCACGAGGAGCTCAAACTTTGTTCGGTTCAAGGTGTGGTTAAGTGAATAGAATGCACGGAGAAATGAAACATCACATACAGCTCAGCTTGATCATGTAGAATCCTGACACTGTGTATAACTGCTTGCTCTGAACTGTTACTCTGCAGGGCTGTGATGCATCCATTCTGATATTGAGCACTCCGGGAAACCAAGCTGAGATTGACGCAGGACCGAATCTAACAATTCACGGTCAGGACCTGATCAACACTATCAAGACTAATCTCGAGGCAGCTTGCCCGGGCGTCGTTTCCTGCGCTGACATTATCGCCCTCGCAACTCGTGATGTAGTTCTTCTGGTACATTTGATATCCTTCTGAACCAGCCTCCTTATTCAGCTCCTTCATTTTCACAAAAACTTAACAGATTTTGCTAAGAAACCCAAGTAGTCGCGGAGATCCTCATAGTTAGATGCATATCACGATTGCTTGTAGTAAGGTCTTGTCGAATGTAAAGTAACAAGTCTGGGTAAAAATTTACAGGCAGGAGGACCCCAAATTCTTTTTCCCACCGGACGCAGAGACGGAGTAGTGTCACTGGCGTCGGCCGTTGACGTGCCCGGACCCACTGACACTGTAACGCAGGCGATTGCAGCTTTCAATTCCATCGGCCTCAACGTCAACGATCTTACCACTCTTCTAGGTACCAATTCGTGTCACTGCTAGTACAGAATTCTTTACAGTTTCTCGTTCGAGATTTCAAAGCCTTTGATCATCACAGTCGATGTTCACGTGGCTTTCTTAGGGTCTCTTTCCATTAGGCTGTTGTGATCACAGTTACACACATCACAGCAGCCTAATGGAAAGCCATTGACATAGGGCCTTGTTTCTTGCTGTAGGGAAAGTAATTAATCATATTAGGAACTCTGGGAACACATGTTATCATAAAAAAAGATAGATGTTAGTGTATGGTGAGTGACGGTGAGTCACAGGTTGACTCATAGCTCTTGCAACTGAGTAATGCTCGATTGATAGAGCTGTGAGATGACTGTGAGCACAACTAGTTGAAAACATAACGGAAAGCTGCTGTGATCACAGTCATCACAACAGCCTAATGGAAAGATGTCCTTATAAGTCTACATGATACTTTGCTAGCTCGTGGACGCGGACAATGTAGGTTCACATGAGAAAGATGGGTCGAACCTCAAAGCTGGCTTGAGAAAATGTTAATCCCTTCGATCACACGCAGCGTTTGACATGTGAAAATTTCTGGTTGCATGAAAACAGGGGCTCACACAGTCGGAGTTGCGCACTGCTTGTTTTTCTCTGACCGTCTTTACAATTTTCAAGGAACTGGGGTAGCCGACCCCACTATGGCCCCAGCTCTGGTCGCTACTCTGAAGTCTGTGTGCCCTCAAGGTGCCAGCGGCCTGGGCAACCCCGTGGCCCTGGACCAAGGTACCGAGTTCATCGTCGACACCAGCTACTTCCAACAGCTCCAGTTGAACCACGGCATTCTGCAAATCGATCAAGAGCTCACTCATGACCCAAGAACTTCGGGGCTC
>Ga0116227_10009986_pt1 | contig 16867 bp, 21 predicted proteins | sample S1TSphgellanicum_FD_89693 | JGI IMG/M metagenome (GOLD analysis project Ga0116227, IMG submission 89693) | Host-associated microbial communities from peat moss isolated from Minnesota, USA - S1T2_Fb - Sphagnum magellanicum MG | ecosystem: Host-associated > Plants > Peat moss > Unclassified...
AGGTAGGTAGCCTAACATTGTAGGCACCTATTTATGTACCTACCTAGGTACCTACCAACCTAATATTAATTTTTTTATTAAATTAAAATTGTAATGCCATGTGGCATATTTACATTGGGCCACGTGTCATAATGTAAGATCATCCAAATATTTGAATTGAACGTCTTAGATTATTTCAAAATATACATTATTTTATAATGTATATTTTTTATAATCAAATATTAAAACACGTGGCAACACATGATTTGCCCTCAATTGTGACCAAAATAATTGCATTTTAGTCGCATGTGACAATACGTATACAATGGAGTCAAAGGATGAAATGTATTTGTTGACTTTTTCTTTCATATAATACCCTTTATGATTTGTGATTAGTTTATCACATGCGACTTGTCTTAGGCGACTAAAAGGATTTTAGTTGCAAAATGTCTCTTGCGATTAAAATTTAGTCACAAAGACTAGTTGAAAATACATGTTTTTCTTCTAGTGTCCGTACACACTCCAAAGACATTTACAATTAGTTATTTGCTAATTACATACACCTTATCTTTATGCCCAAAGTAGATATTTGCACCCTTGATCAAAAGTGTGTTTAGAAATTCCAACATTACATCAAGCATTAGTGCATGCCACTCCATCATAAATAAAGTAACCAACCCTGCTTTAGAAGCCCAATTTTCTTGCTCAACAATATCCTTCTAGTTCTCCATTCATTCAACATGTTTATCATAATTTAATTTTGTTTGTGTCCACATGAATCAATTAGGGTTTGGAATTTTAATACCATTCTTAAAAAATGTAACTCTATCTATTATTGCATGTCTTCTTTTCACTATAGCTTCCGATTCACACCTTTGCATCTCCATCACCCTTTGCTATGCTTTTGCCATCTCCTGCACCTTTGTGGCTTGCTGCACTTTCATTTGCACTTCTATGGATAACTCTTCTTCTACCTCAACAACGTTCTCCTCCTTTGTGGCCTTTTGCATTATTTGTGCTTCCACAAAATGTTGCTCCATAGATTCATCCTCCTTCGATTTTTCAATGAACATTGGATCTATTGATGTAGCTCCTAGTCCTGTCTATTTTCTTGCACACCAACATCTTTAGATTTTTTGCAAAAACTCAATTGTAAATGTTCCAGTTGTATCTATGTTGTGAATTATTATTCACGCAAATTGTATTTTCTCATTATACGCTTTCTTTTCTGCACATTTCAAAGATGATGACGAATGTGATGGCGACCTTATAGCCAATGGCTGAATATTCAACATGCTTTCTCTCTCTACTTTTGTTCTTTTCAACAATTTTACTTCCTCCTACCTTTGTCTATGCTCAATCCTTTATGTTTTTTTTTCCCTTGCTATTTTTTATAGTTTTTCAATGGCGTTCTCTATACTCATGTTGTTGTGAACTTTAGAACTTTGAAAACATGCATAACTTCCAACAACAAACACAAATTGCTTTTGACGATTACCCCATTTTTTTCGTTTTAGAGCTTTTCCCTCATCACATTCATTTTTTACCTACTTGCCATTTTTTGATTAACGTATGATCCTCAAAATTAATATGGCCCATCATTACAAATTTATGTGTCTTTTGTATAGCCATGTGGAAGCACTTCACTTCATCATTATGAAAGGAAGTCATAGATTTCATCTTTCGATTACTCCAGATCTCTAATATCCCTTCATTAACTATATTAACTCCACCTTGTATGCCCTGTACACCTTCTATTAACTATGCCCATTTATCTATTGACTGTAAATTCATCTGCTGATTGTGAAAACATCTACTGACTATATTGATTTTACTACTGACTATGGCAACAAATCTAACGATTATGTGAATGCGCATGATGACTAGGCAAATAATGTTGCCGATTGAGCTAATATTTCTAACATATCATTTTCAAACCTCTGGGTCCCAAATCCTTAACTTCTATAGTTATTGCTCATGGATTTATTATTCATTTACAGATCGAAAATCAACATTATGTTCACCACAGGATCTTTAGTTTGTTCTTCATCTTCAACATTCTTCATATGTGGTTTTTGTATTTCATAGTCTTCATCATCTTCCTTTGTATCAAAATTTTCTACTTGAACTCTACCTACACTTTATTCCCAATATAATGGCATCTATTGTGACTGTTTTTGTTTTTGAATTTCAAATTGCATGTACTTCTAAGGTTTGAACTTATTGACATTGACCATCACAAGGTTAGTTTCAAACTTTCAATGGTCGCCAATAACAACCATCTAACTATTCTCCCTAAAACATGTGGTTTGTTGACCAAATAGGCCAATGCCATATGATCTCCATAAAAGACAAATTTATTGCCCAACAAATAATGTCTGAACTTGTGCAAAGTAAAAACCATTGCTAAAGCCTCTTTTTCTATTGTGCTATAATTCTATTATGTTTTATTCAAAAGCCTAGAAGCATACATTATTAGTTGATCACTTTTCCTTCTTATGTTTGAAACAGCATAGCCCCCACAACTAACAAGGATGCATATGTATGAACATGAAATTCCACATGCTAGTTTGGTGATATCAATATCAGTATTTCAATATACTTTTATTTAATCAATTCCTAGGCCTTCTGACATTTTTTTGTCCAAAGAAAAGTGTTTGTCCTTCTAGTCAGTTTAATGATAGGTGCCATGATAGTAATAATTTTTTTGATAAAACATTGTTAAAATTGTGCCATCCCATTGAATATTTGAATCTGCTAAAGATTCTTAGGTGGTGGCATGTTTACTATTGTTTATATTTTCTTTGGATCTAGTAGTTTCCCTTTTTTAGAAACAATAAAACCTAAGATCATCCTTTAAAATACCATAAATGCACATTTTTCTGGATTTTAATTAATACCATATTCTTTGCACTTTTGAAAACATAGTCTGAACTTCTATAGATGACTCTCCATGTCACTATACACTATAAAGTCATCCAGAATTATCTTCATAAAATTGTCCAAATATTCTCTGAATGCTTTAGTAATAGTTTTTTGATATGTTGGAGGTCCATTTTAAACTTCAAACGACATCACCTTCCATATAAAAATTCCCTAGTTTGTAACAAATGCAATCTTGTATTTGTCCTCTAGAGCTATAAAGATTTGATGATATCTTGAATATCCATCTAAGAAAGAATATGCTTCATACCCTGCTATTTTGTTTAGCATTTCTTCTGTGAAAGGTAATGGGTATGGATCCTTTTTTGTGGTTACATTTAATTTTCTAAAATCTATATAAATTCTCAGCTTGCCATTTTTCTTTGGTATTATTACTATGGGTGACACCATATAATTTTTTCCATAGATTTAATGAATCCAATTGCTAATAACTAATTAATATCTTGTTTAACCATTGTAACATAATTTGGATTTAATCCATACCTGGCCTGATGTGCTGGTGGTATAGTAATGTCCAATTCAATTTTATGTTGTGTTAGCTTTGGTGGAATTCCTTTTAGATATTTGTATGTCCATGCAAAAACATCTTTGAATTCCTTCAATAGTTGTTCCACTTCCAACACCTTGCTTATTTCCAACTATGCATTAATCTTCACCATTTGTGGTTTTGCATGAGTTCCTAGATTAAGTTTCATCAACTATTGATTTCAAATTAACGTCCATCCAACTATCTACAATTCATGTGCTTTGATTTTTGTTTGAGTTTCATCCACTATAACACTCCCTGGTTGATGTCTGTAGTATGTTTTCAAATACACCTTATCTTCCAAAGCGACTTTTGGCTCATATTTGTTGCCAAGTATTTTCTTTTTTGTGTTATGTACTCCAGATCCTTGTTTAAAAATACTAGTCTTCACATCTATATCCATGATTTCCACATTTGTGGATTTCACAGATTGAATTGTTTTAGATAAATTAATTGTTCCTATGGAGAATAATTTTGGCTTTGTAGTAAGGATGATATCTTCTTCTTCATATGTAATGCCATTCTGATAATCATAACACAATAACACTTCTGGTCTTTTTACTTCACCTCCCAAATGTTTGGTGACTATGATTGTTCTAATTGTTCCATTCCTTTGTATGGTAACAATGTTACTTCCCCAATCATGTGCCACTTTAACATCCTTCAACCATGGTCTCCCCAACAACATGGAATAATTAAAATCTACCACATTATTTTGAAGTATAGTAAATGTTACTATATAAGGAATGCCATGAACATATATCTTCAGATCTCTAATCAACTCCACCGATTTTGTGGTTGTTTGATCTACCATCCTAAAATTATATGGTGCATGTTTAGGTTTTGGAAACCTTAACTTTAATCTCAATTGTTTTGTGATAATATTTATTTTAAAACCTCTATTCAACAACACATCCTCTATTGTATTCTTCCCAATCTATACTTAGATAATTGCCATATGATCATCTATTGTTATAGCAACTGTCCCTACTTTTGGTACTAAAGAACCAATTTGTTTATTTATAATTACTCTACTTAAATTTTGAATTTTTTCTAGTTTTAATTTCTATCAAAAATATCCTTTTAACTTAGGAGCTATTTTAAATAATTGTCCAAGTTCAAAGTATAACTTGTTTCAAACATTTGTTTACCAATATCTAAAAAACATTCTTCTACTATTATTAGTTTCTTTTGTGAATTCATTATTTGTTATAATTTTTGTGTTTCCACAAGAATAGTATTTGGCAAACTCAACCATGTTGTGTTCCATCCTTCCATGGATGTGGATGGCCCTTTTGTCTAGGTTTGTGTCTTTTGAATTTGTTGAATTGTCTCCACCATTGACTTTTTCAACAGTTCTTCTTTCTCCCATTCAACATCGTTCTTTGTTTTTCTTGGCCCTCTATCCTTGAACACATGTACTTTAATTACTTTACTTCTTGTGGTAACATTAACATCCACCACATTCACATCCGTAGTGACTATTTATGTTTTAGCAACAAGTTGAACCTCTACTACTGCCACAAATTTCCCATGAAACAGTTTTTGTATCTAAATAAACTTTGGACAATTTGTCATTTTATGTCCATTCAAGCCACAGATGTGGCATGCATATGAAGATCTATTCTATGGTTTTTGACTTGGTTGTGTTGCTTCTATGGTTGCCATTGTGGTCTACTCCTTTTTTTTGCATGTCTCCACATTATGGGTCATCATCCCACAATTTGTGCAATGTTTATTAGTCTTTCTTCTATTACTCTGTGTTTTTATCGGTGCTATTTGTTTGGTACTTTGTTTGGTATTGATAATGCACTCCTTGTTTCTATAGTAGTCATGCCTTTTTCACACAACATTGTTGCCTCCTTATTCTGTTGTAATGTTGACTGCTTCATCCTTGTAGTTGCAATTCTGAGGTATGATTATAGACTTGCTCTAAACACAATAGTTAGAAAATTGTCTATGGTTGGTACTTGTAGACCATGAACTAACTTTTGAATTCACTTATAGTAAACCTCCACCCTCTTAGTTTCATCCTGCTTCATGTTCTTTAGCTCCATGTATATTTTGCTCATCATTCTGAGTCTTCCTATGACGTTTGTAAAATGCATGTGTTAGTTCCGAAAAAGTACAATCAAGAAATTCCTACATGTAATTATGGCACCAGTCCAATGTTGTATCTTTTAACATATAGCTAAATTCCTTCCTTCCGGGACTCCATTTTATTCGCTACCTAATTTTGATGTAGATCCGATTAGTATTCCCCTTCTAATAACATCTATGTTGGGTACAACAACCATTTCTACTCCTATGGTTGTTATACCCACATCAAGTGATTAAGTAACTCCTATTCTAACATGATATCTTTGGGTTTCAACAACTGTTGCTTTTGACACTATTGGTGGAGTTGTGTTGACTTGAAGTCAATGATGTTTTAGTTTGTGGTTACCCATTGGTATTTTTTGTGGTGCATAATGTGGATGTGAATACCACTGTGGTTTTCTATTCCTGGTTTAAATAGATGGATGAATCTGTTGACTTTGTGGTCCCAATTGGCTTCCCAACTCCCTGCCTTTCAATCTATTCTAGACTATAGGAATTCTTGGTTTTTGTTCTTGTGGTTGATCCATTAATGCTCTTGCCACATTCTATAATTCCACATGTCCAACAATACCTATTTTGATGTGAAAATACACAAAAGGACAATCCATGATTACATGTCCTTTTTCCTCACATAATGCACAAACCTTTGAAAGTAATTTGACCATCTCCGAATCCACATATTCATGATCCTGTGTTTCAGTTATGTACCTTGTTTGATCCAACTTTGGATTCCCTTGATGTTAGTATGATTGTTGTACTTCATCCAACACATTCACTTGTGCCTCTGCATACTCAGATGATCATAGGTAATTTTCCTCAGTTTCCTCAACCACATCAATATTGGTGTTTTTTTCCACCTCTTAGTTTTCCATTAGTTCATAATAATCTGAAGATGTAGACTGATACACAAATCTAGGTTGTGTACCTCCTATAACATCCTTTCTTTAGTTATTCACTGACTTTGGATTTGAGATTTCTTGTGATAGATTAGGTATTATAAAAGTCCTTGCTTTGTCTTGATTTTTTGACTTTAAACCATAAATTGTGACTGAGAAGTATACTGCACCCATTCATTTGGGTGAGTGGTCGATTGCATTTATTTCTGTGGAGATCATCATCTATAATTGTGCCTTTTCTAAAGACCCCCAGTCCATATTTCACACCGTACCACTTTTTGTGGTAGAAATGACCGGTGCCTCGCATGCCTTACCTTTTTTTTCAAAACTTGTTTGTCCAACATTATATTTTGATATGGGTTTTTTATAAGTCCTGCATGTTCCTTTCCAATTTCAAGATTGTCTTTTGTTTGTTTTTCAATAATTTACCAATTTGCCTCCAAGTTCAATTGTTGCTATAAACTTTGGGTCACCATTTGATTCATCTTGTTCATAATTTTTCGTCTTTAGAGTCTGTAGATCGCTTTGCAGTCCTTACAACATCAATCACTTAAACTTCTAATACTTTTTAACATACCCCTTAATATTCCAAATTTAAAAAACAAGATTACTCATTTGAACATTCTTATCTATAGTATACAACAAAATTTGTAGAAAAATTTCCCATTATTGAAAGAGAAAACAAAAAAGAAATTTCCCAAATATGGTCGCCAAATGGTAGATGTGAAATTTAATTCCTACATAATATTTCACATTACTGTAACAATAGATTTGCATTTCACATGCATACATTCACTATTCCTAGTTAATTCTCAACATACTTAACATTCCCATTCATTAAAACACTAGATTCATGGTTATTTCATATAACTAGAATTTACACTTTAGAATACATTGGAAAAAACGACTCCAAAAACAAAATCACAATTCATTTCAGCATATTTTGATAGTACAAATAATTCACACAACAATATGAACATAAAACTCACTGTAGAAGTTTGTTTTTTTCTATATTATTGAAAATATGAATAAGAAAATAGCAAAATCCCATGTTTTGTTGAAAAAATCCCAAAACAACAATTACAATCTATGGTGTTTCAAAACATAATCTATGGTTTTCTACACTAGGTACCTATAGATCCTCCTACTTTTTCCAAAACTGTGTTTAATAATCCCCCCTTGTTTTCCAGAACTCTTTCCTTTTCAATTGTCCCAAGTCACATCACCATGATAGAAAACAACAAGAATTCAAAATTCAAATTAACAAAGTTCCTTGATCAGTCCTTATTTTAAATGCCTTGTTCATCCAAAATCATGTACTCATCCTACCCCTTTAACACCTAAGTTTTGGTGGGAGGTATATCCTTTGTTGATTGTGTGTGTCAATCCAAGGATGGCTTCAATGATGCACCAATGTTTATTGTGATGGGGGATTCAATTGAAGAATGAATGCACAACATCTTGGTTCAACGAGTTGGAAAATTCACATTCAATAGTACAAGGGCTTCACCTAGAAAGATTTTGCCACAAGGTTACTTCGTAGTTACGTTGGCTTCCTTCTAAAGGATAGCAAGCATGTGGTTCGAGTTAACTAAGATGTTGTCAAAGCAAAAATAACATATTTACATGACCACATAATCATTGCAAGCTTTATTGGAGAGAAACCTTCCCCTAATGCATTCAATACTTGGCTTGTTTTCCTTAATCAAAAAGTGGGGGGTAAGGTGATGTTCAAATGTTTTCTTGGTAAAGGGTTTTCATGGTAAAATTAGACGAACTTGTCATGGTGAAGAAGTTGTTAATGCTAACACCTTTCAAGACAAGCTGTGGATTAGTTATTTTTCAAGAGTGGGTTCTAGGTTTCAATGCCAATAACCCAAAAGGTATGAGAATCCCAACTTGGATCACCTTAAAGAAACTTTTGGTGGAATTTTGAAGTGTAGGTGGGGAAATCGCAACTAGCTAGGCACCACGTTAGGGTTTGATAAGGCAACCATTCAAGTAGCTAAACAACAATTTTGTGTTGCATGAAAGGTTGGAGATGGATGGGAGCCATTAGTGGTGGTGGAAAATGAAGCCATGGGTGAAACAGTTACAATGTTGATTGATTATGATTTCTTACCCATTGAGTGTAGATTTTGTTTTAAATCATCTCATTGAGTGAAAGATAACAATACAAAAAGTAAGCTAAGGAAAAATAGGCCCATGCCTATTTAGGTCCAAGTGAACAACATGTCGACTACCTTAAATGCACTACACCAAAGTGATGACACCATGTCTAGAAGGAAAACATAAAAGGAGAGTGTTCAAGATCATGCTATTGTGGCTAGTGGAGTTGAGAAGGAGTATGCAACTAGAAAGGCGGCCAAGATGGATTCAAGGGGAAGTGGAGAGGGTCAAGTTGCTACTACCACCGGAGAAGGTCAACAAGTTGAAAGAAAGTTAATGCCGAATCATAGGGAGATGATTTGGTCCATGAGCAAAACCTTTGGAACTTAGAGAGTTGCAGATCATGAACCATTTATTGAATGGGACGCTCAAGAACCAATTGGAGGATCCATTATTCTACGTTGGATGTTCCAAATAATTTGGGGAATAACATTGGTGATTTAAGTCATGATGTGCAAGTGGTTAGTGAGGAAACACTTGTGGGTGGTGGTTTCCATGTGGTCGCAGATAGTCCTACTAGTGGTGTTGGTAGCCTAGAGGGATTCACAATGGGCAACATTGAGTTGCAGGATATAGCCATGAACCATCCATGTAATGTGAAAGTTAACAACTTGGGATCGAGTTAAGGTGGAGAGCAAGCCATGAGAATTCAAGATCCAATTGAATTCTTAGCAGTGGGTGTGGATGAAAAGCAACCACTTAAGGCAATAGACATGAATCTTAGAAATGTGGTGATGGAAGATAAAAAATAGGAAGCATGGGTCTTGACATAGTCTTTATCCACACATAAAGATGTGTTAGAAAAGGTGATCCATGAGCGTATGATTGAGTCCTCTCCCCACCAAGCTAAATTAGATGCATGAAGAAATGGCAAGGAGAATGAAGTAGGTCTGAAGAGGCACACACCATAGCTTAAACAACTGAAAACCAAAGGAAACAAACAAAACCTTCCTTTTGTTAGGTGATGATGTAACTATGAATAATTTCCCAAAATGTTAGGGGGTTGAATGACCCCACTTCTATACAAAAACTTTGGCTTTATTACAAAGAATAGACATCTTGTTGGACATCCTTCTACTGTAGGAACATAAATTCTGTGGGGAGAAAATTAAAAACTTAGGGCCCAAACTATGGAGGAGATAAAGTTGTTGGTTCACTAAAGCGACAAGATATGTATGCTCATCAGAGGGACAAAGCAAGAAGGGGAGGTGTATGTACTGTAATCAAGGAAGTATTGTTATAACAATGGGGGAGAATGGGACTTTGATGGAAAATAAGGTGCTGTGGGTCATATTGAAAGGATTGCTAGGTGGTGACCTTGGTGTGGCAAACATTTATGCACCCAACATTCCTAGATAGTGGTGCTTCTTGTGGGTGGAGATGATTCAAAAGCTCTTAAGGGGTTGTAGGTGGATATTGGCTAGTGTCTGGAATATGGTGGAACGAAGTATGGACAAATCCAACTTTTACAATCAACTAATTTCGCAAGCAGAGACATTAGGTTGGGAATAATTAAAGGAGCATTTTGAGGTTGAAAACTTCTTTGACTCAAAGGGTAAGTTGAAGTATTCATGGTACAATAGGCATAAAGATGGGATTAGGGTTTTGGCAAGGTTAAATAGATTCTATGCACCTATAAGCATGGGAACACCGCAAGATGGCTCCATTGTGAGTTTTGAGATCAAGGGGGATTATGGGGTGTTTGATCATTGCCCGGTTTTCGTTTGCTATAGGATGGGGGAACTAAACAATGTTAAAGGAGACATTTTTCATATGAACAAGGAACATTTGAATAATCTAGTAGCCATTGTCAGAATGACTAGATTTTGGAATGAGTTAAATGAAACTTTGCCTTTCTTTTCCAAACTATGCAAGATAGTGGGGTACAATAAGATGTTTTATAAGAGGAAAGTAAAGGAAAGGAAAATGTTGGAAAATTCAATGAAATTTTAGTTTGACATTGCACAAGGGGAATTGCAAGGCAAACCCAAACAGTGAGGAAAATAAGGCAATAGTGGATAAAACATTAGATCATTTAAAGGAGTTTGAGGAGAAGAAAATTTATGACCTCAATAGGAGGTCAAGGGTGAAATGGCTAAGAAAAAGCCATGAAGCCACTAAAGAATTCTTTGTTACATTTAAGGAATGTGGGCTTCATTCATTAATCACAGAGTTGGAAGATGATCAGGGCCAAAACATCTTTTTAGCTACTAAAATAGATGAGTGGTGTAGAAATTTTTATGTTAGACTATATGCTAAGCAAGTTACTAGTGATAACAATAGAGAAGCCAAGGAGGCTTTCTTGAGTTACATGAAAGACCAAATTTTTGTGTTGATGAAAAGGAGGCTGACTACACCCATAATAAAAGAGGAGTTATGGTTTGCTCTAGAGGCTATGGTTAAGGGCAAAGCTCCCGAGCTTGATGGGGTAATAGTGGAATTTTTCCTTTGTAAATGGCCAATCATAGGTAAAGAGTACATGAAGATGATCAAAAATTGTATCGTGAATGATAGTTTCCCTCTTGGGCTTACAAGAGGGTTGATAAAACTCTTGCATAAAGGGGGAGAGAAGAAAAAACTCCCTAATTGAAGGCCCATCACATTGTTTAATGTTACATACAAGATTTTTGCAAGGGCACTTTAGATTCGTATGCAACCAATGCTAATGGAAGTCATTAGTTAGGATCAATCAACATTCCTTCCCTTTAGATTTATTTTGAACAACATTTTGTTGACCCATGAAACCATTGCATGGGTTAAAAAATCTAAACAACCTTTAGTTTTCTTTAAATTGGATTTTTCCAATGCTTATGACAAAATAGATTGAAGTTTTTTTTTTGACTATATGGACAAGCTTGGGATTCCAATTGAGTTTGTCAAGATGACGAAAGTGCTTTTCCAAGGGGCTAGTGCAAACGTAATAGTGAATGGAACAGCTTTTAAAACTTTGGTGATCAAAAAGGTCGTGTGGCCATGATGCCCAATCACTCCCTACTTGTTTTTAATTGTGGGAGAGGCCCTTAATGCTAAAATCTATAAGGAACAAAGACTTGGTAGAATCAAGGGCATTCATTTGCCCATGCTAAATAGGAGGTAAATAATTGCCTAATATGCGGATGACATTAATTACATTTTGAAAGCATTTCGAAAGGGCATGATTTGGTTAACATAACTACTTGACCTCTTTAGTATCGCATCTAGCCTCCAAATTAACCATGCTAAGTTTGTAGCCTTTTGAATTGGGGGTAGAAAGGAAAGTAAACCAACCCAGATAGAAGAGTATAGATGGACATGGGTTTCATCTGAGGCCATTTCTAACCTATTTGGTACACTATTTGGGTTGTCCTTGTGTTTGATAGATGTAGATAAATTTTTGTTAGAAAAGGTCCAACATAAGTTGAACTATTGGGCTTCAACAAAATTGTCCTTGGCTAGGAGGAAAGAGATTATTAATAATATTCTTCTCTCCTCCTTTTGGTACTTTGTGAGTGTTTAGGGAGGGACCAAAAAAGGAATCCTTAAAATTAACCACCTTTTAAAAAACTACCTTTGGACAAGATCAAATCATGATTGTAGGTGTTGAATTGCATGGGATCAATGTTGTGGGAAAAAAAAGACAAAGGTTTAAGTTTGGTTGATCCAATAGAAGCAACTGAGGCACTTTTATCTAAATGGGTGGTGCATGCTTTAGAGCTTGGAAGTACTAATTTGTAAGAGATCCTTAGGTTTTAGTTAAGACAATATCAACCACATAGGTGGGGGGGAGCCTTAACTTGAAATGGTGTTTATAGGTTGACCATAAGAAGGCTGTTGGGTTTACTTTATGGAACAAGGTGGGTAGAGCTTGGTCTAGGATGGTGAAAAAATTTAAATTCAATAGTCCAAAAAGCTTTAGCAAAATCTTAGCATCAAGCTTTTGGTGGAGCATGATCATCCACCTTTGGGATGTTGGCTTTTTGAAGAGCAAAGCAATTGAGTTCCATGGGTTGGGATGGGTTTCAATGTTCGATGTGTGGGTGGCTTCTATAAGAAGACTTGCATCCAAAGAGGAAATGGGTGAAAAATTTGTGTTATCCCCAGAAGAGGATTTGGGATATGAAAGAATTGTTATCAAGTTGGAAGAGTTGAGGGGGTTTAATGAAAAGGGGAGACAATTGTTGCAAAGAAGTAGATTGGATTGGTTTGCTAGAAGAAAACAAGGCATCTCATCTATGGTTTGTCATGCTCCATCTATCTTTACACCTAAATGCAACAATGATGTTCCACACCTACATCTTGCAAGACATCAAATTATATATTGTGGGCTCTTAGTCAAAGACCTTGAGTCTCATTAATGATGGAGTGTCAAAAGGAGTGAACAACCATTATTGGGAAAGTAGAGTATTAGTGGTAAGAATATCAGAGTTATTGAGAGGCCCTAAAAAGGTGCATTACTTAATTTGCTCCAGCAAGATAGACACATTAAAATTTGACCTTAGTGCCTATTCATGGAAAGGTGGGGAACTTCCGTTCTTTTTCACAACTACACTAGGGAGGAAAATGTTGAGAGATTCTAAACCAAAAATAATGTGGTGGAAAAGAGGTGGGTAAGGGTACTTCCTTTTTCTTTCATGTTAAGATGGATGAACATTTGGTGCAAGACGCGGACTAGGAAAGAGGCGGGCTTCATTTGGGCTTTGTGGAATAAGGCAATTGTAGTTAACATTTGGAGAATTAAGGTGGATAATTTGATTAATCAAACCTTGCCCATTATGCAATAATGAAGAAGAATCCATGCTGCATAGATTTTGGGAGTGTTGCCATGCACAATGGGTGGCATTGTGTGTGAATTTGCTTATGGTAATAAGCCATCACGGGTGGTTGCCCCCCTACATTGGAAACAATGTGTTTTTGCTACCAAAAGTCCAAGGCAAGTGTAGCGTGTGGAGAACATATGGTCTTTGCTAAGAGGTATCACACTTTTGACTTTGTGGATTGAACGAAATGATTTGGTTTTCAACAATGAAAGATGGAATGTTGTTAAAATCCACAAAATTATTTGGGATGCCCTATTTGATTATGGTAGGGTGGCTTGGAATAGATGTATGAAGTTAATTATAAAGAGCCCTATGACATCAAAAAGTTTGATAAAAGTTGGGGTAGGCACCAAGTTGTTTGTGTCAAAGTAGGTAGCTTTGTTAGGTGGTGTTATGATGGGCCTTGAACGGACTTCATCAATTAAGGTTCTGAGTGTGTGGTGGTGCTCCTTTTGCTTTGAGGGTTTGCTATTCTTGTTTTTCTTTGCAATGAATTCTTTTCATTTGTGCTAAAAAAAAAGAAAAAAAAGTGAAAAATTTGACCAACGTTAACGCCTTCTGTGAGGAAATCACAAAGACATTTGATGTGATGTAGGTCACCTTAATCACACTGAGTTTATACATGGGTAATATAAAATTGATTATTTGAAGGGACCTTATCCTTCAAAATGAAAGATTGATTCCTCATTGCCTTGGGGTTTGAAGGAGTAGTAATTACCGCCATGAAGTAAAAGATCTACTTTGAAATACAATAATGCTTCAATTTAAAGGATTGGTAGTAGTGGCATGAGGTTTTTATTTTGACAGAACTATTTTCAAATGTTATTGTAATTTATGTGTTCATTAGTTGAGGATACTTCCAAAGTTGATATTTTAATTTGATTGGCCTGGCACAACTTTAAAAAAAGAAGTCCCAAGCTTTGGACACTTCCAACCTCCAAGTTGGAAGATTTGTAATTTTTCAATTTGGCTGACCTATACAAGCCAAAATGGTAAGAGTTTTGGCAAGGAGTATGGGATAACAAATGGAGCTATAGAGAACAGGTTTGAAGATACATGTTTAGGAACAAGATAACGAACATCTGATAAAACAAATGTGATAAAATTATAGAGCACATGTGGGGATGCATGGTACATATATGAGAAAAATTCATAAACAAGAGACCTCAATGCTACCATCTTTGCCACAGAGAGAAGTCACTGAGCACATTCACTAAATTTGCAAGAACCCTAAACTAACATTTAGACAGAGAAATAAAGAAAGATAGTAGAGGAGCCCTTCCTAGTCTACATTCACAAAAAGCTTATTTTGGCTACTACCTTTGACTCCAAGATGGATCCTAAAAATCTTGTAAGTGCACCTTTCTATCGTAAGTGGCAATTCTTCTTCATGATTACCCTTTTTTTTGGAAATACAAATTTAGAACTTCCCTTAGTTGTTGCCTTAAAACAAATTCATGGGATGTGCATTGACTAGTGCAAAGAACAACCTTGAGTCACTTTGAAGTGTCTATTCTCAACTTTCAAATAAACTCTTGACAATAATATCTAAAATCTCACAGAGTTGGACAGTCATACAGAAGATATGACAATTAGTTTGTCAATAGCGGCAGTGTAAACCAGCACCCCATCAGGCAGCAGCACATCATGCAGGATAGATGATGTATGCATATGAAACATTCATTCAGTGTATTCCTGTCCCAAATCATCACAGTGGTTAGCTATGTTATATGAATCATCCATGTATATCTACCTACCTAGTAGTCACCAAGTGCCTTTCCTACTTACTTACCTTGATAGTAACCCCTCACATTCCAGTTTTGGCTGGGTTTGGTTTTTTGGTCAGGTCTGGGTTTGAGAACTAGACCCGCTGAGTTTACATGGACTTGAACTCTCTTTAAAATTGGACCTAGTGGGTCTTAAACCATTTTTCAAGGTATGGGTCATAGGTTTAGGAAGCGGCTAGGGTCCTAAGTTTGGATAGGGTTTAGGGTTTATAAGTTCCTAGGCTAGTTGACATGAAGTGTAAGAAACAACCCCAAAGTTGTGGTGTGATGATCTGACATTTCTTTCATTAATCCTTGTTTACACATAGTTGAATGGGAGCATAGAATGTCTCTTGCATGGGACTAGAAGAGCATGGGGCAGTTCACTGAGTGAAAGAAAGTAGGAATATTTATATGTGGGTTATGTTTTCGAAACTTGAAGGTTGTGTTGCAAAGGTTGCAACAAGGCAAAAAAAAGTGATTCATGGCCACTCTTGTAAAATCTTTGTACATGACTTGTCTCCAGATAGGGAAATCATGGACAAAGGAGGGTGTTGCAACTTGCAATGCAGTGGTTTGAAAAAAAATTGATTCGCCTACTTTTTGGTGTTTCACCCACATACTTTAAAACCTGAAATTGGCCTTGAACCATCCCTCAGAACCATCCCAAATAAAAGTCTAAAATCAACCCCACCTTGAACTCGAAACCGACAAGTGCCATGAAACGCAAAACCATTGACCCAAGAAATTGAGAATCTTAAAACTTGGACCCAGCTCCAAATTGAACAATTTTTAGTTTTTGCAAATATTTCCTTCACGTGAAACCCTTGGGTCTCCATTTGAAAAAAATCCCTAGGACACGATATTCAAAACGTTAAGCAGCAACCCCGAAAGAATTTGGGACACTGAGACCCCTGATTTAGTCAAGTAGGATGGTATCTATAATGTTTAGAAGCCAACTAATTTTGTTGGGGGGTGTTTTTCACCAACATAGGTGCTGCTTTACCCCAGCCTTGATAAGATAGCCCCGCTAATCATTTAAAATTACAATAAATTGTATCCTGACCAGGTTCTTCCTTTTGTGTTTTTTTTGTTTTACTTCCTTTTTTTTCAATTTTGTGATGTACCCACACTTGCAATCATTCACAAGAGGAATTTGTATACAAGTCAAAGAGGAAAGTAAATTTTTTAAAGAATCCTGCTATATTTTTGCGACCTGCTGGAACATATTGTTCAAATATGGTGATTTCAAAAAAATTCCAACAAGCTTTTTTAGGATTTGCCATGGGATCATCAAGAAAAACTTAAATTTCCCCTATTCAAACATGAAATGGTTTGCTTGACAATGGGAAAATACAAACACCCCCCTATTTCACAGTGGGAAAATTAGAATAAAACATTGAAATATTGATCCAACAAGTCTTGTGGAGAGTTTTCCCTATGTTTTTTTAATTAAACTTCAATTTGGTAAAAGCTTCGAGTCTTTCCCTACAGGAAATGCCAATTTTTTTTTGTTGTGGCATATTTGTATTTACAAAAATCCATTGTATGAGTCACACTGGAATCCTCTCCCCCCCCCCCCACCCCCCCCCACCATCCCACCCCCCCACCCCCCCAAAACACCCTCCAACCCCCCACCCACTCCACAACCTACCCCACAACCACTCTACCACAGAAGACTCCAATTCACCT
>Ga0116227_10009987_pt1 | contig 16867 bp, 18 predicted proteins | sample S1TSphgellanicum_FD_89693 | JGI IMG/M metagenome (GOLD analysis project Ga0116227, IMG submission 89693) | Host-associated microbial communities from peat moss isolated from Minnesota, USA - S1T2_Fb - Sphagnum magellanicum MG | ecosystem: Host-associated > Plants > Peat moss > Unclassified...
AGGATATGTCCGATGCTCTTCACCTGGTGGAACGGTTCGACGTTCGGAACCTGGCTCAACAACAAGCTGCACGGCGAGCATGTGGGCACCGACTTTCAGGGCAACAACTATTACCGCAGCACGAAGAAGATCCCCGCGGGCGCCAACAGCCCCTTCGCCGGGCGTGAGCGCCGCTGGGTGATCTACAACGGCAACAATGATTCCAGCCGCGTGCCCGCCGAATGGCATGGCTGGCTGCACAATTCCTATGACGGCGTGCCTGAGAGCCATCTGCCCCCGCCGCGCATCTGGGAAGTGGAATACACCCCCAACGCCACCGGCACCGCCAAGGCGCATCACCCCGCCGGTTCGCTGGCCGCTGGTGGCCATCGCCCCGCCGCGACGGGCGATTACGAAGCCTGGTCGCCGGACGCTTGAGCACAAGCTGAGCGCCGGGCGTCCTGCTGATGGTCCTTTCCGTTCTGCGAGTCGCCCCGGTGCTGCGCGGCGTCAGCCCGCGCGCGTTTGCCTGCGCGGGCCTTGCGCTGTTGGCGCTGGGTGGCTGCCAGAAGATCGGCGGCGGCGGTGACAGTTCGGACAAGGATGTGCCCAAATCCACCGCGCGGCCTGCCGGCGGCACGGTGGAGACGCAATATGGCACGCCGGTCAAGGACCGCGTCGCCACGCTGGGCATCATCAACAAGCGCAACAATCTGACCGAAGAGTTCAAGCTCAAATCGGGCGAGCAGCGCACCATCGGCAATGTCGTGGTGCGTCTGGCCACCTGCGAGAAGACCGCGCCCTGGGAAAGCCCTCAGGAGATCGGCGCCTTCGTGCAGGTGCTGGTGCATGAGCGGACCAGCGTGTCGCAGCCTTTGGTGTGGCGCAAGGTCTTCTCGGGCTGGCTGTTCAAGAACAGCCCCTCGCTCAATGTGGTCGAGCACCCGGTCTATGACGTCTGGGTCAAGGACTGCGCGATGAAATTCCCCGGCGAGGAAGAGGCGCCCGAGGACTTCAAGGCCGCCGTCAAGGCGCCGAAGGCTTCGGGCAGCGCCAGCACGCCGGTGGTCACCCCGCCGCCGGTGCTGCCGGGCGGGAATGAGGCCGATGGCGGGGACGCTCCGCCCACCAACTGAGACTTGGCCAACGGATCCGATTGCTGCGCGCTCAGCAATTCGGCCGAGCGGTGCGAGGTTTCGTATTCTTCGCCCCTTTGCGCATGGCGCAGCAGCGAGAGATAGCGCTTCTGGCTGATCTCCACCGCGCCGAGCGAAGCCAGATGCGGCGTGATGAACTGGCAGTCGAGCAGTTCGACCCCACCCATGCGCAGCGCCACCACCAGCCAGGCCAGCGCCACTTTCGACGCCTCGCTGACGCGCGAGAACATGCTCTCTCCGCAGAACACCCGGTCGAACCCCACGCCATAAAGGCCGCCGACCAGCATGGGTGCGCCATCGGGACCATCCTGCCAGCACTCGACCGAATGGGCGAAGCCCAGCGCGTGGAGCTTCTCATAGGTGCCCGCGATGCGGTGGCTGATCCATGTTTCGCCCGAGGCATCCTCACCCGAATCGCCGCTATGGGCCATGCGCGGCGCGGCGCAGGCGGCCAGCACCTGCGAGAAGGCCGCGTTGCAGGTGACGCGCAGCCTGCCGCGCCGCAAGGTGCGCGCCAGCGAATGCGAGCAGCGAAAGCCATCGAGCGGCAGAATGCCGCGCCGTTTGGGCTCGACCCAGAAGATGTCGGGGTCGTCGCGCCGGTCAGCCATGGGAAAGATACCGCTGCGATAGGCCAGCATCACCAGTGACGGGTCGATGAGGGGGCTGCTGCGATCATCCATCGTCCCATTATAGCAGTTCGTCGCGCCTGACCCAGATATTGCTGACACCGAAATGGAGCGTGGCTGTGAATAAACCCGGAAAATTTCACATCGGCCTGCCTGTTTGCCCTTGCCATCCCGGTTTGCTCGCTCTAGTGGCCGCGAACCCCGCAGGAGCGTAGCTCAGTTGGTAGAGCATCGGTCTCCAAAACCGAGGGCCGTGGGTTCGAGTCCCTCCGCTCCTGCCATTTTCGAATGGCGCCGGGTCAAAATTGAGGCCGTTCACTGAAAAGTGAGCGGCCTCAATTGTTTCTGCTCATGTGAGCGGGCCACCCATGGCGTTTCTGTCGGGCCATACGCTTCGCTTCCCGCAGCAGATGGCTTGATTTCGCCGGAGTGGCAGCTAACAGGCGAGGTTTGCGGGTGGTCTTTTGACGGGGCGCCAGCACAGTTTCGATTGGACACGGCCTCGCCCGGGAAGGCGGCGCTCGGGGGATGGATTATCCATGTTGCTTCGCACGGCCGATGAGGCACTGATCCGCTCGCGATCCTGGTATCGCTCGGCATCGGTGTGGGTGGCGCTGATTCTGGCGCTGGCCTCGGCGCTACCGGTGCTGATGGCGCCCAACACCGAGATGATCGACTTTCCCGCGCATATGGCGCGCTATGCGGTCATGCTCGACCATGGCGCCAATCCCTGGTTCGCCCGCTATTACAGTTTCGAATGGAAATGGACCGGCAATCTGGGCGTGGATCTGCTGATCCAGCCCTTTGCTGCCGTCTTCGGGCTGGAAGCGGGCGCGCGGATCATTGTGGCGCTGGTGCCGCCGCTGACGGGCATCGGCATCGTGTGGAGCGAATGGGCGCTGCGCCGCCGGATCGGTGTGGGCACGCTGCTGGGCCTGTCCTTCATCTGGTCGCCGATGCTCAATCTGGGGCTGGTCAATTATGCGCTGGGTCAGGCGCTGGCGCTGATCTTCTTCGCCGCATGGGTGGAGATGGGGCCGCGCGGCACATGGCAGCGCGCCATGGACTGGCGCTGGCTGCTGCTGCTGGTTGCGGGTCTGGTGGTGTGGGTCAGCCATATCTCCGCCTGGGCGGTGCTGATCGTGCTGGTCGCGGGCGCCGATTTCAGCCAGCGGCTGGGAGAGGGCTGGCGGCGCTGGTGGCGCCCGGCACTCACCAGCCTGCCGATGTTTGCGCCCATCATCGTGATGGTGCTGATCCCCGGCACGTCGAGCGACAACAGCTATGGGCGCTTCTGGTGGCTCTACAAAAAGTCCACCTGGGAGCGCGCGATGCGCGACACCAACTGGCTGCTCGACCATGTGTCGCTCTGGGCGATGGGCAGCGCGATCGTGCTGGCCCTGCTGCTGACGGCGCTGTCCATGGGGCTCAAGCGCTGGAAGGGCGGCTGGTGGTTTCTTGACGGGCGTCGCTGGGTCGATGGCCGTCTGGGCTGGGCCGGGCTGGGCCTGCTGATCCTGAGTTGGGTGGTGCCGCGCCATATTTCGGGTGGCGATCTGGCCGATTACCGCCTCATCACCACCGGGCTGATGGTCTGTGTGATGGCGATCGACTGGTGCCCGCCATGGTGGGTGCTGAGCGGGCCTGCGGGCCTCTATGCTGTGCGTCTGGCCACCACCACGCTGAGCTGGCAGGAGGATTCGCGCCAGACCGACGAGATCATGAAAGCGCTGAACTATCTTCCCGAAGGCGCCAAGGTGGCCAGCGTGGTGCTGACCCCGCGCGAATTCTGGTGGTTCAACAAGCAGGAACATGTCGGCGGCTACATCGTGATCCGGCGCCACGCGCTGGTGAACATGAATTTCGCCTTGCCGCATATCCATATGCTGCATGTGAAGGAGGGCGGCCCCGGTTTCGCCGACCCCTCGCACCGCCTGCTCCAGTCGATCCATCAGCCGGTGCGGCTCGACTGCATCCGTCCGGCCTATCATGCCGATTGGCTGCTCTATGTCGGCGCGAGGGTGCCCGAGACCCTGCCGGATCGCGCGCAGCTGGTGTGGCAGGGCAAGGATGTGCTGCTGGCGCAGTTGCCCAACACCGGCATCGTGCCCGACCGCTGCAAGAAGCCGCGGCTGCCCGATTCGCCGGCTCAACGGAAGATCGACGCCAAGCTCAAGCATATGCCGGACCTCAAGCTGGAGGGCAGCGCCAATCCTCACCCGGCGCGTGATGATGACTGAAACGCAGCGTATCGGGCGTTTTGCGCGCCCGGTGCTTGCAAAATCCGGCAGTCCGCATTAAGTCCACAGAAACCTCCCGACATGGATGTTCTGACAAGCCCCTCCCGGACCTGATCCGGGGCGGCGCGGAGCCCTTGGCGGAAGGTATGATCAAATTGCCAAGGATGTGACAGGCATGAACGACCGCGCTGCCAATGACGGAGCCAAGCTGAGCCCCGGCGAATTCATCAATCAGGTGAAGGTCGAGGCACGCAAGGTGGTGTGGCCCACCCGTCAGGAAACGCTGACGACCGGTATCTTCGTCGGCATTCTGATGCTGATCCTGGCCGTGTTCTTCCTCGGCATCGACACGGTGTTCGGCAAGCTGGTGCAGTTCCTGCTGTCGCTTGCTTAAAGGCTCTGGCCTGATCTGCATTCTTCACGCTATTGACGCGCCTTCGGGCGCAAATCCCTGAATTAAGAGGCAAACATGGCCCGCTGGTACATCATTCACGCCTATTCCGGCTTTGAGAGCAAGGTCAAGGAAGCCATCATCGCCGAGGCCGAGCGCCTGGGTCTGGAACAGCTCGTCGAGCAGATCGAAGTCCCCTCCGAGCAGGTGACCGAGGTCAAGCGCGGCAAGAAGGTTCAGGTCGAGCGCAAGACCATGCCCGGCTATGTGCTGGCCAAGCTGGCGATGAACGACGACATCTACCACCTGGTCAAGAACACCGCCAAGGTGACCGGCTTCCTGGGCCTGAACGGCAAGCCGCAGGCGATCAGCGAGCGTGATGCCGAGCGTTACTTCGGCAACCGCGAAGTTGTCGCCTCGCAGGTCAAGAAGCATGTCGCGGTCGATTACGAGATCGGCGATTCGGTCAAGGTTCTGGACGGTCCGTTCAGCAGCTTCACCGGCATCGTGGAAGAGCTGGATTTCGACAAGAACCGCGTCAAGGTTTCGGTGTCGATTTTCGGCCGCGCCACCCCGGTCGAGCTGGACTTCGAGCACGTCGAACTCTCGAAGTAAGCCTTTCAGCTTTTGTGAAAAGGGCGGGGCGCCATCGGGCGGCCCGCCCTTTTGCATGTCCGGCCATGACACCGGTTCGTTAACCACCATCATCTATGCCGCAGGGGTGACGACGGAACCCGACATCATGCCGCAAACGCCTCCGCGCAGGATACGCCTGACGCGGCTGGATGCTCTGCGCGGGTTGGCGGCGATGGGTGTGGCCGCCTATCATATGGCGAGCTGGCCGCATCTCCATCCCGCGCTGATCTGGCCGTTCCAGTGGCTGATGGGCTGGGGCTGGACGCTGGTGGACCTGTTCTTCGTGCTTTCAGGTTATGTCTTTGCCCATGTCTATGGCGCCCCGGGCGCGTTGAACCGCCCGGGAGCCATCGGCAATTTCTGGGTGGCGCGGGTGGCGCGGCTCTGGCCGCTGCATCTGGTGACCTTGGCTCTGTTCGTGCTGTTCGCATGGGGTGGCGACAACACGATGCGCACCCTGCCTTGGCATGTGCTGATGCTCCAGGGTTTCGATCCCAAAGCGGCGCTGGCCTTCAATGCGGTCAGCTGGTCGGTCAGCATCGAACTGGCCTGCTATGCCGTGTTCAGCCTGAGCGCGCGCGCTGGCGACCGCATGCTGACCATCATCACTGTGCTGACAGTGCTGGTCTGTGCCGCATTGCTGGCCGCGATGGGCCATCTGCAGGGCCCGTGGACGGGTGGTTTCCTGCCACGCGGCGGACTGGGCTTCTTTCTGGGGCAGTTGCTGTGGCGTGGGCGAGGGGTTCTCTTCCGCGTGCCATGGCCGCTCTTCGTGCTGGCGGCCAGCGCCGGTTTCTGGTTCAATGATACCGCCATCGGGGCGCTGCTGCCTTTGACCTTGCTGTCATGGTCCTCGGCGGTGGTGCTGGCCTTGCGCTTGCCTTTGCTGGATCGCGGGGCGTTTCAGTGGCTGGGCGAACGTTCTTTCGGGCTCTATATGGTCCATATGCCGGTGCTTCAGGCGGCCGATACCATCTGGCCGCCGCATGGCTTGAATGCCACGGGGCTGGTGCTGACCCAGTCCCTGATCGTGCTGCTGTCCCTGCTGGCGGCAGAGGTGGCCCATCGGCTGGTCGAAGTGCCCGCCCGCCGCGCGATCCGCGCCCGCTGGTCCGCGCGCCATGCGTCCGATACCGCATCGGGCATGCAACCGGCCTGATTTTCTCTTGCTTTTCCCGGTGATCCCTCTAAGGGCACCGCTTCCCGGTGACATGCGTTGCCGGGTGTCCGTGCGGGAGGGGCTACCGCCCCGCTTGACCGCTTGACTTGAGGGGGCTGGCCCAAACCATCCCCGACAGAGTGAAAGGAGGCCACTATGGCCAAGAAAATTGACGGTTACATCAAGCTGCAGATCGCAGCTGGTGAAGCAAAGCCCAGCCCGCCGATCGGCCCCGCACTGGGTCAGCGCGGCGTGAACATCATGGGTTTCTGCAAGGAATTCAACGCCGCGACTCAGGAAGTCGAAAAGGGCACCCCGCTGCCGACCATCATCACGGTCTATTCGGACAAGTCCTTCTCCTTCGTGACGAAGACCCCGCCCGCCACCTTCTTCATCAAGAAGGCTCTGGGCCTGAAGTCGGGTTCGAAGGCTCCCGGCAAGGACAGCGTCGGCCAGATCACGCGCGCTCAGCTCGAGTCGATCGCCGAGTCCAAGATGAAGGACCTCAACGCCAACGATATCGTCGCTGCCGCGAAGATCATCGAAGGTTCGGCCCGTTCGATGGGCCTGAAGATTGTGGAGGGCTGACACCATGGCCAAGCTGACCAAGAAGCAGAAGTCGCTCACCGAAAAGCTGGGTGACAACCAGAACCTGCACGGCATCGACGATGCCATCCAGTTCCTGAAGGACCTCAAGAGCGCCAAGTTCGACGAAACCCTCGAGATCTCGCTGAACCTGGGCGTTGACCCCCGCCACGCCGACCAGATGGTCCGCGGCATGGTCACGCTGCCCTCGGGCACCGGCAAGGACGTCAAGGTTGCCGTCTTCGCTCGTGGCGACAAGGCTGAGGCCGCTCTGGCCGCCGGCGCTGACCGCGTGGGCGCCGAGGACCTGCTGGAAGACATGCAGGCCGGTAACCTCGACTACGGTCGCGTCATCGCCACGCCCGACATGATGGGCGTTGTGGGCCGCCTCGGCAAGCTGCTGGGCCCCAAGGGCCTGATGCCGAACCCGAAGCTGGGCACCGTGACCCCGAACGTCGCTGAAGCGATCAAGGCTGCCAAGGGCGGCCAGATCGAGTTCCGCGTCGAAAAGGCCGGCATCATCCACGGCGGCATCGGCAAGCTGAGCTTCACCAACGAAGCCCTGCGCGCCAACTTCGACGCTTTCGTCGATGCCATCGTCAAGGCCAAGCCGACCGGCGCCAAGGGCAAGTACCTGCGCAAAATCGGCCTCTCGACCTCGATGGGCCCCGGCCTGAAGGTCGACCTGAGCCAGGTGCACGGCGGCTGATTTTTCAGTCGGTTTGCTGACAGAGATTAGGCCGGGAGGGAAACCTTCCGGCCTTTTCTTTTGAGCTCAAGAAGGAAGAGGAAAAGCGAGGGGGTTACCCCCTCGCGCTCCCGGAACGTCTTCCGACGAAGCGGTGGTGGCGCCCGATCTTTGCGTGCAAACTCTCCACCTGTGCCGCGCAAAGCGCCGCAGGCAATCGGATGATGGTCGATTGGCAACGCCGGGCGTTTTCAAGCCTGCGGCGCGGCAAGCTGGGCGCAAGGCTGAACCCGTGGCGCAAGGCAGACATTAAAGGGAGCGCGAGGGTGTAACACCCTCGCATTTTCTCTTAACTTCTTCCCCTAATGCCTTGAAAAACTTCAAGCCCGCCCGGTCTGCCCGGACAGATGCGAAGGATCGATCCCCTCCGCCATCCAGATCGCATGCCAGCGATCATCGACGGGCGTTTCGAACAGAATGCGCGGATGGCTGTCCGCCGCGAACCACCCATGCTCGCGCATTTCGTCTTCCAACTGCCCGGCGCCCCAGCCTGAGTAGCCCAGCGCCACCAGCCAGTGCTGAGGCCCTTCGCCCTGCGCAATGCTGGTAAGGATCTCGCGGCTGGCGGTGACCGACCACAGCGGGCTCGGCGTGATCGTGCCCGCGCCGGTGTAGTCGGGCGAGTGGATGACGAAGCCGCGCTGAGGCTCGACCGGGCCGCCGAAGTGGATGCCGGCATCCGGCGCGCTGCCGGGGTCGATCTCCAGATCTTTCAGCAGCATGTGGAGCGAGATGCCGTCCAGCTCATGGCCGATGCCGATGCCCATCGCGCCATCCTCATTGTGGAGGCACAGGGCAATCACCGCATCCTCGAAGCGGGTGTCGGGCATGCCGGGCAGAGCCAGCAGCAGGTGCCCGTCGAGGTGGGAAGCATCGAGAGAGGGGGCCACAGTCATAGGCCCAAGGTAAGGCGAGCGGCCGCCTGACGCAATGGGCAGCAATACGGTCTCAGCGCAGATTGGCCGATGTATAGCACTCCACCACCAGCGCCAGCACGCGATGGTCGGGCAGGCGGAGCAAAGCGCGGTTGGCAAGGATGGTGTCGGCCGGGCAGCCGGGCAGTGGACCGCGGCGGGTCGCCAGCTTCTCGCGGCTGAAATGGAGCGCGGCGACGGCCTTGCCAAAGGGGGTGTCCGTGGTGGCCAGCACCTGGTTCATCTCGGGCGTGAGCAGCGCGGGGTTGTACCAATTATGCGCTTCGGAGAGCACATGAGGCCCGCAGCTCAGACGCACATGGCGATAGCCGGGGTCTTCGGTGCCGAGCGTTTCCGAGAGGTCGGGGGCGGGCAGGGCGTCCTCGCCCTTGACCAGCGTGGCGGTGATGCGCGGCTCGGGCATCAGCTTGCGCTGGCCGCACCATTGGGTGAGGGCCATGGTGGCGCTGTCGGTGCTGTTGAGCGTCGCTTCGAACTGGTCGATCAGCTTGCTGTGAGGTGCCTCTGGGGCGGCCTGCAGGGCGATCAGGAGGGGAAGCAGCATCAGATGCCTCCCTCGATGGCCTGATGGCCCAGAGCGGCCAGATCCTGCGCCAGCTTGGCGGAGCAGGCGGCCAGTTCCTCGGCATCGGTGGAGCGGATCACGAAATTCACGCCCGTCTTGCCCTCACGGAAGAAGGGATAGCTGCCGATCTGCACGCCTGCGAAGGCCTTCTCGGTGCTGGCGAGCAGGTCCGCGACCTCGCTTTCGCCCACCCAGCAGCCCAGCGTGGCCGAGAGCACCGGGGCGCCGCCCTCCAAAGATCCCGTCAGCGCGTCGAGCATGCCTGCCGTAATCATGGGCACGCCCGCCATGATGTAGATGTTGCCCCAGCGGATGCCCGGCGCGCCCGAATAGCGGTTGGGGATCAGGTCGGCACCTTCGGGCACGCGGGCCATGCGCAGGCGCGCCTCGGTCAGCGTGCTGCCCTTGCTGGTGTAATAGGCCTCGAGGATGGCACGTGCTTCCTCATGGACCACCACGGGCACGCCCAGCGCTCCGGCAATGGCATCGACGGTGATGTCGTCATGCGTGGGCCCGATGCCGCCGGTGGTGAAGAGGTAGTCGTTGCGCACCCGCAGCGCATTCACCGCCTCGACGATGGCCTCGGTCACGTCCGGCACCACGCGCACCTCGCGCAGACGAATGCCCTGAACGCCCAGCCAGCTGGCGATCTGGGCGATGTTCTTGTCATGCGTGCGGCCCGAGAGGATCTCGTCTCCGATCACGATCAGGGCGGCGGTGTAGATGCGGGCGGACTCGGGGGAAGCTGCTGACATGGCGGGAGGATTAGCGGGTGGGAGCCGGGCTGGGAAGGGGGGCTGCGGCCGCGCTTTCATCGCCGATAAAGCCGATATGCAGATCGGCGGCGGAGGACAGTTTCAGCACGCAGAGAAAGGCCGCGTCCGTTTCGGCGGCATTCTGGCCGGGATTGGCGATACGCCCCAGTGCCAGCGTGGGTCGCGCGGCACCGGGCGGCGTCACGAGTTTGAGCATGGCTTTGCTGGGCGCTCCGCAAAGCTGGGTCAGTTGCGCGGCCAGGGCGGGGGCGTCATCCCTGACGGCATCGAGTTTGGCGATGGTCGGGGCGAGGCGGTCGCGCTCGATCATCTGCTGGCGGTCGTCCTCGCCGGTTTTGAGCATGGCGGGGAGCAGGAAGCGGCGCAGTTGCTGCGCCAGAGCGGGGGGATTGTCACCGGGCCAAAGCTTGTCGGCCACCATCAGCCGGGCCGCGCATTCCAGTTGTTGGTCATTGGGCGGGGTGGCCGGGTTCAGTGTGACGGCAAAGCTGTCATAGGCTTCCTCGATCCGGGCCCGAGGGAAGCCGCAGGCGCCCATCTGCGCCTTGATGGCGTCCTGAGGAGGGGGCGGTGCAGCCTGCATCAACAGGGCAAGGGCTGAAAGCAACATGGCGCCAAGGTGACATGGCTTGGCCTGCGCGGCAATTGGCGCGCGGTGCAGTGTTCAAAAAGAAAGCCCGGTCTTGTGACCGGAGGCTCATAAAAAGAAAGCCCGGCCTTGCGACCGGGCTATGAAAGTTTTGGGAGAGGATGCCTGAAAGGCCTGCTCCTTAAGCCGGAAAACGGTTGTTGTTGCAAATGCGAAAATGACGTAGTGCATTGCAATAAATGCAACTGAGGATTTCGTTCCAGCAATTCACCCTGCATTGAAGCACGGTTCGTCGCTGAAACGAGGTTAATTTTCGACAATCACCCCAAAAAGATCATGCGCGTCGGCATCTTCGACATGCACGCGCACGATATCGCCGGGCTCAAGATCCGCCGGCACATCGCGCAGCAGCACCTGCCCGTCGATCTCCGGCGCATCGGCCTGACTGCGGCCCGTCGCGCCACGATCGCCCTCTTCATCGGCCTCACCCACCTCGTCGATGATGACGGCGATGGTGCGGCCGACCTTGGCCTGCAAACGCGCGGCGCTGATCGCCTCGGTCTTTTCCATCAGGCGGGCGTAGCGCTCTTCCTTCACCGCCTCGGGCACGGCGCCGGGCAGGTCGTTGGCGGTCGCACCCTCGACAGGCTCAAAACGGAAGCCGCCGACGCGGTCGAGCTGTGCCTCATCCAGCCAGTCGAGCAGATATTGGAAATCCTCCTCGGTCTCGCCGGGGAAGCCCACCACGAAGGAGGAGCGGATCGCCAGATCGGGGCAGATCTCGCGCCATTTCTTGATGCGTTCCAGCACCTTGGCCTCATTGGCCGGGCGCTTCATGGCGCGCAGCACATTGGGCGCGGCATGCTGGAAGGGAATGTCGAGGTAAGGCGTAATCAGCCCCTCGGCCATCAGCGGAATGATGTCGTCGACATGCGGATAGGGGTAGACGTAATGCATGCGCACCCAGGGCGGCGTGCCGTCAGCCATGCGCAGATTGCCCAGCTCGCGCGCCAGATCGGTCATGTGGGCGCGGACCTCGCGGCCCTTCCACATGCGGCTTTCATGGCGGATATCAACGCCGTAAGCCGAGGTGTCCTGGCTGATGACCAGCAGTTCCTTCGTCCCCGCCGCGACCAGCTTCTCGGCCTCGCGCAGCACGGCATCGATGCGGCGGCTCGCCAGCTTGCCGCGCAATTGCGGGATGATGCAGAAGGAGCAGGAGTGGTTGCAGCCTTCCGAAATCTTCAGATAGGAATAGTGGCGCGGCGTCAGCTTCACCTCGCCATCGCGGCTCGGGATCAGATCAACGAAAGGCCCCTGCGAGGGCGGCGCGGCGGTGTGCACTGCATCGACCACCTGCTCATACTGATGCGCGCCGGTGACGGCCAGCACATCGGGGAAGCGAGCGCGGATCACATCCGCCTCATTGCCCATGCAGCCTGTCACGATCACGCGGCCATTCTCGGCAATCGCCTCGCCGATGGCGGCCAGCGATTCTTCCTTGGCAGAATCGAGGAAGCCGCAGGTGTTCACCAGCACCACATCGGCGCCGGCATAGTCTGGGCTCATGGCATAGCCATCGGCGCGCAAACGCGTGAGAATCCGCTCGGAATCGACAAGGGCCTTGGGACAGCCAAGGCTGACCATGCCGACCTTGGGAGCATCGGGAAGAACGGTGATCGTGGTTTCGCTGGACATAACGGACGCGCCCCTACACCCAAAGCGCCCAAAACGCTACTGCTGGCGTTATATCGGGAATTCGCGCGAGAGAAGGGGCGAAGGACGATAGCGAGGGGGTTACCCCCTCGCGCTCCCGTGACGTCTGCCGGCGATAAGGCGGTGGTACCCGATCGGTGCGCGCCAACTCTCCACCTGCGCGACCTGAGCGCCGCAGGTATCATTCTTTACGTGGCGACCTTGCTCCATGGCCGAACCCGAAGCACCACGCCGACAAAAATGGTAGCGCGAGGGTGTAACACCCTCGCATTCCTCACTTCTTCTTCACGACTTTCTCAACAACCACCTTCTCGGCATTAACCACATGCGGCGCTGCGGGCAGCAGCGGCGACGGATCGACCGGATGATTATCCTGCCGGATCTCGAAATGCAGCTCATCGCGTGTGGCTTTGCCCGAGTGGCCGACCAGCCCGATTCGCTCATGCGCCTTGACGGTGTCGCCTTCCTTCACGGTGATCTTGTTGAGGAAGCCGTAAGCCGACTGCCACCCATCGCCATGGTCGATCACCACCAGGCGCCCGAAGCTGTCGGGCTCTTCCTTGGCGAACAGCACGGTGCCCGAGGCAACGGCGCGCGCGGCGCTGCCTTCCGGCGCGACGATATCGAGCCCGTCATGGAAGTTGGCCTTGCCGCGCGGGGTGTAGCCACGGCGCACGGCGCCCACCAGCGGCCATGAGAAATGCGGCGCGCCCTTGGCCGAGCCACCGTCGCCGCCGCGCTCATCCTTGCTATCGCGCGACGCGGGCTTGGCCGTGGCGTCATCGGCATCTTTTGCCGGAGCCTTGTTCTTGGCGGCAGACTTGTCGTCATCCGCCGGGGGGCGCTTGCTCGACGACAGCAGCGTCGGGATCAGCAGCGACTGGCCCGCCTCCAGCTTGGCGCCGTCCTTCAGCCCGTTGGCGACCAGGATCGAGGAGAGCGGCACGCCGTAGCGATAGGAAATGTCGAAGCCGGTCTCGCCATCCTTTACCGTATGGCGGCGCGTGCGCGGCAGCATCAGGCGCTGACCGGCATGCACGTCATAGGGCGGCTTGATCGAGTTGGCCTCGATGATGAGGATGCGCGGCACCTTGGCGCGATGCGCGATGCCGCCCAGCGTCTCGCCGGGCTTGACCATATGGACATGCTCACGGTCGAGCGGCACATCGCTTTCGCCCTTCGCCCCATTCTCGCTCTTGGCGATGGGCCTGTGCTTTTTCGCAGGCGCTTTGTCCGGCGCGGCAACAGCCGGAGCGGTGATCGCCAGAGCTGCTGCCAGCAGCGGCAGCGCCTTCACGCCTCGAACCTTGCGCCCAGCGCCGCCAGCGAGGCATCATGCGTCAGGTCGAGCTGCAGCGGCGTCACCGAGACGAAACCGTCGGCAATCGCCTCCAGATCGGTCTTATGGCCGGGGGTATGCTCGATGCCGTGCAGGCCGAACCAGAAGTAGCGATAGCCGCGCGGATCGGTGCCTTCGACGACCGAACCGCGTGCGTAATCATGGAAACCCTGCCTCACCACGCGAATGCCCCTCACCTGATCGCCCGCAATCGGAGGGAAATTTACGTTAACCAACGTGCGTGGCGCAATCGGGGCATTCACCAATGGCTGTAAAACTTTGTATCCCCATGCTTCCGCCGCCGAGAAGGAGACCGAATCACCCATGCCTTCCTTGGAATAGACCTGGCTGAGCGCAATCGAGCGGATTCCGGCCAGCGCACCTTCCATCGCGGCAGAGACCGTGCCCGAATAGGTCACGTCATCACCCAGATTGGCGCCGCGGTTGACGCCGGACAGGATCAGGTCGGGCGCGGCGGGCAAAATCTTCTTCAGCGCCATGGTCACCGAATCGGTCGGCGTGCCGCTGACCGCGAAACGGCGCTCCTCATACTGGCGCATGCGGACCGGGCGGCTGAGCGTCAGCGAATGGCCCGCGCCCGACTGTTCCTCCTCGGGGCAGCAGATCCAGATGTCGTCGGAGAGCTGGCGGGCGATGGCTTCCAGCACCTTCAGGCCGGGAGCGTGAATGCCATCGTCATTGGTCAGCAGGATACGCATGGGAGCAACTTTCGTATAAAATTCAGGGGCGCAGGACGTCGAGGCCGCCCATGTAGGGGCGCAGCGCCTCGGGCACGGTCACGCTGCCGTCTTCGTTTTGGTAATTTTCCAGCACGGCGACCAGCGTGCGGCCCACGGCCAGACCCGAGCCGTTGAGCGTGTGCAGGAAGCGCGTGCTCTTCTGGCCCTCGGGCTTGTAGCGGGCGTCCATGCGGCGGGCTTGGAAATCGCCGCAGTTCGAGCAGGAACTGATCTCGCGATACTTGCCCTGACCCGGCAGCCAGACTTCCAGATCATAGGTCTTGCGGGCCGAAAAGCCCATGTCGCCGGTGCACAGCAGCATGCGGCGATAGGGCAGGCCCAAAGTTTCGAGGATATGCTCGGCAGCCGAGGTCATCCGCTCATGCTCGGCGTCCGACTCTTCGGGGGTGGTGATCGAGACCAGCTCCACCTTGTCGAACTGGTGCTGGCGGATCAGGCCGCGCGTGTCCTTGCCCGCCGCACCGGCCTCGCTGCGGAAGCAGGAGGTCAGCGCCGTGAAGCGCAGGGGCAGGGTGGCGGTCTCGACGATCTGGTCGCGGGCCAGATTGGTCAGGCTCACCTCGGCGGTGGGGATCAGCCAGCGGCCATCGGTGGTCTGGAACAGATCTTCGGCAAACTTGGGCAGCTGGGCGGTGCCGAACAGCGCCTCGTCGCGCACCAGCACGGGCGGGGCGACTTCCTCATAGCCGAATTTGGCGGTGTGCGTGTCCAGCATGAACTGGCCCAGCGCGCGGCTCAGGCGGGCCACGCCGCCGCGCAGATAGGCGAAACGCGCGCCCGAAACACTCTGGGCGCTTTCGAAATCGAGACCCAGGGGCGCGCCGATGTCGAAATGCTCCTTGGCGCCTTCCGAAGGCTTTGGATCGCCCCAGCGCTTCACCTCGACGTTCTCGTCCTCATCCTTGCCTTCGGGCACGCCTTCGCTCGGCAGATTGGGCAGGCCCGCCAAAAGCGCGCTGACCGCCTCGGCCGCCTCGCGGTGCTGGGCTTCAAGCGCGGGGATCGTTTCCTTCAGCGCGGTGACGCGCTCCATCAGCTGGGCGGCCAGCGCCTCATCCTTCTTCGCCTTGGCCTGACCGATGGCCTTGGAGGCCTCATTGCGTTCGGCCAGCAGCTCCTGCAGGCTGTTCTGGATCGAACGCGACGAGGCGTCGGCGGCCAGAATGCTGTCAGCCAGGGGAGCCAGTCCGCGCAGGGCGAGGCCTGCGTCAAAGGCTTGCGGGTTTTCGCGGATGAATCGGATATCGTGCATGTTTGCGGGGTATTGGCCCGCCCGCACCGGGTCAAGCACTGGCTTGCCGCATTGCACGATCATTGGGCACGATGACGGTGGCTTTCAGCATGTTCTGCGGCTGCGTAAAGCAGGGTGAGCAACAGGATCAGCCCGCATGCCAGCAGCCCCAGACCATTCCATCCGGCGCGCTCCACCACCCATGCGCCCAGCGGCGGGCCCAGCAGGGCGCCGCTCGCGCCGCATTGCGTCAAAAGCCCCTGCGCCGAGGCGATGCGCGGATCTCCGGGCTGGTCACCGCCGCTCAGCACCGGCAGGCGGGCAAAGAGCATGCTGCGCGCCAGTCCACTCAGCACCACCAGCGCGATGGCGAGAGACGTGCAGGCGATCATCCCGGAGGCGCGGGGGATAAAAGGCGCCAGCATTGCCGCCGCCAGCAGCGTAAGGCAGGGAATGCGCCCCGACCTGCCGCCCAGACGCAGCACCGGCAAGGCCAGCAGCGATCCGGGCAGGGCCGCCAGCGAGACCAGCCCAGCGGCCAGCGCGGCATCGGTCAGGCTGGCGCCGTGGCGCTCGATCAGAAAGCTGGGCAGCAACCCGCCCAGCGCGCAGAGAAACAGCGTGTAGCATCCAAAGCCCGCCGCCAGCAGCCAGGCGCCTGGCACGGGCCATGCTCTGGCGCGGGAGGCGCTCGCCTCCGCATCAAGGCGCAGAACCGGCACCAGCGCCAGCAGGCAGGGCAGCGCCCACAGCGCGATGGCGAGGCGTGGGCTCGACAGCCCGGCGACAAAGCCGGTCAGCATGGTGCCCAGCCCGAGCCCCACGGGCACGAAGCTGCTCCACAGGATCATGGCCTTGCCGCGTCGGGGGCCATCACCGGCGATGGCGGCGATCAGCGTGGGGGCGCTCACCACCACCAGCACATAGCCCAGCCCCTCGATGGCGCGGATGGAGAACAGCAGGGCGGGGATCTGCGCCAGGGCCTCGACCAGACTGGCCGCCGCCAGCACTCCCAACCCGCCCAGCAGCGCTCTGCGGCTGCCGATCCGCCCCAGCATCAGCCCGGCGGGAAAGCCCAGCAGCGCTCCGCCCACCTCCAGCAACGAGATCAGCAGTCCGACCTGCATCAGGTCCAGCCCGAATAGCCCGCGCAACACGGGCGCCAGCGCTGAAAATTTGGCAAGCTGGGCCGCGGCGATCACGCCGGTCAGCCACAGCAGGGTGATGGTGTGCCATGTCCTGTTCATGGCGCCGACCCTGCGCCGCCACGCCCATCGAGCCCACGAATGAATTATGCGTGGAGGGACTCAGTCCAGCGCGGTGGTCAGCCGCCCGACCCTGCCATCGGCCAGCGGCAGGCTTTCCCACAGCATGGTGCCCGGCTGGATGGAGATGGTGTTGCTGCCATTGGCGCTGGTGCGGAAGCGTTTC
>Ga0116227_10009988_pt1 | contig 16866 bp, 13 predicted proteins | sample S1TSphgellanicum_FD_89693 | JGI IMG/M metagenome (GOLD analysis project Ga0116227, IMG submission 89693) | Host-associated microbial communities from peat moss isolated from Minnesota, USA - S1T2_Fb - Sphagnum magellanicum MG | ecosystem: Host-associated > Plants > Peat moss > Unclassified...
ATTTAAAAAAAAAATTTGTTTTTTTTTTTAGGGTTTTAAATTTTTAATCTTTAAATAAAATTAAAAAAAAAAAAAAAAAAAAAAAAAAGGGAAAATTTTTCCAGATTTTTATATTTGATTTTTTTCAGTAACTAGTCAGAAATATGGAAGGATGAATTATTATTATTCCCAGATTTCAATAAAATCTTCCTATGGATGATTGCCACTTTTTTTTAACATCAAAAACTCCTAAATAAAAGGGTGGTACTTACCAAAAAAACCGCACAGCATAGTGTGAGGGACACTTTAAATTTTATCACCTGCGCCAATCAAAAACAAGCATTTCCTTTTTACTGGTTCTCATGGAGGGCCCTGTATAGTCGTAATATTAACAGGCCCAACGGGAACACTATATTGCTCCAATACTTCATCCAATATATGACATCCCAATTGACATATTTGCTTATTGGGCATCCACTAACTATAAGACCACATTTGCACCTCTAAGAAGTTGAACCCACCATTGATTTGCTTCTTCCTAGCATCATTCCTTCACCATCACCATGCCTCCAACAACAGTTGCGATCGCCAACTAGGTAAGCTTATTGTTCTTGGGTACTAGTCAGCTCCTTGAAGCTCGTCAATGCTCCTTTTTTTTTTGGTTTCTTATTCTTCAAAGGGCCATGGTGAGCTTTTTTTTATCTCATTTGCTACTCATTTTTATTTGTTTTTTTCCTATGCTAATGAGCTCCACATTCATCAACATTTTTTTTGTAAAAACATTGAACATGTACTTTGGCTACAACTCCTATAGGCAAACAACATGCTACAAGTGAGCTCCACACCTCCAACCTTTGCTGCGATCGTTGCACAATTGAGGCTCCACGCCATCACCTACATAAGTAAGAATACTTATCTTGTTTGTTGTGTTCTACACAAATGATGACAAGTTTTGGCCCATTGTCATCTTCTTCATTTTTTGTGTCTTGCTACAAATAACAGTAAGCTCTAGCTCATGTTCTAGCTCATGTTGTTAAGAGAACGGGAAAAAAGCATAGAAGAAGGGGAAAATAATAATAATGATAAAGAGAGAAAAAAACAAGATGAAGAGAAAAAAGAAAAGAAAGATAATGAAAGAAGGAAAAAAAATATTATTGTTCTTCTTCTTTAAATTTCTTCCCAACTTGTTTGTTTGTTGTGGATTGTGGATAGGAATTGATGGAACATGTCATTAAAGATTATGCAAAACAAAGATTACATCTAGCAAGACAATGAGGGTTTGATACTTGCTATTGTGCGATTTTAAAAAAGGTTTTGAAGTTCCTAGGGATGTCGACATTGAGAAAGGGCAAGACAAAAACAAAAATGGTAGGTTAGGTTTAATTAACTACTAAGGAAAATTGCAATCTCTTTTTACATTCTTCATTATTATTATTATTGCAAATGCAATACTTTCATTTGTTATCTATAAACTTCACTCACCATCCTTTCCATAGCTCTCTAAGCCATGAAGAGGAGGGTAGGATTTTTTTTTGACAATACTTAAAATTGTCCTTCATTCTTTTTGCATTGAAAATTTGATTAGTTTTCTTTCTTCTTTTTTTCAAAATCACTTGCCACATGCTCTTTTTGGGGATTCTTCTACAAATTCTTTGGAGGACATTATAGATTTCACAAGTGAAAAGGCTAATGTTCAACTTCCCAACCCCATCATAGCCCAAGAGGCCATAGATTGGGAAATAATGCAACATAGGTTTCTTTGCAAGGTTGGGAATTGCATGGTTTCTTTTACAACCAAGTGAAATCTTCACAAGCATGCAAAGGACAACCACAATTTGATTGTGTGCTAACTAACAAATTTGGGTGCCCCTTCACTTGAGGAAGGGGCCCATGACTTCAAGATCACATTGCCATGAATGCATGGATTTTAGGTGTTGTACATATATGTGCAACATAAGTGACATGAGGCAAAGGACACAAAGGTGGTGGATTGTTGAATGGGAGTTGCAAGTGGGGTGGGGAGGGAGTGGAGGTGTGGTAACATGGGTGCTAGAAATACAAAAACCCGTTTTGGTGAACCATGTGATTGATTCCTTTTTGTGCAAGATCTTGGGGCTTTTAGCATGGGGGATGGGGCTATGGGCCAAAATAGCTTTTTCCAAGATGGAAACGGAAGAGGACCTTGTTGTTGTGTTCATATGAACCTACAAGTTACACTTATGCTTAAGGACCTACATGTGCCTTGGGACCCCAAGCACACAAAGTATGAGATTTCCAAGGATCAATGCTTCAAGGAGATGCATGTCATTGCCTCATACCATGAGTCACAAATGATCCATGGTTGATCATGAATTGAAATTTAATCATTCAATTTTTTAAAAATTTATGGCCTTAATGTTTTTTTGCCATAACTAGAATTGCCCTAAATCCTAATCACCACACAAACATAAACATTTGCTAAACAGTTGTCAAACAAATGCTAGTCTTTTAGGAGTTAATTATGAACCAAAATTCAAAAGTTGGTGAAATGAAAAAAAAAATTAAATGAATGAGAGAAAAAGTAACTCTCTTACCTTGCATATAGTCTCTTCAATTTGAAACCCTTCTCCAATCCCTCTCAAAAGAGGTAAAATTGATGTGTTTTATTCCATATATGTGCATATTAAAAAATTTCCCCAAAGTTCAATCTAAGATTGACTTTAAATAATATTTAAAAATGCAAAAAATTGTCAATGTTTTGTTTCTCCCTAACTTTATATGTATTGTCTAGCTCAATTAAATTAATTACATCATTTATTAAATGGCCCAAAGTGGATGCAAAAGCTTTGAACCCATGCCATAAAATTGCCTTTGAATGCAATACCATCTTAAAATTTGGGGGCAAGGGAAATATTGTAATAACCCCATCCAAGGCTAGCACTTTATCCTCATTGGGGGTTTGAATACAATTAAACTAGTTGTTCACACAATATTTACATTTTTCACAATACTTTGAGTAGTTGATTTTGACATTGCATAAATGTTAGGTAAATAGAAGGGTTGGTGAGCAAGTTGATAGGTAGATAAAAAAATAGGTAAAAAGATAGATAAATAAGTACATAGGTAATAGTAAATAAGTAAGGAGGTAGATAAATAAGTACATAGGTAGGTAGTAAATATGTATGTGCATGGGGGTGGTTCATAGTTCATAAGTAGGACCACCTTGGAGGGTAGTATGTAAGCGAGGTCAAAGCTGAGAAAAAACAAAGGAAAAAAAACTAAATAAAGGATTAAGACCAAAAGGTTCCTAATAAGGTGAATTAGGTGCACTCAAGCAACCCAATATTTTTCGTTTGGGGAAGGTGGGTTGGGGGTGTAGCTTTTTTTGGATTTTGGTTGTTTTCCTATGTGTTCCTATCAAGTTCTCAATGCATTGTCAACTAGTTCCCCAAGTTCCCAATTTCTTCCCCAATACATGAATTATTACATTGTGAAGGTGTGATGCATTGATTAAAAACTTGGTTTTTCAACATGTTGAGGTGAGGAGTTCAACTCCTTATACTTGCAAACCTATTATTCACCTTCCTAAAGGGCTAAGCTAGGTAGGGTAGGGTTTAGGGCAAATTAGGTTATGTTATGGTAGTGTGGGTGGGTGGCTAGGCTAGGCAAATTAAACTTATCTCCTTACTTACTTTTTACCTCCATGATAAATAGGTGCATGTGTTTACATCACAAGCAATGCACATCTTAGTCACAAAAGTAATCACACAATTATTCATAAATCAAGGTGTTTGTCCCAATTCATGTAGGTTGTTGAATGGAACCATGTTAATTGATGAAAGATTAACTATTAGATAGTTGTAATAAGAAGTGACAATTATTTCTACTTTAGTGTCGTATCTTGCTTATTAGGATTGGTGTCTTTTGTCATTGTCCAACTTGACTGGAACGATTTTTAGTCACATGTGTCCATTATGCTTGAAAGTCAATTGATAATTTTGTTATAAATACATAACTTTCTTTTAGTGACAAAGTCCACAAGTTGAAGGTCATGGCATGTAATGTACATCATCATATGATGAAAAGGACACATATAGACAATGTTCTACATGAAGAAGCCTTATAAAGATACATGTGAATATTATCATCATTTGTGGAAGAACATGTTAGGTAACTAGAAGTGTGGAACATTGATAAGAGTAATCACATTTGACCCGTAAACGTTAGAACAAACCAACATGGATTGTTGCCCATTACTTCTCCTACTTATAGTTTCTTAGGCCAAAAATTGACATTCCTCTTGGTCCCATCACATTTTCTCTCTTGCCCTTGCAATGTTTGATTAATGTCTTTCAACTTACATTGGAGCCTTTTTTTCCCCCAAAATAGACAATGCTTAACAAATCCAACTTCTAATATTGTGTCGTTTGCCCATACCACATACAATTGAACATGAGAAAGGGTTAAGGTTATACAAAGTGCCCAAAAAATTTCACAAAGATTGCCTTCTAAATGTGCATGCCCATTGGATGCGCATCTTTGACCATTCATTTACACTTTGTCCCAAGTCCAAATGGCAACATTTTCTTTTTCAAAACTTTCATATGGAAACCTTATATTTATTTTAAATTTTGTATCATCAATGAAATATGGTAGTTCAATCAAAGTTTTTTAAAGCACGAAATGAAATGAAATTTGTTTACAACTAGTAAAATTGCACTTTCATCAGTAGGGATTTTCCATTTTGCAACCAAACCTTGGATTTTTTAAAAACTGAAATATTCAAACTTGAAGTCCTTTATAGCTCTATTGAGTTAGATTTTTATTTTTTTGACATTTTACATGACTGCAAAACATGTATGTGGGTGGGTGTAGCTCCCTCCTCCCACTTTGGATTTTTTTGATCAAATGTAAATTATGGGTTAAAGGTTACTTTTTAGTGCAAGTGCAAATACTCAAATGTTAACAAGAAATCATGAAAACAACATATTTCTCAACTTTTAATGATAGCCATCATAAGCTACATATGAATGGTTTTTTTCCCCCTTACTTTACATATGAACACTAGCTAAAAAGGAAATAATCCTTCATCAATTGGCTAAAACACATGACATTTATCATTTACACAACTTAATTAGACACCTATTCAAACATTGTCCAAATAGTGTTCTATTTATGTTTTAGATTGTAAACTATTTGTTCAAGATCTATAACAACACATAAAAACTAAATAAATGTGGAAAATTTCTACCCCAAGGCTTGTACAACAAAATCATTAAAATATATTTTCATGGAATTAAAGTTGATGGATGTTTTTGGTGGTATTCCATAATGAAACTATTATACTTGTCCAACTATTAGGTATTTGGATTTTTAAAGTGATATTGTTGAAATGGATAATGGAAATGTGAAAAGAATTGTTAGTGTTGATAAATGACAACAATATGCATCTTTATAATGCCTTATTGATTGATTTATATCCAATGATGAATCGTTACATTGTAGAAAATGCCAATAATATGTCACATTTTTGTCCATTTTGCAAAATACCTTTTTTTGGGTGAATGGAAAGGTTTCACCTCTTATTATGATTGACATTATTTTTCCAAATTGAACTAATTATTTTTCATTTGGAAACTCCCTAGCTTGAATTCATAATCACATGACAAAGGCATTGCACCTAGTTGTGAAATACCAAAAAATCCATTTGAGGACCTAAATACTTGGCCAAATTTGGGACATTCAAGCTTGCTCACATTTGACCAATGAAGGGAAATTTTGTTTCAAACATGATGGTGTGTGTGGCTTTCTGGGAGGAGTGATGAAAAAATTATGGAAACAATTTAGAAAAATAAGGTGTATAAGGTGTTAAAAGGAGGATAAAAAGTTTTCTTTTATAATGGTAGAAGTTTTAGTTGCTTTTCTACCATTTGTGTGGGTGCAAGGTTTAGGGGACCAAAAAACAACAGAAACAAGATTCCAATAACTCCATTTTATTGTGTATTTTTTTTAGCCATGAGATTGTTAGGTAGTTGTGTAATAACAATCCATTGATTTTAAGCAAATATTTTTCCATTTATGTTCATTCCCAAACAGAGACCACTATTTTGTACATGTGTGAAAAAATTTAGCATAATTTTGTTTTTAAACACGATACATGTTTTGTCCAATACCATAAAAAAAGACCTTCAAAACCACTTAAAATTAAGTCCATCAAAAATATCTTTTCAGGTTCAGCACAAATTATATTATTTAATCACTTTTGCTGAATTTTTCAAAAAAAACAATATTAAATGTCAACAATTTCAGAAATTTAATAAGGCAGCTAGATTCGAACTGATGATTAGTTCAACGAAGTACTGAAGCCTTTCATCAATCTAACAAAAAAAATAGCAAGAAAATGATGAAATATTAAAAATATTATTGAATGTACTCCTTATATGCCGAAATTTTCAAATTTAGAAATTCAAGCCCTAAATCAAAACCTTCAAATTATATTAATCATTTGGCACATTTAATGCTGAACCTGAAAAGGTACTATGGTAGAAAGCAAATGGAGGTTGTAAATGTGTTGTACCAATAGAAATTAAATGGAAAATGGTTGTTAAAAGTTAGTTAGTTTTAAGTTGCATGTATGTGTGCATGTTTTATGTTGGTTGTTAAATCATAAAAAGTTTATTTATGGCGTTTAGGGTTGTTATTGTTGCTAGAGTAACCATTCCTTGACTATCAACCATGTACTTAACTATAATTTCCTTCTTTGTAGATTTCATTATTTTTCTTAGAAATAATACTTCAACAACAAAATTAAACTAATAATTTTTTAATAATCTTGAAAAAAAATTCACAATCAACTAAAGCCCATTTTGATATTTCTTTCCTGAAACTTTTAATAAATTTTTAATAAAAATCCTTTAAAATAATATTTTAAAATCTGATTTGAGTTTATACAAATTTTTTGCATATATTTATCAATTATAGTGTTAATTGATCCAATGCCATTAAATAGTTAGTTCAAATTATTTTTTTATAAAAATCCAAATACATTTGCTACATTTATTGAATGGCCTTACTACTACTCATTAGTTTCAAAACTATTTATAAGCTCACCGAGATTTCAAAAGCTTGTCAATATGAGCTTTGAGGCACCACAAGCCTCCTTGAAGCTTTGTGCATTTGGCAAAACTTTACTCTTAAAACCATTGTAATAAAAATTGCCCTTGAGGCTTTGAATGTTCAAAGTGAGCTTGGTGGAAGTTCATAACACAAATTCCACACATTTTGGGCCTCAAGCGGCCTTGTTGAGGTTGGTTCTTATGCCTCCACTTCACATAATGTCCTACCACTTTGTTCCTTCTATTTTTGCACGACTAACACACACAAGCTCTTGATCACACCCATCAAAGAAGATCTATTCCAAATAGATAGGAACAAAGGTTGAATTAGAAACACCAAAGGCACATATGAGCTTTTATTTCTTAACTTTCAAGGTATGATGATTAAGGAGAATTGATTATTCTACAATTATGTTTGGAATCTTAATGGACTTTATGCTTTATGTAGGGAGCAACCACACTAATGAATGTAACCAATGCTTGATTTTTCATGTTTTAGTTTAATGATTTGTTTACTAATGTTGCAATGTTTTAGAATACTTTTACATGCTATTGTTTCTACTATTTTATGAAAACATGTGAATTAATAATTTGGATTGAATTCAATGAGTATAAATTTTTCAAAAGCACACATAAAGCACCATAACCAATGATTTTTTTTCATTTTTTCATTTTTCAAAGGATTTGAAATGCTTTCAAAACAACATGATCATGTACAATAATTATCTACGCCTTTACATAAAAATATTATACATGTCATGAGGGTGCAATCATGTTAACATGTATCAAAGTAGATATAACCATAAGTTAATATTTCATATTTTAAAGTAGTAATTTAAGTTGATGTTGAAAATTCTGAATCTACCTAATTATATGACAACATTAATGGTATATAATGTGAACATGTGAATAAGTTTGAAATAAATTTAATGAATAAAAATGCCCAAAAACATTTTTTAAACATTACAACCAATGTTTTTAAATAGTAAAATGACTTGAAAATATTTGAAAATGACATTTTTGGGAATTATTTAATATAAAATTTGAGATATTAATAAAAAGAAAATTTTATAGATTTGTACCCAATTTTTTAAATTAATAATATTTTAATAAGATTTTGAAAAATTAAGTAGCCATTAAGGGGGCATTGTTCATTAATTAGCATAGTTCAACTCATGATTTTTAAAAATGACTTTTTTTTTATCATTATAAAAATTATTAATTTCTAATCCATCACTTTTTATAACTAATTGCAATCTACGACATCATCTTGCCATACATGCCCATTGTTTTTTTTATGTAAACAAAGATAGTCCATCACATTTTGGTCCCATGGGAACGCTTGGTTCATGTTATCCCATTTGCACCTTGTAAATTGAAGTAGTGAAAGCCCATCACTCTTTTCAAGTCCATCAATTTGCTTATGCAATGGCTGAATGAAAAGGAGATGTTGTTGATCTTCCCCAATGTGGGAATCTAAAACCATGGAGGAGTGAGAGTTGTATGTATGTGATTGGGCATACCTAGAAGGTGTTACATTTGAAATTCAGGTTTTTCCAATTGGCTTTTCTTGCCACCATTCTTCTTTTAGAATGTGATCGTGCTTGCTTGAGAAATTACATGCTTCATGTCTACCCACTTGAGCAACGATGCAATATAATGATGAATTTTTTTTGGAGTTGGACATTTTGGACAAAGCATTCTCTTTGGCTTCTACACATTTAGCAACTTGTGCCATCAATTATCGACAACACTTGCTACACATGCAATAGATCACTCTAATGTTGGTCATCCGTGAACAAGTGTTCCAACTTTGCAAGGAACTTAAAGCAATAACATTATTTAACTTGGGTTCCACTTTGCTATGCACTACCATTGACAATTTTCCTTCTCATTATATTCCCATATAATTATCAATAATTCATCATTACTTATGTCAATGTCAAATTTAATTTCAATTAATATGAATATCATGTACATGAAAAGACAAAGGTTAATTTGCCTTTTCATATCCATGTTAGTGGGTAATGAAAGGGGGTGAAATAGCTATGAGGATAAGAGGTAGTCAAGCTTGGAAATGAGGTAGTTATATTTGAAAATGTCTCTTGAATTGTCCAAGGACGACCATACAAAGGATTATGCAAAATCAATTTTAAAAACCTTCAAAAAATTAGAGAAAACCACCCATATACCAGTTCCTTGAAATTCTCATCACTGAAATTTACCAAGGTTTGTATTTTTAACCATGGTAATACAGACCCTCAAGCTAGGACCTGGACCAGGAAACTATGAAGGATTAACTTCTACAATGAACCTGCTAGTGTCTCTTAGTGAACCACTAACTCCAAGAGTGAGAGACAAAGGTTTGGAACACCTTATTGGGTGTTCATTGTACAAGTGTTTTAAAGTGGTCACTCAATTTAAGCTTCTCCCATGTCACAAGCTCTCTCATGTCACAACCTTTGACGAGCAAGCTGCTACACAACTGGATTTCCTCTTAGGAGATTTCCATTACAAGGCCCCATGTGAGAGAGAGAGAGATCAAGGTGCATTGCAACTACAAGCCAAACATGTCATTTTCTTGGTCGAAGGCTACTAGGTAGGTGTATTTCGGGTATGCAGATCAGGCTGGTGCCCTGCAAGATTGAGGGGTCAAACACTCTAATGGCCTTATCCCAAGGATTGTTCAATAGCATCAAGTAAGGGCCCTTACGGAAAATTTGTCCAAGGTTTCTACTACATTGGAGTAAGATTCAATTGCAAAGAATGTATGTCTGCTCTCTTGTTGGGCATTGTGGAGGCTGATTAGATGAGGAAGCTGTCCTTTCTTAAGAGTATATACTTAGACAAAATGAGTGGAAAATGGAACACAAATCTTGATGACATGAAGAAAGTAGGTTGATCTAATAAGGAGGTTTAAAATATACCATGTACCCTAATTCTCATTCACAAGTAGGCTACTCTTTTAAAATGTAGGCAGATGCTAAGCCATTACAAAGATAAGCCGTCCAGAAAGTGCGAAACTTCAGAAGAGAGACAAAGTGAAACTCAACTATGATCTCCAAATTAGAGAATTGTTGGTTCCAGTTCTGTGAAATGAATCAGAATCAAAGAACCACGAGTCCTGATCATTTCCAAAAAAAACATCTGTGCAGGTTTCATGAAAGAACAAGTGGTTTTCTGGTCTGTTATTTGATTCTTCCAACGTTTCTTGACAACCGTTGTTCTAATAATATACCAAAACCAGGTCTTTCAATTTGTTTTTGGGAGAATCACAGTTCTGAATCCTGAGACCTGCCCTGGTAACTGCGGGTGTTTGCTCCAATTTCTAATATCCACTCAACACTGGTATCAACTCCACGATCTACAGCTAGCTCCAAAACACCAGCATCATGTTTGTTGTTGTTGTTGGGTGCGGAGCTGGGTTACTTGAATCACATGTGTCAATGTGCTGAAGAAGAACCAGGGACAATTGTAGTTGTGAATTGGCCAGTTTCTTGTTTACACAAACAAGGCATCGCAAACACGCTGGCCCTGCCAATGGATAAGATGTTGTACATCTACCTACTTCGTCCACACTTTCCACACCAAAAAAATCCATTCCAATCTAAACAATCTAAACACTTTCACCAAAGAAACTGGTTCTAATAAGGTAAAACTTCCAAAAGTTGGATCCAATGTGATAGTCCCTGTCCCTCTAGGGGCAGGGCCCAACAAAGGGGAACAAGGTTGGTGATCAAGTTGATAATGTCAAGCAATGTAAAGAACAACGTCTCTAAGTGTAAACAAGAAGCAATTTTATTTATTTTTTCATATTTTTGTGATGTAGCTGAACTGGTGATCATCCATATATACAGTTTAGCCAAATTTGGCTATAAACAGTATATGAATTTTATTTTTTTTAAATTTAATATTCCTTCACATTTTTGGCTACTTATCCTAACACCCAATAAAGAAATCTGTCAAAAAAAAAATGAAATAAAGTAAAAATTTGGTGACTAGAAAGCCAAAAAATTGCATATTTTTAGCCATTTTGAAATTCCTTTAAGCCAATTTGCTAAACTTAGAAAGGGAAAAAAAAAAAGGCTAAAATGGTATCTCTTATAATGGTGGCACTCATATTTTTAGCCATTTTGAAATTTCTTCAAGGAAAATTGCTAAATTTAGAAAAAAGAGAAAAAAAAGAGGCTAAAATGGTGGCTATTACAATGCGGCCATTGTACATATCAAAGTCTACATGTCTCTCTAACTAGACATAGAGACTCCTTATTATTTTCTTCCAAGAAATAATTTAAAAAAGCGCTAGAAATTAAATGACATGATTTTATTTATTTTTATGTGTGAAAAATAAATTCTTTCTTAAGTGAGATTTTGTTGGATGGAATTACCATTCAAAAAGGAAATCTCTCCATTTTTCCTAGTAGAAAATTACCATAACACAAGGGACAAGGGACACAACAAAAAGGAATGGTAATTCTTCTTTTTGTAAAGATAAAAATTTTAGGATTCTTTCTTCATTGTTCTTATTTATTTCAAATGATAAGATTTCTATTGATAAGAATTCTTCCCTTTCTTAATTATTTTTTGATAGAGTAATCATCAAATTATTGATAGAAAATAATGAAAGATGAACAAGGAAGCCCTAGATAAAGAGTTCAAAAGCAATGACCATCGCATTACAAGTGTGGTGTTGTGGCCCCTAAGCTAAGCATAAGACTTTGCCACTACCAAATAGTGATATTAATAAAAACAAAACTGAATTTTTATGTGATGCATAACAAATCATAAAATAATTAAATCAAAAATTTTATGGGTAATTATTAGTCTTATTATTGGAGGTCAATGGTTCAATGACCCAATAATTTTGATTAAATTATTCCATGAAAAAAAAGGAAGAAGTCTTTTAAAGAAAATAGGTTGAGTTACATAAGGTAAATTATTTTTTAAAATGAAATTCTTCAAATATATGAAATCAAAGAGTATTGCATAGGAACTGGAAAAATATTATTGCCACCTTGAAAATTATGGAGGGTTTTGAACCATATTCGGCTATGTTCATGCCTCAAAGCATTGAAATTTATTTTTTTCAATTTTCTGATGTTGCATTATTGGCTAACATCCCAAGAGGGAATTAGCATTAAATGGCAACATGTTTTTAGGAACCTCTCTTCTAAATGGTAAAAATATTAGTTCAAAAATTCTATTAAACTAAAATCGGAGTCCAAATGCCGGGAATTTTTTTAATTTAATTTTTTGGTGGAAGTTTGTTGATTCTCTTCCAGAAAAGGGGGAATATTGTAACAGAATATTCCCCCTTATTTTTATTTTTATTTTTCGCATACCCAGGTTTGCTTAAGGATTGTTGTTTTTCAGGTTTCCTATGAAATAATGGCAATTCTCTTAGAATATATTTTTCAGTTTGAAAATGTTCCAAGATGTTTTTTTTAAATCTAAATATTTCCTGGGCATACCCTACTTATGGTAGCTATCAAATAATTGCCTGGATCTTATCATGGGTAGAATGTTATTTTTCAAATTGCCAAAATGGCCTCCCTAGGTCTTCATATTGTTTCATAAATCACATGGCCCAACTAGTTTTTTTATTAAAAAAATCCCATAATTTTTTCACTTTTATATTTAAAAAAAAGAAATTTTATAGGAAATTTTATTTTTGTAGTGTAAATTCGACTAGTTTTGCTAATTTTTGGGAAAAAAATCATGAACTTTTTGATATTGCAAAATTGGAAAAAACAAAAACAAAAACAAAAACAAACCCTGGGTTAACCCTTTTCAATTTGATTGAAACTTTACTGGAGGTTTACCATGGTCCTTGACATTGGCCTTAATGTCCATATAAAGGTGTATTCACACTTGGTGTTAGGGACTCTAGTGTTGAGTCCCCTAACACCAGGCTAGTCATTTAGGACTTACACCTACTCATCATGAACATGAAGCTATCACCCACTTAACATTGGGTGCCACCTAGGATGCCACCTAGGTTATCGTTTAACACTGACTTAACATCAAGTGTGAATGGACCATGAGAATGGTAAATAGTAGGTAAGGCCCGTGGTGGGGGCATTACCAGAAAAAAGGCGCTGCCCGCCTGGGCACCATCAAAATTTTGGTAGTGTACCCATCCGAGGGCCTTACTGTGTGTAATGACAACTCAGTCGAATAATTAATTAATTTTGAAGAATTCATTTCAACAAATGGAATTTTTAAAAATATTCACTATTATCCTTCACAAATATTTTTTGATTTGGAAGAAATAATTTTTGAAATAATAATTTCAACATTACTGAATTAATAATATAATTAATTGGCCCAAGGTACTAGGGTATTGTCCAATTTCATATTATATTTGCTTTCATCCATCCAGATAATGTAACTTGCACAAGTTCAAAGTTGCATTGAATTTCAACACCCACTTACAAAATGTGGGTTTAAACCCTAATTATTTGAAGCAAGGATTAGTAATAGTGATGATGGTCTAAAAGAGGGTAACATACCCATGTGCAATCGAAACCAAAATTCTTCAACATATCATAACTCTATAACAAATCTCTAGTTTCAACACAAGCCAAAATCTCACCTTTCAAAAATCCTCGTATCAAAACAGACCTACTACCTAGGGACCAAAATCCATTAAGCTACTAAACCCAGGTTTAGGGTTTAGGGTTTAGGGTTTAACCCTAACCCTAAACCCTATATACTCTATAATGAATCTAAACATAATATCCAAGGCCAACAAATGCTCTCAACTTTCTTCAGAATTGTAGCAAATTTGTGCCGTATATTGAAAGTGGAGAGATTTTTCAACACTCAGAATTGAATGTTCTCGACTTCTTTGAAAGTTTAGCAAATTTGGACAAAACATGGAAAGTGTGTGTGATTCTTCATTTTGAAAACTTGGAAACAAATGTTCAACTTCTTCTTCTTCAAAAAGGGAAAAAAAACTAGAAAATTTGGCTGAAATGTTGAAACAAGTCTTGGATTCAGCAAAACCACCTTGAAACAAATGTTGTCAAATTCAGTGAAAATTCAGCCAACCTGCAAAGCTAAACTACACATCTGAAGTAACACAGAAATGGCAAAATTCATCAAAACTCAAAACATAATAATAGTATCTTCATAAACTTCCTCAAACAAAAAAGAAAAGTCCCCAAAAAAAATTGCCCAAAACATTGAAAGTGGAATTTTTGAAACACTCAAAAATAACTCACTGGTAGAGTTGGAAAAACATTTATTTTAATTCTACAGTAGAAGAAGGCACATCCTAGAAGGATATGAACTAGGATGATTGGAAAAGTATTGAGCAAAGTTGGATTTGGACGAGTAACTATTCATCCCCGGCCCCCTCACCCCTCCAACAAAGCAAACAAACCAACCAACCAAAAACCAAAAGGCGACAAAAACAGAAAAATAGAGACCCAAAAAGAAAAACCCTAAAAAACCCTGGAAAAAAAACCCTAAAAAACACACGTAAAAAGACCTGGGAAAACAAAAACCCTAAAAAAAGTTTGAGAAAAAACAGAAATGCTCAACTAAATTGCTTTAGATTTGGTACCTCCTTCTACCAACAACAGTGCCATCATTTCCTGCAAGCATTTGGTACTTATCCTTGCGAGTGAACTGTGTACACTGAAACCCTAGAGTGGAAGCCAACAGTTTCTGAACTCGATTGGCGACTTCGATCGCCGAATTGCCGCCCCCGCTGCTGCTGCTGCTGCTGCTGCTGCTGTTGCTGCTGCACGTGAACTCGCGAGGAAGCTCCGGCAAGAACGTGATCTCGTAAACGGGCCGTGGATTCATGTAGATGAAAAAGGGATCCATGGCTTTGTTGCCGCGTGCAGTGGTGCCGTGAAACATTTTGGCTTTGTTCAGCGTCGCAACGGGCACGATTCTGTCCGAAAGCTCCACGAATAGCGCCGAGAAGCGTAGCAAATATGGCTCACGGCATGTGGTTCCTTCCGGACATAACGTTAGATCTGATCCACTCTCCAGAATTTTGCGCATTATGGTTGCGTCTTTCTCCCTGTCGCGGCACAACGCCACTGTCTTCATCGGTGATAATAGCTCAGAAATGCGTGAAATCGAGTACGTGACTGCAGGTACTCTGCGACGGAGTGCCACTGAAACTATCACCGGATCCAGAAGTGTGCGATGCGTGCAGGCGAACAGAATGCCTTCGCCGGAAGTGTTGTTGTTGTTGTTCTTCTTCTTCTTCTGTGGCACTGGTGCTTGTGGAAGTGTTCCTTTTACAATGATTTTGATGCCGAGCAAGGCGTAGACATCGTACAGAATGGATACCGGGAAGATCTTCCCGACGGCTAAGCGGACTAGAGCTAGGAGAAACCCTAGAGGCATCCAGAGTAAGACGATGAGAGCGTTCCCCGGAGTTGGGCGTTGCACCAGACGACCGTCATGGAACACAATGGGTTTCGGCAATTCATGCTTCTTCACGGCTTCCACTTTCGTTGCAGCCGGAACAATGTAGCCTTCCTGCAGGCAGAACATACTAGGTACCATTTCAACAAGATCTCGAGACACATCCCCATGTGGTGAGCACTTGTGGTGTCATGACACATTCGAGCGATGTGGAAATTAGCTCTAGGACTTCCAAGGACATAGCACAACTGATTACCTTGCAGAGAGACATGAAGGGGTAGTCTGTGGGGCGGTCGCCAAGGCCGACGTCTGGGGCAGCTTCTGCTTCGTATCCGAACACTTTCTTGAGTCTCTTCTCTTTGTGGACACCGACGAGCACCCCGGGAGGTAAGACGAACCCCGTTGCACGCCCAGTTGTGGGGGAGACTTCGATCTCGGAGCCCAGTACCTCATCGACGCCCATGAAATTGTTGGCAAAAGGCTCCACCATAATGCGTGGGTTGGCCGTCAACAAGTATCGTTTGTCAAAGGAGGAGAACACTCTCCAAGTGTGAGAGTGAATGTCCTCCGTATAGAATTTGGGCAGCACCGCGCGCGCCACTCCCTCGATATCCTTCACTCTCAACCCCACAAACGTAATGTAAATCATGAGCTCAATCCCCGCGCCTTCCGACACCAAATGGTACAGAAACCAAATCAACGGCGCTACAAATAGCAACGCAGCAGCTCGAAAGTAACCCCCAGCTTCGAATGCAACGAGAAAAAAGTAAGGGAAAGAGCTCCGACTCCGCAGTAACGTCCCATCCAGATCCGCCACCACTGTCTGATGCTCTCGCCCTTCCGTGCTACAATTCTGAATCACCTCAAAAACATCCTCCATCCTAGTATTCTTCTTCTCTACACCAACACCCGAAATTGTCTCCACCACCATTTGTGTGAATGACGAAGCTTTGCAACAGCAACAGCTGAGAAAACACTTTTAAGAACAAATTCTGTCACAAGCTGGACAAAGGTGCAACAGCTAAGAAACACTCTCAAGCAAAAAAAATTCAGTCACAACCTGCTAAGAAACACTCTCAAGAAAAAAAAAAATTAGTCACAACAACCTGGACAAAGGTTGCAAAAGCTCAAAAAACACTTTCAACAACAAATTTCAGTCACAACCTGAACAAACTTGGTCTACAACAGCTCAGAAAGACACTCTCTCAAGAACGAATTTCAGTCACGACCTGAACAGCTCAGAAAGACACTCCCAAAAAAAAAAAAAAAAAAACAAAAACAAACAAGAAAAAAAAAAAAAAAAAAAAAAACAAAAACAAAAAAAGAAAAAATTAAAATATTTTAAAACCATTAAATTTTTTTTTTTATATTTTTTTTTTTTATATTTTTATTTATTACTAAA
>Ga0116227_10009989_pt1 | contig 16866 bp, 13 predicted proteins | sample S1TSphgellanicum_FD_89693 | JGI IMG/M metagenome (GOLD analysis project Ga0116227, IMG submission 89693) | Host-associated microbial communities from peat moss isolated from Minnesota, USA - S1T2_Fb - Sphagnum magellanicum MG | ecosystem: Host-associated > Plants > Peat moss > Unclassified...
ATTATTTTTTTTTTATATATAGATAAAATAAAAATTTTGAAAAAAAAAAATTTTAAAAAAGAAAAAAAAGGGGGGGGGAGGGGAGAAGAATTGAACTTTGAAAGTATACATTGGAAAACAACTAAAAGAGCAAAAATGATTAGATTTTGAACTTATTAGCAAACATCCACATGAACTCATTTGGCCCTAAAAAGACTAGTACTTTGGAGTTGTTAATTATTGAACAACTATGGGGGCATGTAAGCAATGTGTGAAAAATTCAAGGATTTCAAAGTTGGCAAATTCTATGAAACTTTTATACATTGGGGGGGGGTGGGCGGGATTTTTGAATTATTCATTACTAAATAGTTGTGCAAAATTTTGTGACAACATCTTATGTTGATTTTGGGACTCTTGAATTGTTCATTGGAGTTCAACAACTCAATTTCTTTTGCAACTATTTGTTGGCAAACAACTTAGTGGCCTTTGGGGGTTTTTTGGAAATTTCACCATGGTGGCATATGGTGTTGGCTTGGCATGAATTTTGTGTTGTTAAGTTTTTAGAAGAATTACTCACATGCAAAATTTCGACTTGTTTGGAAAAAACAATTGGAAATTTTTACAAGACATAGGATGTGGCATGTGCAAGAAGTGTTTTCGTCAAGTTTTTCAACAACTTATTGTTTATACTAGTATGTCCACACAGTTGTGTGCCATAGGTGGTGGAGTGCCACACCATCAATGAACATGAAATTTTTTAAACTTCTATTGTAATTTTTGAATATGAATTACAATAGTGGGTATTGTGTTGCATGAAAAATTCATTCCCACTTTGTGTTGTAGAATTGCACTAATTTCCGATCATTATGTTGGGTTGTGATCAAAGAGCTAGTGGGTTTGATGAATTGTATGCCATTGGCTAACACATTCGTAGGTTGATCTCTCAAAAACATATGCATATTTCACAATGGAAACCCAAGGTGAAAGGCTATGAGTTATCCCACACATACTAATCATTACAATGGTTGCGCACGGGACAATATTAATAGTTAGTTCTAACCAATGTGGAGGTTTTATTTGATTTTTGAGTTGCTCATGCATAGTTATTAGGGTTTTAGTTGGGTTTAAATTGTAAGGGGTTGGTGATATTGTGAATATTTTGAATTTCATCACTAATTTCCTTGTTGTGTGTTTGTGGTGGTGAAACCAAGTTAATGGCTAGTAAACCACATTTATTGTGTTCACAATGTGCTCAAGTTTTATTGGTCATGTGAATTTTTTTGTGGATGCAAGTCCCTTAAATTAGGATTAGGTTAAATCCACATATTCAACATCCCCATTTAGGGTTAAGGTTTGGTTACTTTGAATTTAAAGTTAAAATTCACCATGAAAATGACACACAATTTTGTAATAAAGGAGATGTTAAAGGGTATCAATTGGTTTATCAAGCAAGGGGCAAGGTTCAAATGATCCACATTACCATCATTTTCATTTGGGGAGATTTTTCAAATTTAAAAATCAATTCACCTCCAAATTTGATCATCACATCATTATTGTGGGACATGGAGAACATGTATATGGAGCCATCAAAGGGTGTTCATCCTAGTCATTTTGATTTCCATTAACTAATTTGGTTAGTAAGGTTCTAAAAACCTTTTTTTGTTGATTTAACCTGTCCATTTCCTTGTGGATAATAAACAATGGAACTAATATGTATAAGAATAAAATAATCAATAAGGTATTTGATAACATCATTGATAAAATGGGTAATTTGATCAATCACAATTGTTTATGGACATCCAAATCTCGTAAGAATATGTTCATACAAAAAACTTGGCAGTAATTACAATAGTGTTGGTGTGGAATGCTCGTGATTCCACCCATTTGGTTCCATGTCAATGGCCACCAAAATGTACCAATTGTTTAATAGTATGCTTGCAGGTTTAATAAGTCCAATAAATCCAATCCCCATTTTTAAAATTGTTCTTTACGTAAAGTTGTCACGACCTTAGTTTTAGGCTCGTGACCAAAGTAAGGGCATGGAAAGGTGTGGGCTGGGAATGTAACCTCGGAATCACATTCATAATCTTGGAATTGTAGGAAAATGTGAAGGAATGAACCCACACACTCCCAAACAAACTCCCACTTTGAGAATTGGAATCCCAATCAAATATTTTAAAAGCCATTTGAAGGGTCAAAACTCATTGAATTGAAGAATTCTTTATACCATTGGAAATCTCTTAAAACATAGATGTTTTAAATGGGGTCACATTATCCATTTGAGTACTTATAACACAATATATGGCCGAAAGAAGGGCCAGGAATCAAAATGTCAACTTAACTCCTAACCAGTAAAAGTCAAAAATCACCCTGATTTACTTACGTGTAGGCATTGTGCCACATATTATTGAAAAGCTCTTAACAAAAGCTATAACTTTTCTTTAGACCTCGCCTTGATCAAAGGTTTACACAAGAAGTTATGGGCGTTGACGCATTTTTAATTCCTTAAAGGACTCAAATGTGAGTCCAATTAGAAGACATCGGAAGAGGGAGGAGTTGGGGCACGCTCCCTAGCTCACAACACTTTGAGGGGTAGAAGGGCGTGTTGGAGCTCCAAGATGGGACTAAAAAGAGTTGACAAGCTTCACTCATTCACACGGGCCTGCACACAACCCACACGAAGTGATTAATGCATAGTTGGAACACCTTTGGTGCTAAGACGAACCACGGGCAACACGGACACATTAGATTCACCATGGCCCGGACTAGGGGGAAACCACCACCTTCCCCCTTATAGTATACTCTGTGGCTGGCCGCGGAGCCTACATCCAAATGTTTTTCTCTCTCGAGACTCCCGAGTGGGAGTCTCGAAATCGTGCCAATTGAGATTCTCGTGACTATGGAGCCCCATAACTTTGCGAACAGACCTTGAATCAAGATGTAATCTAAAGAAAAGTTGTAGCTCTCGTCAAAAGCTTTCCAACGATATGTCGTATGCCCTCTGCAACCAAGTAAATCGGGTCGATTCCCGATTTTTTCTGGTCGGGAGTCAAACTAACAATTTGACTCCAGACCCTTCTTTTGGCCATAACTTGTGTTTTAAATGTCCAAATGAGCAATATGAACCCATTTTAGATATCTACGTTCCAAGAGCTTTCCAATGATATAAATAATGCCACAAGCCATTGAATTTTGACCCCTGAAATTACTCTCTGAAATTTCAAAAGTCCATTAGGACCCCATTTCCCAAAGTGGGAGTTGTTTTGGGAGTGTGAAAGTTCACTCCCTCACACTTTCTTACATTTTTGGGAGTATGTGATGTGACTCCCAAGCTTCTTCTTGGCCCGCACCCTTACAACCTCTTTGCCTTGACTCTTGGGCTTCCTTTTGGCCCGTAACCTTGTAACCCCTTTGCCTTGGTTATGAGCCCAAAGCTAGGGTTGCAACAGGCATCCAAAGTGGCAAGAGTCTTAATTTTGGGAATTTTGGGACTCTTAACTTGGGAATCCCGAAAAAAATGCCATTTAGGTGTAACCCCTATGGTGAATCACATAAAATACTATAAAAAGGAAGGTGGTGGTTTCCCTCAAGTCCGGGCTATGGTGGATTTTGTGAGTTTATGTATGCTCATGATTCGTCTGTGCTCCAAAAGTGCTCCAATTATGCACTGACCAACTTGTTGTTTGGTTTGTGCAAATCAATATGAATAATTGACATGCTTGTCATTTGTCTTAATCCCCATTCTGAAGCTTCAACACACCCCTCTTAACTCCCCCCCTTGAAGTGTTACGAGCGAAAGAATGCACCCAAACTCCTTCTTCCATTGTTTTCACTTTAATACTTGCATTTGAGTTTTTCAAGGAATTTGGGTGTGCGTAAAAAATGGTAACTAATTTTGTTAGATTTTACGTTAATAAGTTACCTATTCTTTGACATTGATCACAAGTTCAATAATATTTGTGAAGATTTCGATGCATCATTGGCCACCAACTACTAACATCCAAGGTTTTTTTCACAATGATGTCAGAAAATAAATGCCTTCATACAACTCCATGCAATTATCACAAGACTGTGGGTACATGTTCTAGTTGTAAGACTCAACAAAACCTATTGTCTTATCCAAATATGTATAGTACTCCTTATTGAAGCATAAACGATTTTGCTTTATGGGCTAAATATTGTCTTTGTGATGTAATAAATATTTATAACATCACTCCTTCTAATAGATACTCATAAACATTTTATAACCACACTTGCTATAGTGTGAACATGTGAGAATCATGGGCTCGATCAAGTATCCAACAGGTTTAAACTAGTTGGGTAATTAGTTTAGCGCATTTGCCATTAGGTGTGACCTACCATGCTTATATATAATCTTGAAAACATACTCTAGGAATAATAAGAGCCATCTAGCCAACCTGCCAAAAACCTATGGTTTGTTAACTAAATACATTAAAGCCATGTGATTGACACAGAATGTAAACCTATTGCCTAACATGCAATGTCTAAATTTGTGTAAGGCATAGATCATAGCTAAGGCCTCTCTCTCCGTAATAAAGTAATTTCTTTCAACATAATTTAATAGTATTGAGGAATACATAACATGTTGATCAATTTTACTTGTTGGGTTTTCAACAAGTATTACCCCTACTACTAGTTGAGATGTATCAATATGAACATGAAATTCTAGTTCCTAGTTAGGATTCATTAGTATGGGAGCTTGAATGTACCAGTTTTTGTGTCTCCCCAAACGGCTTGACATTCAACAATCCATTCAAATGCTTCAATTTTCCTGAGTAACTTGGTGATTGGTGCCATAATAGAGGCAAAAAAATAATGAAGCATTGGTAGAATTGTGCCATTCCATTGAACACTTGGATTTCTTGAGGTGTTTTGCGTATTAGCATTTTGACCATTGCCTCTATTTTCTTAGGATCATTTTTTTTCCCCTCTTTGGAAATTATGAATCCTAAAATAATTCCAAGGCAGAGCATGAATGCACATTTTTTTGGATTCAGACTAATGCCATATTTTATACATTTTAGAAAACATTTTTTGAATTTTCAAATATGGTTGGACATGTAACTAAAAATAATAAAATCATCTAAAAATATCTTCATGAATACATCAATGTATTCGCAAAAAGCTTTGGTGACTACCTTTTGATAGGTTGGTGGTTCATTTTTTACTCCAAAGGCCATTACAACCCATACAAAAGTCCCCCAATCAGTAACAAAGGCAATCTTGTATTGGTCTTCCAGTGTTATGGAAATATGATGGTATCTAGAGAAACCATTTAAAAATGTGTAAACCTCATGTTCAATTACAAAGTTAATAACCTCATCAGTAAAAGGTAACAAATATGGATTTTTCTTTATGGGAACATTAAATTTTATTTCAATTTTATTTTTTTTAGGCACTACAACTATGGGTGATAGCCAAGTAGTCTCTTCAACAAGTTTAATAAAACCTATTGCAAATAATTTGTCAATATCATGTTCAACGGTGGTTACATAGTTAAGATTCAATCGATACCTTGTTTAATGTGCAAGTGGTATCGTTGTATCCAATTCAATTCGATGTTGAGATATCTTAGGTGGTATGCCCTTCAAGTTTTTGTAAGTCCATGCAAAAATGTCTTTGAACTCCTTTAGCAACTCAACTAGTTGAGAATTGATAATAGGTTCCAAATCAACGTTGATTTTAACTTGTTGCATAATTCCTTAAGAACCCAAGTTGATTTTGGTCAATTGTTCATCCTCTATGACAATCTAGTGAGCAATGTAAAGATTTTGAACTCATTCATGAATAGGTGTCTTGTTAATCGCCATCTCCCCCGCTTTAAATTGAAAAAAATCTCTAACAAATGCTGCTTAAAAGTATCATGAGGTATAATTATTTGAATAAGTAATATAGATATTGATTCAATAGGTACATCAGGTACCTATTCAACTAAGTTCAAACCTATTGATGGAATCAAACTAACATGTTGTTCTAACCTGATTGGTGTAACGATAGCTATGGTTCTTATTGATTAGTCTGTTCTATAACAAACATTAAGTCTTCTTCCTCATTAGATATTCCAAAATGGAAATCATAACAAACTAACACCTTTAGTCATTTAGTTGGTGCTTTAAGTTTTTTGGTAACGTGTATAGTTCTAACAATACTAGTTCCTTGTGTGATGATAGTGTTATTGCCCCAATTGTGAGACATTTTGGCATCTTTTAGCCAAGGACGGCCTAATAAGTGGAGTAGCTAAAGTTTAACATGATACTCCATATCATAGTAAAAGTTACTACATAAAGAATTCCATGGACAAAGATTTTAAGATCTTTTATTACACCTAAAGGTTTAACAATGGTTTGATTAACCATGTGTAGGTTATAAGGTGCTAATTTTGGTTTTAACAGACCTAAATGCACTTTTAATTTCTTAGTGATAATATTAACTCCAAAACCACCATCTAAAAGTACATCTTCTATGAATTTTTTTCCTACTTGAACCTATATCACTACCATTTGATGATTAAGGGCAACTAAAGCAACTACTAATTCCAATAAAATGGGTTTTGATGGTAGTAAGTTAAGAATTTATAGAGCTTAATATCATCTATTACCCACAATAATTGTCCCAAATTGAGTGTATATTTAATTTCCAAGACTTGTTTGCTGATATCCTTCAAATTTTCTTTCAAAATCTTTTCTATTGTAACTTGTTTTAAGGTTACAAGTTGTTGAATTACTTCACCGATTTGATTATTTTCAACCAATTGATTTGAAATGGAATTATTAAGTAGTTCAAGCTAATTACTCTGCAATGGTTCCTCAATGGTTGTAGTGGGTTGTTTGTCATTCTCACCACATTATAGTTATCTTATGGTTTTAATAAATGAATCATGTATATGTTCTTCTTTTTGCCAATCTTCTACTCCTTTGGCTTTAACTAATTCCCTTTCTTTCAACACTTGTTTTGGTTGTTGACTAAGAATAATGACAACAACTACCACATTGATCAATACATTATTAAGTTTAGGCGATTTGAATGTTATAATAATAGAAATAATTTTAGTTCTAAACATGTTCTACACTTTAGTCTTTCCAGGACATTCACTATATTTATGCTCAACATTGGAACAGATTATATAAGGGTATCGAACATGTATTCTAACAAATTTAATAGGTTATGTCTTAGTCTCTACTATAGGTTCTATAGATTTGACTATGGTGGTTGGTATTATCGATACCTCTTTGGGTTATGATAGGTGTTACGAATATGACCTGTTTTACCACAATTGGTGCAACTTGAAGTTGATTTGGTTGAAGCAATAGGTATTATTGGTTTAACTATTGTATTAGCCTCTAATGTGGTTAGTAAAGCATTGTAACTCAAGTTAATAGGTCCCCTTTCTTCACATACTATAGTGGCTTCCTTGTGCTTAATCAAATGATGTTTTTCATACATGTTGTCACTAATACGAGGTAAAATAATAAACCTATTCTCAAAATAGTAATGAGGAAGACATTTGTAGCTCTAACCTATTAACAATTTGCTAGTTTCAATAGGTGTTCATGGTAGACTTCAACATGTTCAATGGTTTGTTATTGAATATTTCACAATTGTATACAAACCTCTTCATCGTTCTTCATAGTTCCGAATTACTTGGAAAATGTTTGTTCCAACTATTCAAATGTGCAATTTGGATGGTCTTGAACAAAGTTTTCACCCCATTTAAAGATATTTTTTTGAAAGTAAAAACCAAACAAATCGATGATGTCAACTTCCACTATTTCACCATTAACTTTAACAACCTTCTTGAACACTTTGATGTGAACATCAAGATCAATGTCTTTGACATAGGTTGGATATTGTAACTTCTTATATTACAACTTGATTGTTGGTTTTGCTACAAGTTGTTGATACCATGGTGGTATAAACATGCGTGTGTCAAGTGTTAATGATCCGAATGATCCAATAGGTGGACTGAATGGTGGTCCTCCAGGTAGATCTCCTCCAAGTGAATTTTTAGGTTATTTTCCATATGGTGGTTGGTCAATAGAATTTCAGGGTACATGGGCTGGTAAATTAGTGTTAACCTATGGGTGAAAACACAATAAGGTGGGGTACTTTCCAACATATGTGGAGTCCATACTAGTGTCAAAATAAAAGCCCATTTTACATTGTAGTAGAATAAATTATATTGAACGTCATATGGTAAGGCTAAACAATTTCTTTTTTATTTAAAAAAATTTTCAATTATAGATAATTGTATCAAAAATTCACATTTGAGAAAATGAGAAGTTGAATTATTAATTCAAATGAATAAAAGACTTTATAAAAAATCCATATTTCATTGTATATCTCAATTTATGGTTTTCAAAATCTTTTTAAATTATCTTCTTTTATATCAATGGCTTCACACTATTTTTTATGTCAAAAGAAATCACTCAACTAAGCATTTTAATAAATATAATGAGTCCATAATCATATGATATGGACTGTGATGCTTGGTTTTTGACATTTCAAAAGTCTAATATGTTATGGTAAGTCAAAATCTATTCATGAAATTCATACAATGTGACCATATCACATGTAATATTATTATTTTTAGTCCTTTTCACATATTGTTATTTTACATTTTGTTCCATGGCCCATGATTGATAATCCAACAAGTTGTGATAGGATTATGTACTCCACCTTAGTGTGTTTTCACCCTTATACAATGGTTGGTACTAGTGCAGTAATTTATTGCTAAACAAGTTCTTTATCCCTATTAATGATTGGTTGAACCATTGTAGGAAATTAATTTCCAATAGAATGTGGTGTGTGTGGTACAACAAGTTGTTCAAGTATTGGATACACATATCCATGTACACAACATGTATAATTCCTAAAGATTGAAGGATTAAGTCCTTTTGTTCTAGTTAAAAATGTTGAATATAAACTAAGATCTATAAATACAAAAGGGGGTATGACATTATACCACAATGGGTATGTAAAGGTAGGCAAAACACTAATTTTATTTAATACAATGTAATAAGTTATTGATGTAATAGGTTATTGCTAGGTTGATTAATAATTAATAGGTCTTGTTGTATGACCAATATTAGGATTCATGGCTTGAGTTCTTAATACAAACACATTGGATAATATTATTGTAATGGTTGGAAGGACATGTTGATGAACATTCATCACCTCCTCCCTCAATAATTGCCTTAAATTATCATCAACAAAAGGGTAGTGATTGAACAAATGTCCCACATGTTGATGATAAAAACAAGTTATAGTTTTAACACCCTGATTTCATACTAAAATTAGTCTATGGGGTGGAACTTGTGATCTTTCACCTTGACTATGAACTAATATGGTTGGTCAAGTGTTTTATTAATATGTAACTTTTTAGCAAACAATCATGGGTGTTATTCAAAATTCTATGGGTTTTAGATGTGATATGGAAATTGATTGATGGGAAGGTCTTCAGTCAATGTGAAGAAATTGCTCCAACTTGTTGAATAGTTAGATACGTTCCATCCCTGAATTAATGGTTACCAAACCAATGTTGGGACTTGGTTGTTGGTTTTGAAAACCAATAGATCCTAGAATTGGTGTAGGTGCACTGATTATGGGTAGATAATAACTTAGGGTTGCAAATCACCATGGCTATCGTGTGGAAACAATTTCATTAAACGGTTGAACAAGTTCATGATTGTCATCATGGTGAACACTCACCGCTCGTGGTTGGGTTGATGTTTGTGGTATTAGTTGATGAGTGGTTGAAAACATAGTTGGGTTTTTCAACACAATTAGTTCAATTGCATTTTGATGTTGTTCATTGGCTTCTCCCCTTTGTGTTACATTTGTGTTTGATGCATTCACAAATTCATTTCCCATAAGTTACATTGTTGTTCATTTTGCTCTTGTGCAAGTTCTGAAATAGGTTAATGTGTAACATGTTCTAAGTTTTTAAAAGACTTATAGTCACCAAATTTGCGACAAGCTATTGCACATGAGTCACAATGGTAATGTGATGTTTTTTTTTGTAAAAAATTACAATGGTGTGTGCACAAAGTTCTTGCACTATTCACTTTGTACATGGTTTCATTTCCTTTAGAGCTTTGCAGCATTGAGATGTGAAACATGTTTGAATACATGCTTGTGAAAGCTAGACGTTTTTCTTGAAAAACAACAAGAGATGGTAGCAAGGTTTGGGAGAGTTAATTGTTTTTCTAGAAAATCTGTGGGAGATGGTAATAGGGTTTGCGACATGTAGTTGGTTTTTAAAAAAGAATAACGGGAGATTTGTAGGGTTTGGGAGGCATTGAACAACACAACACAACCACAACCACTAATGGTAGTCTATGGTGATGTGTGCATCACAAGTAGGCATGGTTGTTGAATTTGGAGATGATTAGACTATCAAGGGTCATGAGCTTTTGAATGCATTTCTTTTAGACAACTCATGAAATAGGAAAAAACATAAGTGCAAAATCTACCCATTATCACAAGTCACCAATGATATGAACTCTTTTTGTAAAGTCTTCTTTTTTTCTATTCACATTTATGCAACATATGGTGAAGAAGAAAAGAAGATAGTGTGAATGTCCACATATTTGCATCATGTCCATGGGTAAGATTCCTTAATAATATATGCACATTTTGTATGGTCGAAAGTGTTATAATATTTATCTAACTAATTTGGCGCTCTATCCAAGGCAATTTGAATTGTTAATCCTACCTATACATATGAACTACCTACTGTGGGCATAGTAGTAGGGTTTTTGAGTCCTATCCCCATTTAAAGGGGATAATTGTGGCATGGTCTTGCCTTTCATAGTGGTTCTAGGTTAGTTGAACTATTTTTGTTTTGTTTCTTTTTTGGGGGTCCTTTGTGCTACTAATGGCATCTATCAACGTCACAATTTTTTGTTGCAATTGCATATATATATATATATATATATATATATATATTGTTGTAGATTTTCCTTTTGATGTTTTATAGCTTAGCAATCTTGTTAAAGTACTGGGATTTGGACAACATTCAATCTAGAATTTGAAATATAAAGGTGATAGTGGTAGGAAAAAGATCACAACATCTAGCTCGATTTTGGATGATTTAGAAGGAATTGCATTTGGGTCTAGTTGGGATCTTCTTGGATTGTGAGGAGCAAGAGAGAAAAATCCCTAAGGGTTTGTGCAAAGCATCAATTCTTCATCATTAATGCAACAAGTGCAATTGCCATGTGCTACAAGATCTAACTTTTTTTAAGACCATAAAACCCATAACAATAGCTCCACACCACCACATGGAGAATAGGGAGGTCAACCAAGAGGAGGAGCTTGTTGTGATGTATCTATGTGTACCATACCTATCAACCTATTTTGCATTGTAATGAAATTGTTCTTTCCAAAACACACATATAGAAGCAGAGCTAACATGCATAGATCACAACTAGACCATTTTTGTGGGGTGTTCCTTTTTATATGTTTGTCTCACTACACCAAAACGTGGCATATAGTATTACATATATCACTCTATTTGTGGTAATTTAAGTCACAAATTATTACACGACTATGTAGTAAAATTAGACTCGTGGTTTATGCCACTAGTATTTTTCTTTGGTCTAGTAATATGTGTCATCAATTTATGACTACAATTGAGAAAGACAATGGCATTTATTACTATAGTCGATAAATATATTAATTAATTAAAAAATATATTGGTTTATCAAATCTAAAATACATGTTTAAACATAGTAAAGCCACGTGGACAAATAAAATGTCAACTTATTAACTTTGTTTATATAACCCCAACCTAGGTTATAAACCTATAATCTTACCTAGCTAACCAGAAATATTAAGGTATCTAGGTCTAGGTAGCCTAGAATTCTAACCTAAACCTAAGTAGGTAAGTAAGTAAGGCCTAGGTAGGTAGGTAAATAAGTTTAAATAAGTAAATAAGATCTTACTTAATTTGTTGATGACAAAAAGCCTTTTTTATTGACTCATCACACAAGTGTTATTTGCACTTTTAATACTATTATCCTTTGCATTATGTACAATCTTTCATCTACTTCTATACTTTACAAAGTTGAAGTTTTTGACAAAGGATACAAGATAAATAGTGAAAGGGAAAGACCACAACATTATAACATTCTCTTTTGTTGCATACAAAAAATACCCAACTTTAATAATTTTATCTTTCTCAAATTATGTCCAAATGAAAAAGAATTATTTCCTTTTCAAAAAAAATTCCAAGAAGATAAATTTATGAAATTTCAATTAATATTCTTTAAAACTGGATGCCTATTAAAAGAATTCAATGTTTATTTTTTAAAAATTAAAACATTTTTTTATAAACTAATAAAGATCAATATTAAAAGGATAAATAAAAGATTTAATCTCAATGTGGACTTACATCAATGGAGAAAAATGGTAGGCAAATGAGTCAGTCATTTCGGCTGTGACTAACTACAACTTTCAATCCAATTTGCTAATGGGCAATGAATTATGTATGACAGGAAATTGCCTAATCTATAAACTAAAATCAATCATACTAACAAGGTCCAAGAATGCCAAATTTGGGTACTTGGTAAAATAGAGCAACTATGTGCAGACAAAATGGCTTTTCACTCTGCAAATAGTATAGAAGGTTTGTCTGCATGCCCAAACCTTGTGATAGCTGCAATGGTTTAAAGACAACTGATTTTATCCCGCCATTCCAAGTAAAGCAGCCCACCTTTGTAATGTGTGAAAGCACCGGCAACAACAAGAACATGGAAGATCTGATGGCTATGACCAGCTAGATCAAACAGGCCTGGCCACCAACGCTCTGGTATGCGAGCTATGTAGATGATTACGCCAACCATGTAAAATAACCCCATAGTAAGCTCATATGCCAATGTCTGTAGGCAGTATGGTTCATGATGGAAGTACATAAGCTTATGTGCTGCAGGTACTATCCCTGACATTGCCATGCTAGCAAATGCTAACCCACGAACAGGTCGATATTTGGGAGTCTGAAACACGGGTACGAGCGAGATGATCACTGTGCTGACTCCAATCATACTGATGCTTGTCAAATAAAATTGTCGCCACACTGGTTGGCAGAGAAAGACGTAGTAGACAGGTGGGAAGAAGCTGGTTGCAATCATGATCCCAATTCCAGTGTAATCTAGGCGAAGGAGCCAGTAGGTGAGGTAGCTCGAGTGGCAGCTGAGCAGATGACAAATCGAGCTTGATAGTAGACAAAACATAGATCCACCCATAAACACAAAGAATGGCCACCGGGTTACTCGTTGTGTCAAAATGGGTACCACCTCATCCACCTCTTGTTGCTGCATTAAAATTATAGCAACATTCTCTCATGTTAGCAAATATTGTATGTGAGCATTTATATGGTACACAAGCATATAGGGTTTGGTGTATATGCACAAACTTTGTTACAAGTTTTTGTTGTCAAACCTACCATGCTCATTCTCAACCCATTTTGTACTTTCAAGTGCTTTTATGCTTCCTGAGTTGCTAAACCAAAATTTGCAAGTTGAGCTCAGCTTATTGAATATTAATGTGTGTTGATTCATCAAGGTGGTCATGATGATCATCATACCTTGAGAAACACACAATTTATGCAATGAAATTTGAAGGTATGATAGATACTCAAAACACACTAGATTGGTGGGCAATATATATATAGGCTTACCAATCTTGAAGCTTTCTCAAAGAGTTGCTCCAGTCTTGGCACATCCCATACTGTGTCAATGGTGAGTGCCAGGAAGAGTAGGAATCCAATTAAGTGCCTGTAGACCAACAAACAAAACATCATAACTGCACATAAATTTACAAATTATCAAGCCCCCATCCTATGGTGAGATAGTAAACAGTTTAGGGTTTAGGATTTCAATAACTTCCATTTGTCTGCCTCCTGGTTCAAGTTTTTCCAATACCTCTCAATCAGCCTACATGTTCAAGAATTTCAATACCTTCCGCTCAGCCTATCAGTTCAAGATATTTGATACCTTCATGCTTATAAGTTCGTCAATCTACAAGTTCAAGATTTTGTATACCCCAAAGGGTTCAACTAGATTTTTGATACCGGCTTCCACTTGGCCTACCTACCAGCCTCACAACAGGTCCCTCAAATCCAAAGAGGTTCTTAAGATAGAGACACTCTCTTCTCATATAGATTTTCAATACCCTCCACTCAGCCTAAGATGTTTTTGATACCTTCCACTCAGCCTAAGGTTTCTGATACCCAAAACCACATTCATTCAGCAAACCAAAATTCCAAATGGAAGAGCTGCTGGAGGACTCGTCTGGAGGACACACCATAAACACACAGACAGGAGTGGAAGAAGACAAGAGAGAAAATGTCTAGAGAGAGTGAGAGAGAGAGAAACATACCCTAATTCATGACACTCAGCATTTACAGAATTTCAACTTGAAGAGGACAAATGAGAAACACACAGACAGATCGACAGGAGTGAGAAGAAGACAAAGAGAGAAAATGTCGAGAGAGAGAGAGAGAGAGAGAGAATGGGGTGGGAATAAATGCTGACGTCCAAATGTTGAGAGTTTCGTTGTGGATGGAGAAAATACTCAGTAGGCTTTCGGGAATAGGCCAGTCGGAGCGGTAGTGGCGCAAGATGTACTCGTTGTCGCGAATGTAGTCGGGCAATGAATGGAATTCCGACAGCTCGTACTTCTTCGACTTCTTCTGCTTCTCCATCACTACTACTTCCTGCAGCGACAACAGCTGCCGCTGCTGCTTCCGCGCTCTCATCGTGCCTCCATGATCAGTCCCGTTACATTTGTCCAGCTGATCATCCGCAAACGTAATATCGTAGACTGATCTAGTATCACCGTTCTCCTGAGCTCGATCCTGATCATCAAGCAACAGAAGCAGCTTGTCCTCGCTTCCATGAGCAGCTTCTCCACCTGAAGTACGATTTATTATGGTATTCCGTGCTGTGAGAGCAGCGAGAGCCATAGAATCCTGCGCTTGCATCGTCCTCCTCCTGTTGTCACCAGCTTCTGCTCTAGCAACAAACTGACAAGCTGAGCAGCTTTCCTCGATCAGATCCGGTGCCACCACTCCCTCAACCTCAAACTGATCTCCTCTTCGATAAATATTATTCGCCGAGACTTCCAAACAAGCATCAAAACCAACTTCCAGCAAGCAAGTCTTCGTTCCTCAATATTAGAACAAGCTGCACAAAACCCTGGAAAACCCGAAATTTTTCTCACAAAACACAAAACCACAACCTTGCAAGCTGCTGGAACAACGTCATCATCATCATCATCATCATCTTCTTCTTCTTCTTCTTCTTCTTCTTCCTCTTGCAGCTGCAAGTCTACCTTCCTCAATAAGGAAACAAACTCCACAAAACCCAAAACCGGAAAATTTCTCACGAAACACAAAAAAGAAAAATCTTGCAAGCAGAAGCAACAACTCCGAATTTACTTGTAAATCAAAATTACAATTTTTTTTGTAAAATTTAAAAAAAAAACAACAACAACAACAACAACACACCAAGGTCTATAGATCCAGCAGCAATGAGCAAACAAGAAGCCTAAATAAATAAATAAGTAACCAAATGTGAGAGAATGAATGAATGCGGCAGCAGGATAATGTAGTTAGTGCTCTAGCATGTTGTTGCTGTGTGACTAGATATCTAGCAACAACATATCTAGGAACCTCTATCTCTCTTGTGTGTGGGTAGAGAAGAGATAGAGGTTCCTCACAAAAACAAAACAAAAAACCACACACAAAAAAACAAGAAGAAGAAAAAAGAAACAAAAAAGTAGGGGGGAAAAAAAAAAGATACACAAAAAGAAAAAAAGAAGAAGAAGAGAACAAGTCTAAAAGCAATGGTAAGTAAGTGTGATGGAAAAGGTGCTGGTGGTGGCGACGACGACAACGACGACGACGACGCCGCGGAGCAACGAAGTGTACAGCACACAACAACAGCAACAACTACACAACACGCATGTAGTCCGAGGAAGCAAAGTATATGCGTTTGTTTGTGTGTGTGTGCGCTCTCTTCTTGTAAACAAAAGGGGTGTGTCCTTACACAAATGTGGCCTTGCCATTTACATTAATAAAAGTATTATATCTTAAGAAGGCAAAAAGAAGAAGAATTTTTTTATGAAAACTCAAATGTTTCACCATGCAAAAATATAATCTTCCAAAAAAAAAATCCTCTAAAAGCAACCAAAATCCTTCAACATATTATTATTATTATTATAACTCTACTATTATAACTAATCTCAAGTTTCAACACAAGCCAAAATATCATCTTTCAAAAAATCCTCAAAAAAAAAAAGTTAGACCTATTATTATTATTATTATTACCTAGGGGGCCAAAATCCATTAAGCTATTGTACTCTATAATGAATCTAAACACAATATCCTTGCCTTGGTATTAGGCAAGACCAATAAATTCTAATGTGTGTATTTTTTGTTCGTTTGTTTGTTTTTTTTAAAATAATAATTTAGAGTTTGGCATTATATGTATACTAATGAATAATGAGGTTGTTACATTCATATTCTTTTTCAATTTTCTGGTGTTGTGTCATTGGCTAGAATCTCAAAGTGGGATTTAGCATTAAATGGTCACACGTTTCCGTAGTACCGTCTGAATAGTGGGGAAAACTGATTAAACAAATGCTACCAAACTAAATTCAGAGTCCCAAAGTGGGCATTCCCCCTTCCCCCCCCCCCCCCCCCCCCCCCCCCCCCCCCCCCTCCTCCTTTCTTTTTTTTATTTATTTTTTTCTTTTTTTTTTTTTTTTTTTTATTTCTTTTAAAAAAAAGTAAGATCTTGTTTATATTCTCTTGGGTAAAAAAAGCCGCACCAGACAAAAACAAAAACAAAAAACACAAAAAAC
>Ga0116227_10009991_pt1 | contig 16865 bp, 14 predicted proteins | sample S1TSphgellanicum_FD_89693 | JGI IMG/M metagenome (GOLD analysis project Ga0116227, IMG submission 89693) | Host-associated microbial communities from peat moss isolated from Minnesota, USA - S1T2_Fb - Sphagnum magellanicum MG | ecosystem: Host-associated > Plants > Peat moss > Unclassified...
ATATTGCCAATAATTATGCCCAAAAAATAATTTTCATTTTAGGTAAAAGTAAGTATTGAGACTCCCCTGATGTTTATGGGTTAATGGTGGAATTTTGGTAAAATTATTATTTTCAATAATTCAAAAACTTTCAAATTCACCAATGCGGAACAGCAAAAAAAAAAAAAAAAAAAAAAAAAACACTAATCAAGACAAGTATTAAACTTTCTAAGCATGATAATTTTAATATAAATCTAATATAGTGTTTTTTTTTTGGGAATTTTCTTGATTTTTCAAAAATAATGATTTTTTCCTGGGAAAACAGATTTTACCCATTTAAAACATGTTTTTTCCAAGTTTTTTTTTTTTTTTTAAATAATGTTTCTTAAAATAGCTAGATTTCACCACCAAAAAATCACAATCAGTCAAAATGCTAAGTATTTATTTATTTATTTCCATGATTTTTTATAATATTTTTGCCTTGGATAATAAGCTGAAAATAATTTTTATTTTGACAAGATTTTAAAATCACTATTGGGATTCAGGAATTAATCCCTTAAAAACTTTTACCATTCCCTTAACCTGTTTCTTTTTCTCGAAAACAAATTTCAACCACAAAAATTTAAGAAAAGAATATTATTATCATTAATAATAATGATAATGATAATAATAATAATAATAATAATAAAGAGTTTGTCAAATTTCTAAGGAAAAAAAAAACATATTTAGAGAAAATTTCATCACATTTCAACACACCTTTTTGCCCAGTATTTTACAGTTTTGACAATTTTCTAAAACAAACTTGTGATTAATAAAGCAAAGTGATAAACCCTAAACCCTAATCGAAGAAAAACATAACAACAATGCAACCGAGGTGAACCAACACATTCGTTGTTACCTTCACATTCTTAAGAAAAAGCCCTCGAAGTGAACCAACACATTCATTGTTACCTTCACATTCTTAAGAAAAAGCCCTCGTTAGAGAGGTGATAATTAAACCCTAAACATCGAAGAATTCAGAAATACACATGAAAACCCAACCAACCAAATTGGTACATCAACTCTTGATAGATGTGTGTACCTTTTTTTCTTGGTCATTTCTACAAAATTTCCTCCACCCAAGACCAAATTTTAGCTTTGCTTCTTGCACAAATTTTTTCATGCAATAAATTGTATCTTACTTAGACTCTTTTGTACTCATGGTATAAAGGGTCTTTATGTGCATGGTAGAGCCCACAACCTCAAGCTTTACCAACTACCATGAGAAACACATGTTTTTTTTTTTCCTTCTTTGCATACTTCATCCAAACCAACATAAGGTTCTATGAGTTTTCATCCATTGAGAGGAGGGTTACATTTTGTTCCTTCATCCATCTACAAGCTAAAGTTCCAAAACTTTTCATCCACAAACAAGATAGTTCCGGGGTTGCTCTCAAACCTCTCAAATGTAGATTATGTCTGGTTATCAAGCTGGTTACCCTTGATAGTCTCAGCAGGTCAATTATTCACAATAACTTGTGCACTCTTGTAGGTTCCCGTAGTCCTGGTTAACCTCTAGATCTAGTAGACTTCTAGAAAATCCAACACTCAACCTCTAATGTACTAGACTTCTTTAGAGTCATCCCACTTTGATTTCATACAACTTGAGTTGAGGTGATCTGACATCATCACACTCTTGGAGAAAATTTCTCCAAAGTACATTTGAAGAGATCCTCATACGTTTAGGTTCATGAGAACATTTGCCTCATGGCTTTATGATATGCGGTAAGCTTGCCACACATTCCAAGAATGTTGGCCAGACTTAGCTATAACGACAAGTTAAAGCCTGTGGAGGCATTCTTCTGAAAATGTGGGGCCAGACTTAGCTACCACATTATATGAATACAAGATGCCCTTCAAAAATGTTACAAAAGGACCGAAGTCCTTGCTCAGCTACAGCTATACCAACAGCAAGTATGAATTTGCTATACTGCCGACCAACAACAGGAAGTACCGAGGTAGAAGAGAGGATAGGAAGTGGGTCCACAATCGGTCCACGCAGATTGGATTCTCCAGAAGAAGATTGAATGTGTGAAGTGTTGTTTGTTACCAGGGATTGTGAAGGTTACTATTTCATTTCATGACCTCTCATAAGGAAAACAAGAAAAGCTGGAGAATCATCTTTTCGATTTTATTAAAACAAGGTAATGAGAAAATTTGGTGAGATGCTGTTACAAGTTGGCTTTGCAATGTGGGAAGCTGGAATGGAAGATGTTAGAGCAGCCACCCTCCATTGATCCCATGTAGAAGAAGAGCCACTCTCTCCTGCGTTGAAAATTCAATGCACAAGTCCAGTAGTAAGCAAAATGTGCTTGTGGAAAAATTGCACGAATCTGCTATGTTCGGTTGGATGAGAGAGCATGCTGAATTGTTTGCCACTCAGTGGTGCATGTTTCTTTTTAAACCTAGAATGTTACAAAGGGTTCACAAGTCCACTACAGTGGGCAGGTGGTGCTACCTGTACAGATGAAGCTTCAGTCCTCGCCTCCAAAACTGAAGCGCCATGTTGACTGATGGGTGTATTACATACATGTGGCACTAAAAAAGCTGTTTTGAAGGGAAGTTCCGCACCACTTTCATAATGTCAGAAAATGTCACAACACCTAGAAGCAGACCTTGGTTATCAACAACCCATACATGATGAACATGATTCTGCAAAGCTGTTGACATCACTTCTTGGAGGGATGAAGTAAGATAGCATGTTACAGGAGGGGAGACCATTTCACGGGAGTCAAAAGAGCCCTCCTTGTGATATGCTGCTGCTGCTCCCACCCCAAACTGCTGTGCCACACTTGCTTTGCCAAAGAAGTCCATGATTGACAGTGATGACCAGGCCTGAAGTACCTCGGCTGTGCAACCTCGCAAATCACTTGCTGAGAATTTGCCCAAAAGCTTCCTGCCACGCCCCTGTTGCAAAATCAATCACATTCAATTGTCATACATGTCTGTTCTTCACCTCGAATGATTTTGCAACAAGAGCAACAGGACTGACTACCTACTCTTGTGGACATGCATCAGAGTCAGGACAACCTGGAAAGCTTCAAAGCCCCATGGATAGCTACCACTGATTTCAACATGAAGAGAAATTCTTTGCATCATGTTGTATAAAGGGAAGAAGCTGCTGAGCTGTGCTACATTAACAAAACATGTGCACTTTAAGCAGTGGGTCTACTCACTCATGATCTCCAACAGGAGAAGCAAGGCATTGTGTTTCTAGCCAGTTAACGGGAAGGAGAAGGGTATACTCACAATGACAAGCATAGGATCATCAGGGGAGATGTCAGGCGAATTCTCCACAATTGCAACAGCTGCAAGGGACACGTTGCGCATGCACTTGACAACATCCATCACCTTCATATTGCTTGGGGCAGCAAACACACTGGTTTGCATTAACCCTAATGTGCTTACGCTGAGCCCTGTCACAAACTCCAGCTCCTTGGCATGTACAAGCAGAAACCGCACCATGTCTGTTTGTGTCAGCATGTGGTAGCCTGGTGACGACTCCATAATTTCCACGGGTGCATGTTGTGGTTGATGCATCAAGCTCTCCACAGGAACCAAAGCCCGATGAATGCCTTTACTCATGGGCTCCATCGCCTCATATACCCTGAACAAAAAAAAGCATTTGTCACCAAGACTTAACTGGCCAGTTCATATGCAACCGTTCCTCATAGTCACTGCAATCTCTTCATTTCTTCTAAGAAACTCATTCAGTCTTCTTGTGAGAACTCTTTCCATCTTCTTGCAAGAACCCTTTCCATCTTCTGACAAGAACTCTCTCCTGCCCATCATCCACATTGGGTACCTTTGATCATCACATTGCATTACCCTAATGTGCTTACCCTTAATCATCATAATTGTGAACAGAAAACACACACACACACACACACACAGAAAGGACAGGGGAGCAAGAGAGCCTTACGAGGCATTAGGGCTGACAGTCCAGAGACTGAGACCTTCAAGGGAGTGACCAATGACAGAGGCGATAGTAGAGGAGAGGCGACCCGCGAAGTCGTCTTCGCCGCCTTCCTCCTCCACGATGTGGATGAGGATATCCAGCACACTCACCATCCCGATGTACTGCTTCCGCATCTGCCCCGTGCTCTTATCTGCCTCCATAATCATGGACCCGCCCGCTCCCACCCATTGCCCCGGCGGCGCTGCCACAGGCACCGCCAGAATATTCTTGGCCAGCAATGCGTTGAGCGTGTCCCCCACCGTGGCCGTGTAGGGAACCTCGACCAAACGCCCCTTGTGCTGCACCAATTCCTGCACCTTCGTTTGCTTGAACACTCCTCCCATGGCCATGATGATGGTTTTGATGGTCTTGTTCTCCGAAATTGATTGCTGCTGCAATCCTACGGCCTCCTCTGTTGCGGTCAGGGTTTAGTATTTCTAGTGCGCTTCTTCTTCTTCTCCTTTCTACTACTTTCTACACTCCATGGCGTGGCTTTGGGTAGTGATGTGTCCGAAGATCCCGATCATGATTCTGCTGCAAACACGGCACGTCATGCTCGTTGCATCAGCATGATGACGAGGACGAGGACGACGATGGATGCGCTCGCGGTGAGCATGCATGACTAGGGTTGAGTCTTGGTGCGTGGATTCTTCACCAATTTTGCTCAGATCTATCTCCTCATAAGCGAGCAATCCAGGAGCGCTCGATCGGGCCAGCGAGCAAGCAGAAATCTTCGAGAGGTGCGGTGATTGCAGCAGATTCTGGATCGCGTTGGTACGAGAGAATCCAAATCTTGCTCCCTGGATCCCCGCCAACTGCATTCCACATTTGTTGAAACCGGACAGACATGTGTCCTTCTCGCCGACATGAAACACCACCGTCATCAATAACCCGGGGGGGGACGGGGGACATTCCCAAACCCTAAAACCGTTCAACACAAAACCCTTGACTTCGAGAACGGATGAATGAAGATTGTCAGAAAATCATTCATTGGATGCATAAAAGATGTAAAATCCATTCATTGACGCTGAAGAAGCTTGAAAAGGCTTGGGACCCAAAACCTTTCACTTTGAAGGCTAAGGTCAAAATACATTTACTTGAAACAAAGTAATGTCTAAATAAAAAAACTCATGTAAGTTTGTGGACTTAATTAAATAATTAAATAAATGAAGGCAATTCATGATTAAAAAATTCAAAATAAAATATTAGTTAGCACTCACACAAAAGTGTCCACAAACTTCACAAACTCATAATGTTTTCTTATTTTCATTTTCAATAAGCTAAGGAGAATATGATGGTGCAATTTGATGCTTTTGATCCTAAGTATGAATTAGGTTGATTTCATTGTTTTGAAAAAAAAAATCAACATTACATATTCAACTTCCTTGTCAATTCCAAAAATATATATGATTTCACACTAAATAATTTACATTTTTTGCCAAGTATTCAAGATGATAAAACCAAATTAGATTGTATCATTTGTTTTCATAATAGATGTTTAATTTAAATTCCTTCATTTGTTAAAACATTTTAAAAAAATTACAACAAAACTAAATTCAATCCATATGGAATCTAACCTTCAAGTAATTTTGCAAGTTGTACACATAACAAATACATATATCATATACATACTCAAGTTAATAGTCTCGAACTAAATGCTTATAACCAAATTAGGAAATACAAGTATTCAAAATACAAATTAATCATTGAATTTACACTCGCATCACAAAAAATTGCCATTGTGACACAAAACATGCACTTGCCTCTTAAATTTCATTCGTCACACAACCAAAATTGGTATTTTCTTTGTATAATTTGAACTATTTAAGATTTAATGGGCCAAAAAAAAAATTAAATATACAAATAATTTACCTTTGTAATATTTTTATTAAGTTGATAAAAGATAGCAATGAAACCCAATATAAAAAATTACAAATTCAATGTTTTTACACAAATGATAAACAAAAATACTTTTTCATTATTGGGAATTAATTTGCAAATTTTTCATTGTCAAAATAATTTGAAAATAGGTTTTGAAAAATGCAAATATATTTTGAAATTTACTTTTCACAACATAACATTTGTTTAGAATATGTTTCAAGTAGGTTCTAATGTGGAGAAAACACTTTTTTTTTTCAATTGAATATACAATGATATGTATGTTTTAATTCAATACATATTTATTTTTAAATTTTTTTAATGAAAAGGTACTTTTGAACACCATTTTGACTAGTCAATTTCAAAAGTATTTCTTTCTACTTTTACTATTCAAAAGTCAAAATCTATGTATATTAAACTCAATGCAAAGAAAAATAATTTCATTATGAAGCTTGAATATATTTTCTTGTATTTAAATGTCAAAAATTGTTTCACTTTTAACTCACCTTTAATTCATCAACTTTTTCAATATACTTTATCATGTTGTCACTGCAATATTATAATACACAATTGATTTCAACAAAAAAAATTAAAAAAATTTGACCAAAATTTGAATAATTATTGACCCCATATGTTGAAAATTTTAAAAATCAAACAAAAAATAAATTGTTGACCAAGTCTAATGCAACTAAAAACCCATCCCATTGTCAATAGTCATATTCAAACCTAAGGTTGAAATGTTCAATTGTGTCACAATGTTAACAAATTAACCAATTGTAAATGTGTGACATAACATATTCTTCCATTAATAATATTTGTTACATTCCAAAAACTTCAACATTAAAAAATTCATTTACCAAAGCTAAAAAATAAAAATATTCAATAGGCCTTGGTCAAACCTAATTCAATACAATGGTGTTGGTTCATAATGGTTCTTAACAACATACTTTAATTGTGATTATGTTGAGCATAAATCTTAATTCACATTTGAATTCAATCATTGAAAGACACAATAATAACCCTTTGTTTTTGTTTGTCCTGAAATTAAAAACATTCATGCAACAATCACACTAAAAGTCACATATATATGAAAACTAGATTTGAAATCAATTAACTAAATGTTCCATCATACTTTGAAAACATTCAACATTTACAAGTTCTTCGAATGGAAACATTGTTAAGATATATTCAATTGATCATATCGATGATAAGGAAACACTCACCCAAATTCTTCTTGTGCTCATGATAATTATAAGATGCTACTAAAACTTATTATTTAGAAAGACTTTTTCTTGTAAGAGAATCATCTTTTTTAAACATAAAAATCAAGGAGCTTGAATGATAGTATAATCAAAATTCTTCTTGTGGTTAATGAAAATGACAAGAATGGTGATCCTTCAAGGTTAATTTTGAAAGGAAAGAACAGTTTCCTTTCAAGCTCACAAGCTTTTGAATAATTCCCTTTCTTATAAGGGATTCATCAATCATCTTTTCTAATTCACATTTAATAATCAATAAACTTGCTTGGGCATTGTATAATTTACGAATCATGATTGATTGCACATTCAACTTTGCTACAACAAAGATAGTAGAAATTAAAAACCAACAACAAGACTTGACATGAAAATTCTTTATAATGTGCAATATGGAGCTAATCATTGATTGAGTTTGTTCTTGTACATTCAAATTTTGTTACTTGCATGAATATCATTTGTACCTAAAATTGGAACTTCAAAATTCTAAAGAGAAGAAGACGATGATGATGATGAAGAAGAAGCCCAAAAAAAAGAAATGGTGATGAGGAAGAAAAAGATGATGACATTCAATGATGAGGAGTTAGAACAAGGAGGAGAAAAAGATGATGATGTGGAGGAGGAAGAGCAAGGAGGAGGAGATGATGATGATGATGATGATGTGGAGGAGGAAGAACAAGAGGGAGAAGAAGATGATGATGATGTGGAGGAGGAGAAGATGACGATGTGGAGGAAGAAGAAGATGATGATGTGGAGGAGGAAGAACGAGGAGGAGAAGAAGATGATGATGTGGAGGAGAAAGAACAACGAGGAAGAGAAGAAGATGATGATGTGGAGGAGGAAGAATGAGGAGGAGAAGAAGATGATGATGTGGAGGAGGAAGAACAAGGAGGCGGAGGAGGAGAAGATGATGATGTGGAGGAGGAAGAACAAGAAGGAGAAGAAGATGATGATGTGGAGGAGGAAGAACAAGAAAGAGAAGAAGATGATGATGTGGAGGAGGAAGAACAAGGAGGAGGAGGAGAAGTTGATGATGTGGAGGAGGAAGAACAAGCAGGAGAAGAAGAAGATGATTATGAAGAGCAGGTAGATTGATGTGTGCTCAAATGCCAAGGGAGTTTCTCAAGTATGTCTCATCTGAACAAGCTAGAACTCTTCCACATTCCCATGCTAGGCATTTCAATAGATTAGTAGATCAATGTGAAAACAAGCTGCTCAAGATCGGTTCAACATTAATTCTTCCACTTACTTGCATATTCTTGTACAGTTTTGACTGATCTGGAGGCCCATGAAAACAAAACAAAACAAAACAAAAATCAATCCGGTTTTGTGAAGAGCTGGAAATTATAATAGTTGTAGTGTATAAGATTCAAGGAAATCTTCCCACTAGATGATGATATAGTATATGCTCAGAAGCTCAGAAACTGTTTAACTAGTTTGTTCCTGCTACAAATGCTTGGAACAAAAGACAATCCATTGTGAGAGAGCTATAGTTTTGTTGATCATGCAACAGCAGCAGCAGCAGCTGCTAGCTCCAAGTCTGGCAGACTCGAAGAGCTAGCTAGAAGAGCTGCGGCCTCGATTCTAGTGCTGCTGTGTAGATCGATCGACAGCAGCAGCTAGACGTAGTCAGGCGAAGAGGTACAAGGGATATATGGGATAGCTGCTCATGGCAAGAGCGCCACCGTACTCGCCACAGTCACGCTCTAACGCCAGAATCATCCGCACATATGAGTCACGCAGCTTCTTCAGCAGCAGCAGAGGTGACATGAGCAGCTTGATGCGCAGCTGCTTCGACACCTTGAAGTGTAATCTTCTGCGACGCTCGTGATTCTTATTACCCAGCTTCTCCACTACTAGCTTCTTCTTCTTTTTCTTCGATGTCTTCTTGCGTCTCCAACTTACTCCAGCCCAGAAGCGTGACGACGACGTCGAAGACGAAGAATTAGACTTAATCCGGCCTGTTGTTGTCTGCTGCTGCTGCTGCTCATCATGGCCGCCTTGGATCAGCTTCTCGTATGCCCGACCGTTGTCTACAAAGCGCATCCGGGACAGAGCTGGCCCCAACGCCAACACCCTCTTCCTCCCCATGTCGACAACAATACAAGAAAAGAAAAGCCAGGCAAAGTTTACTACAAATCTTCACGATTGTTGCAGCAAAGCATGAATCCCCCAGCTGCAACCTGCACAATCGTCAACAAGAATTAGACTGGAGATAGGTAGCAAGGCTTCAAACTTAGCACAATATGAACTGCAACGGCAACTAATACACAGTTTTCTCTGGACCAATAGGCTAGTACTGCGCCCTGCAGCAACATCGACAACAAGCTTGCCTGCCAGCTTCTGCCACAGCTTCTTCACAACAAATTAAGCATTATTCATCTCTTGCAGATCCCGGATATACATACACATACACCTGATATATTTCACCAACATGTTACAACAAGAATTTACATATATAAGAACATGAGCGAGCGAGCTAGCTAGCTAAGCTAGCTCGCTCAGACAACTGCACATATGTATACAGATCTGCGGGAAAAAAAAACATTCCGAGATGGAGATGGAGATTGACAGAGTACTACTACTGCTGAAGAGAACAATGAATGCTTCATGTGTGCTTTGCAATTGTGTGAAGAGGTAGAAATAGAGAGTATAGAGAGTATATTCAAGAATTCTCTGCGCTGCTTGAGGGGAGAGAGCTCCACATGAAATCACTCCCATTGTAGCTAGCTAGCTGCAAATGCTGCCAAGAATGCTGCAAATCCGGTCAGAAGATGTCGTGCTGTTGCTACTTCTTCTGCTGCTGCTGTTGGTGGTGGGCCGGGGCCAGTACTACGTCTACTTGCAGTGATAACAACAACAATAATAACAATAGAGGCATATCCAAACAACAACAACAACAAGAAGGTACCAACTCTGGACCCACTGACCCTACATCCATGTTATAGGTAGGTCGGAAAGTAGCATAGGTAGGTAGGAAAGTAGCATAGGTAGGTAGGAAAGTAGCATGGGTAGGTTGGAAAAGTAGCATCGGGTTAGGTTGGAAAAGTAGCATTGAGTAGGTCAGAAAAGTGTGATTGGGTAGGTTGGAAAAGTAGCATTGGGTAGGTTGGAAAAGTAGCATTGGGTCGGTGGGAAAAGTAGCATTGGGTAGGTGGGAAAAGTAGCATTGGGTTGGTGGGAAAAGTAGCATTGGGTAGGTTGGAAAGTATCATTGCGTAGGTTGGAAAAGTAGCATCGAGTCGGTTGGAAAAGTAGCCTTGGGTAGGTTGGAAAAGTAGCGTTGGGTCGGTGGGAAAAGTAGCATTGGGTAGGTTGGAAAGTTGCATTGAGTAGGTTGGAAGAGTAGCATTGCGTAGGTTGGAAGAGTAGCATTGGGTAGGTTGGAAAAGTAGCATTGAGTAGGTTGGAAAAGTAGCATTGGGTAGGTAGCAAAGTAGCATTGGGTGGGTGGGTGAGAAAGTAACATAGGTACCAACTTACGTGTATGCCCCGTGTAGGTCGTGTAGTAGCCTAGGCAGGTCAAACATTACGGGGTGGAATGTGCCCTCTAATTACACTACAAAAATCCACCCAAGTCTGCAAAAGTCTGTACACCCAGCCTGGAACCAGCACCCAGCAATGCACCATGCAGGATGGATGAATGATGTGTGGAGTATTGACAAAAACTTTTTTCATTTGAATGAATTCTGTCCCATATCTAACTATCTAACTTATCTATCTATCTACCTATCTATCTATCTATCTAACTACCCAGGGTGGTTAATCCCATAGCTAACCACTCTAATAATAACTAAGTGAGCTAATGTGAGCTAATGTGAGCTTATGTAACTAACCACAAGTGGTTAGCTATGTTGTACTATATGTGCTAGTGGGGTTTCTTTGCAGAGGATGGTGCATCTCTCAAGAAGACTCACACACACAACCCTAGAAAGAAAAAAGTGCTGGTGGCACTGAATTCCATAAAGCAAACAAAAGCTCAAAAGTGATGATGAGGATAGTTTTAGTTTTGTTGTGTGCCCATTGCATCCATCCAAACTGTGGCTGGGTAAAGAAAGAAAGAAAGAAAAGGCCTGAGAGATTGTAGTGGCAAATCTCTGTAGAGAGAGAGAGAGTGTGTGTGAGAGCCCCAGTAGCCAGCCCAGCCCAGCACAAAGCTCATCTCTTTCATGTGCTTTCCTGTGTACCTTCTTGCAATGCAAAGTGTGGTCTGGGTTTCTTTGGACCTGTGCTGCTCTACTGCTACTGCTCTTCTGCTCTTCTGCTTCTGCTACTGTACTTTGTTGGGCCCTACCCTACCCCCATATAGGGACATGGACTATCATCACATTGGATTCATCTTTTGTTGGAAGTTTTATTTTAATACAACTGGGTTTCTTTGGTGAAAGTGTTTTTAGGGTTTAGGGTTTTAGATTGGAACTGATTTTTTATTTTTTTTTGGGTGGTGTTCAGAGTGTGGACACAATAGTCAGATGTATTTAACATCTTATGGTGTCTTTTATATGCTAAAAAAGGGTAGTTGCAAATAAGGGGATCAAGAAAAGTATGGGGCCACAAGCTCAATCTAGTCATAAAGGTTAGCAACCCCTTTAAATTTTCCTCATAATATGGTGACTTTGGGCCTTTTTCTTGCCCCCACCCCACCCCCCTTTTCTTTTTTTTAAGTCACTAGGATGTGAAATTTCAACAAGTTGAAAAAAAAAAAAAAGCTTGTCAGAAGCTTTTTTTTTTTTTTTAAAGGTCAAAAAAAGCAAAAAGTCTGCCAAAAACATAAAATAATAAACAATAAAAATTGGGTTTCAAGTTTCAACTGCCAGAAATCAGAAAAATATAGTAAAGTAAAACTGGCAGATTTGTTCTCTATATTTTGACTCCATTTAAGTAACCAAATACATAAAAAAAGGTTGATTAAAAAGGTTGTACTTTATAGCCAGATTTGGTCAAATCTTTTTCCTTATACATGATCTACCAGTTTGGCTACATTACAAAATTCCATAACAGACAAAACATTGCAGGTGAGTGCAAACCAGGTTATGTAGGAAAAGCTCTACCAACACAAAAACCAACTCCATTGTACATTTGTGTAAGATGAGTTTAAATTGAGTATTCACGACAACATATTACATCTCTCAAGTAATATAAAGTGGGTAGGTAGGTAGGTAGGTAGGTATGGCATGAAGAGCTAAGTCTTCTTGAAACGAACACCCATCACTTGAAGCAATAGCTGACTATTGACTCGCATGTTGGGAAGGTCGCTTTCGAAGGCTTAAACTTGCATAATGCTTAACCTTCAGATTGAGGGAGTATTGACGTGCATATCATCCATTGAACATATAGGTAGGTAGGTAGGTAAGTAAGTAAGTAGGTAGGTATGGCATGAAGAGCCAAGTCTTCTTGAAACAAGCGCCCACCACCTGAAGCAATAGCTAATTATTGATTTGCATGTCGGGAAGGTTGCTTTTGAAGGCTTAAACTTGCATAATGCTTAACCTTCAGATAAGGGAGTATTGACGTGCATATCATCCATTGAACATATAGGTAGGTAGGTAGGTAAGTAAGTAGGTATGGCATGAAGAGCCAAGTCTTCCTAAAACAAGCGCCCACCACCTGAAGCAATAGCTAATTATTGATTTGCATGTTGGGAAGGTCGCTTTTGAAGGCTTAAACTTGCATAATGCTTAACCTTCAAATTGAGGGAGTATTGACGTGCATATCATCCATTGAACATACATTAAATTCATTCGGTTGATGGTTAGGAATGTGTTTTCCATCCAAATTTGAACCCTCATTCTATCCCCTCTCCCTTGCATTTGAAAGATTAATCCTAGACCAATGTTATCATACATATTCAAATTTGGGAACATAGTTAAAGTCTCATCACAAAATAAAATAAAATGTGTTAAAATTAATTTGAAGAAATATCATGGCCATGGTTAAATTATTTGCATCTAAACATAATTTATATTTATCTTATTATTGCAACTTCTTATTGCTTTACCTTGTTTATTAGTCGCATGCTCACTTAAAGCTCTGCACAACACCATTGAAATAAATATTGCCTCATAATAATTATATGCACTCCTTTAAATTTGTAGACACCATCCTTGGAAATTGAAACACTCCTTCAATATTAATTCACCGATTAAGGTAGATCAAAACATGAGAAAAAAATCATTGATCATATTTAAGTATACCATAGTTAAATATCAGGCTCATTGGGTTTTTGCCAAATAATTATTTAGTTTTGAAGATTTCATTTTCACAAAAATATATTTCCAAATATGTTAAAAGATGCTTGATATTCTTTTTTCTTAAAAGACCTTTTCAATTTATTTTTTGAAAATTTCAGTGTCTAATTTTATTTTATTTAAATTTTTGTCGAAATTGCTATTCAACAAGGGTAATATCTTTGAGATGTTTCTTTGTGTGTCTCTAGTCAAGAATTTGGCACCCATGTGGTCAAATTTTTTTATTTTAACACAAATTGAAAGCTTGTGGTTGTAAGTCAAAATTGCCTATATCTTTTCAATCACATTTTCAAATGTTTTGGTTGCATGTACAAATGTTTTGATCACATGTAAGTTAAATTTGGTAACATGCATATATCTTATTGTTGCACATTAACATTAAATTTATTTGATTTACTAGTAATTAAAATTGATTACAAATTTTAAATTTTTATTGATTTATTTATATTTTGCCACATGTATAACTCTTTCAAATCTCATGATAAGTGTTTCAATTCCATGTCCAAGAGTTTTGATATCATGTGTAAGTGGTATGGTGAGAATTACACTTGCACAATGGTTTACAAACATTATATCATACTTGTGTAAACCATTCACAATTACAAATCACATTTTTAGTGAAAGTTACATTATATAATGGTTGCTATAATCATTGCATATTGATCATGATTACATGCATGCTTTTGTTTGTTCAACATAAGTTTGCTTTCTTATTTCCACATATCATTGAAAAAATAAATAACTTCCAAATTTTTGAAGTTTTGTATTTGAGTTTCATTTTTAAATATCAAAGAATATATAACAACTTGTGCCTATGTTTGACACCATGTGATTGCATCACACATCATATTGGCAAGGACATGACAAATGTTGTAATGTTCATACTAATGAAAAATTTATGAATTTGTTGAATTGAATATTGACATCTATTACATTTACTGAGTCCAAATGTTTTGTTATAAGATTATTCTATGAAGATGAAAATTTTGTGAACAATCCCAAATAATTGTTTAATCTTTTATCTTCATTAGAATGGTGTGAGATCTATTTGCAAACACATGATTCACCATGTTGATGTGTGCTAAGTTATCAAATATCATTTTTTGCATCTCATTGTTTTGGAAACCAATTTTGTATAAACAACTTTTTAAAATAAATAAATAAATCATGAAGGTCACATTGTGCACCCCAAGCGTTTTACACGATACATGTGTGTAACTTGGGCATCAATGCATCACAAGACATGCAAAAAGATGTGTGCTTAATTCCCATCATTTTGTATCGTACTTTTAAACTATTTGCTCATACATCTTCATGACCGTTCACAAAGTTTCCAAAGACCATGTTTTGATAACATTGTGCACATTTTCATGCATGCTGTGAATTGCAACTAATAAAAGTAAACATTCTATGGTGTATGGTTCTTTATGTGCCAAAAATGTTATAATACATGGGGTGGTGTATGTTTCAAACGTTATGCAAGATGTTCATATTAGTGTTGTTGCTCACCACAAACTTCCTAAATTGTTGATCAAATGAAAAAGGATGTTCATTTATGGTTAGAATCATGAAATTTTAAGCTTGACCAAGCATTTTCAAATTCAAATGTGATAAGCATGTTGAGTTGATGGTTTATAATTGATCACATTTTATCCTTGTAGGCATGATGGAAGTTTAAAACGTACATAACAAGCTACACTTTTAATTTTACAAACTAGATACATGAATCTTTAATTACACACAAAAGATTACGACCCATAGATCATACAAATGAACAAATGGCCATGACTATGAAAAAAAATCAATAACTTTTGAAAGTATGTTGATCATTAAAAATGCACAAAGTTATCACTCGATGGATGAGGTTGCATAGTTCCAAGTTTTAAGATCTCAAATGGCTACAAGCCCAACCAACCAAATCAAGCCAATCATAATTGAATAAATAAATACAAACATATCCCCTTGTAGTTTGAAAATCCATTATAAATTTCTTAAAATCTATTATAAATTCCCTTGGGTTAGGTTTTTCTCCTACAACTTCAAATGAAAAAGTTGAGGAGCCAAATGTTCAAATTTTAATATGTAACAATGACCCAAGCTTGGTTAAGAATTGAACTTTGAACTTCTAGAAATAACTAAATAATTTCTCAACAATGAACAATAGTTTTATTCGAGGTTTTCAAACTCACAAAATGTACATTGTCATTCTGAGCATTAATAAACCATTTGGACAAATGTTCATACTAATCCAAAAGCATCCTAAAAATTCTTACACCGCCCTAAATAGTGGAAACCATCAATACAAAAGCAAATACAATCAATACATGAAACTTACCTTTAGAAAAAAAACACTTACAAGAACTTATATATATGTTGCCAATTTATGATGAAAAAAATGCAAGGCATCGTCTTCCTTCTTGCCCTACATCTTCATAGACCACTTCAAGATTTCACTTGCACAAGCTTTAACAATTTTCACATAAATTGCTTCTTTGATCAAATGTTCAATTCGTTGATATAAGTTTTCATCCCTTTCATCTCCTTTTCATTTCCTCCCACTTACTTTTGTTTTTCCTTTCAATCAATTCCAAGCCTTTTAGTTTAACCAAGACATATTCGATGGTAGTAGCACTTGGGTTCCACATAGGTTAAGGACTTTCTCTTCATGGAGCTTGGCAATGGGAAGGCATCAATGGTAAGAGAGCTTCAAACTTGACATCTTCCATGTACGACAATATCACCTTGTGACAATAGGGAGGCCTACAATGACAAACAACACTACCAAGCATATTGCAAACAACAACAAACCCTAACAATTATCCAACTAGTTCTTAAGATTCATGATGATGATTCTAAAAAAAACAAAGACCCAATTTTGGTATATAATCATTGTTCTCAAAAATAAATAAATAAATAAAAATTCAAATCAAAATTTGGTAAAAAAATACATCTTTCCAATTTTTATTTTCAAAACCAATTTGCAAACTAACAAAAACTTGCCAAAAGAAAATCATAGGTTCAAAATTTTATAATATTTACAAAAATAATGTACTAAGTAAGTAAGTAAGTAAGTAATAAGTAGGGTCTTAATGCATATTTGTAATTATTTTTGAAATAGGTGCAATTAACTAAGATTAAAAAAGGAGCATTTTATTAATTCTATTTTTAAAATAGGAACAATTAAGTAAAAAGAAAAAAAAAAAAAAACATAAAGTTACTAATTCTATGATGGAAATAGGTGCAATTCCCTAAAATGGAAAAAAAAGAGAATTTTTTTTTTTTTTTGAAAAATTGGTTCAATTAACTAAAATTATAATTAAAGAAATACAAAATACAAAACCCTATTTACACTGCGCACAATGAGTACTCGTTCTGACTCTGTTTTTCTTCTTCTTTTTCTTCCTCTCTCTCTCTCTCTCTCTCCCCTCTTCTCCCAAGACCCACTCGTCTTCCCACATCTGTTGCATCCACGTTTCTTGACCAAATCCGGAGGTTGAAATAGTGGCGGGA
>Ga0116227_10009992_pt1 | contig 16865 bp, 14 predicted proteins | sample S1TSphgellanicum_FD_89693 | JGI IMG/M metagenome (GOLD analysis project Ga0116227, IMG submission 89693) | Host-associated microbial communities from peat moss isolated from Minnesota, USA - S1T2_Fb - Sphagnum magellanicum MG | ecosystem: Host-associated > Plants > Peat moss > Unclassified...
GCCAAACTCATTATGCCCGAGAAAATGACCTGGTGGGGGATGGCTCGGATTGATACGATGGATAAGTTCAAAGATTCATCCTTGCAGATCATCCGCGACTCGGGTTGTAAGATGATCTTCTTCGGGGCTGAAAGCGGTAACAATGCCGTACTTGAACAGATGGACAAAGGCGGTACCCAAACCGGCGATCAGATCATCCGCTTTGCGGAAAGGATGAAGAAGTTTGATATCATTCCGGAATATTCGTTTGTATTGGGCACACCTGCTCCAACTGAGCCAGAAGTGCAGGCCTTGATTGATTTTGATATCGACTTTATTAAAAAGGTGAAAAAGATCAATCCAAATACCGAGATCGTAATTTACACCTACAGCCCTGTGCCTACCGAAGGATCGGAAATGTATAAACAGGTATTAGCCAGTGGTTTTAACTTTCCGGTAACGCTGGAAGATTGGATCAGCCCCGCATGGGAAAGTTTTGACTTGCGAAAAAATCCGTTGACGCCTTGGTTAACGCCTGAGATGATAGATAAGATCAGAAACTTTGAAACGGTGCTGAATGGCCTTTACCCAACAGTTACCGATATTAGGTTAGGTCAGCTTAAGCGTAAAGCCATCAAATTAATGTCGGCCTTGCGCTACAAAAACAACCTATTTAGTTACCCATACGAGATCAAGCTTTTACAAAGAGTTTGGCGTTATCGCCAACCAGAGATACAGGGCTTTTAATAGATATGCAATCATTACTTCATACTTACAAACGTTACCGCACTTTAAAAACAGGTGTCATATCGGCCATGCCCGTGGTGGTATTAATGCCGCATAGCGCCTGCAACTGCCGTTGCGTAATGTGCGATATCTGGAAAGACAATAAAAACCTGAAACAGCTTACCGAGGAAGACATTACAGGATTGCTCTCATCCTTAAAAAAACTTGGAACACAACAGGTAGTCATGTCGGGCGGTGAGGCATTGCTGAACAAGAACTTTTTTAAGCTGTGTGAGATATTAAAAAGCCACAACATCAGCATCAGCTTACTTTCAACCGGCTTAACGTTAAAGCATCATGCAGAGCAAATACTGAAATGGGTTGATGATGTTATTGTTTCGATGGATGGGGATGAGCCCTTACATGATGCTATCCGTAATATTCCCGGAGCATTTAACAAGCTGCGCGAAGGTGTAGCTACCATTAAAGCTATTAACCCCGATTATAAAATTACCGCACGTTGTGTGATCCATCGCTTAAATTTCAGGGCATGGGAAAGCATTATTCAGGAAGCTAAAAGCATTGGTCTTGATCAGATCAGTTTCCTCCCGGCAGATGTAAGCAGCGAAGCTTTTAACCGCCAAACAGGTTGGACAGAACCCAAACAACACGAGATCTTATTAGCAGAAAACGAATTGCCGGAGTTACAGGTAATCCTTTTGAATATTATTAAGGATAATGCAGGTAGCCATTTTATCGCGGAAAGCTCTGCCAAGCTGCAAGACATTTATAATTACTACGCTGCCTTTTATAACCGCGGGCCGTTCCCTTTCAAAAAATGTAATGCGCCTTGGGTATCAACGGTTATTGAGGCCGATGGCAGTGTTCGCCCTTGCTTTTTTCATGGTGTTATCGGCAACATTCATACCCATTCTTTAGAATCCATCGTGAACAGCGATGAAGCTATTCATTTCCGCAATACACTTGATATGCAAACTAATGATATTTGCGTAAAGTGTGTTTGCTCGTTAAATCTTAATCCGCGTACCAGCTTGAATTAAGCAATGAGCAGCGAGGCAGTCATATTAAAAAACAGCGAACCGTTAAAGTTTAACATTTTATATGTTATCCTGTTTCTGGCTGTTTTACAGTTATTTATCGCGCTGTTTACCAATGGTTTTTTAATGTCCGCAGACGAGGCCATGTGGCATTACATTGGCCGCAACTGGTTCAGGAATGGGTTAGTTCCTTATTCTGCAGGAGGGGTTGACAATAAATCGCCATTGATATTTGCCACATTCGGTTTATCCGACAAGCTGTTTGGCATCAATTACTGGTTTCCGAGATTGCTGGGAACTATCTGCCAATCCGTAGGCATCTATTACGTTTATAAAATCGCCACTAACATTGCCAATAAGCAGGCAGGTTTACTGGCCACTTTATTTTACGGGCTGTCGGTACTTTGGCATTGCGCAGATGGTAAATATGTATCATACACCGAAACGTATGAGATCATGTTTATCATCATCGCATTTTATGTTTTGCTTAGCGCGACAAACATAAAAGTCTTCTTTTTAAGTGGTGTACTGTCGGGGTTTGCTTTGGGTTTTAGGCAATCAGCAGGTTTTGGTATTGTGCCCATGTTTATTGTTTCCTTGCGTAAAGGTTGGCTTCAATGTCTCAACTATTGCTTAGGCCTATTGGCTGGTATTTCTTTCCTGGTTCTGCTTTGTTGGCTGGCTGGCATTGATGTTCACAAAATGTTTTACTACATACTGGCCGATAATTATGGGCCCGGTAGCACTACAGATCACTCTTTGTTGTGGCGACTGGAGCAGTTCTTCAACATGTTCCTCTATTCCGAATTGGTATTGTTTTATCCTTTAGTGTTGGGTTACATTTTTATAAACCGCAAAGTTGATTGGCTTACCATTTGGCTTGTTTTTGAATTTTTGGGTATTTGTGTGGTTGGCAATTATGCCAGAGTGCACCTCAAAGATATGTTGCCACCGATTTCGCTCATCAGCGCTTTTACGGTATCGCATCTCATCAACGTTTATCATCTTCCAACAAAGCCGGTGTTGGCTATTGTATTTCTTTGTTTTTTTCCGAGGTTATTGGAACCTTTGGTTAATCTGAAGAAGTTACTATCGGGTAAAACCGCAACCTCAGAGCAATACTGCCACCAACCATACACACAACCCGAAGAAGAAACCTGCAAAAAACTGGGGCAATGGGTAAAGGCAAATACTCCGGTAAACGAAAAAATTTTAGTGGCAGGCTATGGCGCACAGGTACAAATTTATACCGAGCGCCAATCTCCAAGTGTATTTTTTAACGCAACACAACAAACCGAAGCTGATAAAAAGGTACTTTTTAAAGAAATTGCTTTAAACAAACCCGGAATGATACTGATTCCATTATTCCCGGAGTACACCAAATATGTAGATACCGGGGTTCGGCAATACCTGGCTAATCTGGTAGCTAAGGAATACGATGCGCGCGAGTGCCTTTACAATTATACCATTTACAAATTAAAACAGAATGGCAAATAACATGGATACCATCCTTTTCACCCATTCCTACTTTTTAAGGTTCGACCCTAAGCAATGGGATACCGGGCAGCCTTATCCGCCGTTAGGAACATTGTATGCGGCCGCATTAATGCGCGATAATGGGTACAGTGTTTCTTTGTTTGATACAATGTTCTCGAGCACCGCCGAGGAGATCAGCATGACCATCATCAACAAAGCGCCAAAGTTTTTTGTCATCTATGATGATGGCTTTAACTATCTCACCAAAATGTGCCTTACCAACATGCGCGAGGCCGCTTTTAAAATGTGCAAACTGGCCAAGGCCGGTGGCTGCACCGTTATTGTATCAAGCTCTGATTCGACTGACCATTACGAAGAATACCTACACGAGGGCGCCGATTTTGTAATGATAGGCGAAGCCGAAAACACATTGCTCGAGTTAACTAACGCCATCAAACACAATCAACATAATTATGACGAGATAACCGGACTGGCCTTCTTAAAAAATGGCATAGCCAAAAAAACTCCGGGCCGTGGTGTGTTAAAGAACCTGGACGAATTGCCATTACCCGCCTGGGATTTAGTTGATATTGAACCATACCGCCAAATGTGGTTAAAAAGCAAGGGTTATTTTTCGCTCAATATGGGCACAACGCGTGGCTGCCCTTTTAAATGTAACTGGTGCGCCAAACCTATTTATGGCAGCCGGTACAACTCCCGCAGTCCAAAGAATGTGATCGAAGAACTGAAGCTTTTGAAAGAGCGCTATAACATAGACCATATTTGGTTCTGCGATGATATCTTCGGACTAAAACCGGGTTGGGTAACAGAGTTTGCCCGCTTAGTAAAACAAGAAAACCTGAACTTCAAATACAAAATACAAACCCGTGCTGATCTGCTTTTGCAGGACGATCAGATCGAAGCGCTTGCCGCATCTGGCTGCGATAATGCCTGGATGGGAGCCGAAAGCGGATCACAGCAGATATTGGACGCTATGGATAAAGGCACAACCATCGATCAGATCTATACCGCTACCCGATTGCTTAAAAAGCATGGCATCAAACCTTCATTCTTTATCCAATTCGGTTATCTGGATGAAACGAAGGAAGATATTGCCTTAACCATAAAAATGATCAACGATTTGCTTCCGTACGAGATCGGAATCTCTGTTTCGTATCCCTTGCCGGGAACTGTTTTTTACCAAAAGGTTAAAGCAGCTATGCGCAATAAAACTAATTGGACAGACTCTGACGAGATGGCTTTGATGTTCAGTAATACTTATCCACCGGCATTTTACAAGCAACTGCATAAGTACGTACATCAAAATTATCACATGCATTTAGCGCAGCATAATCTGCTTAAATTATTTACAGATCCGCTGAATATTTCGCTACAATCAATTAAAAAAGCCTTGTCCATTTTGTACTATACGCCTATAACCTTGATCGAAAAAATAAAACTGGCCCAGACGGAAAGGCTTGTATCATGACGATGGAAACCCAACAACTTAACGAGCAGGCTACGGCCGAAGCTTTCAGCAAGCAATCAGTAATATTTGACGAGATCTACTCAAAAAACACCATCGTAAATTACAAACGTGAGCGGGTAAGGGCACACGTGTTAAACTATTTGAAACCACAAAGTTCCATACTGGAGTTAAATAGCGGCACGGGCGAAGATGCGGTATTTTTCGCTCAGCGGGGTCATTACATTCATGCTACCGATATATCAACCGGCATGCAACAAGAGTTGAGGAAGAAAGCAGAGCATAACGGATTATCAGATCAGATCAGTACAGAGCTATGCTCATACACCCAACTGAACGACCTACAAAACCGCGGACCATTTGATCATATCTTCTCCAACTTTGCCGGATTGAATTGTACCGATAAACTGGATGCTGTTTTGCTATCCTTGCCCCCATTGTTGAAACAAGGCGGTATGGCCACTTTGGTGCTGTTACCTAAGTTTTGCTTATGGGAATCGTTGCTTGTATTCAAAGGTAAATTTAAAACCGCAGCTCGTCGTTTTTTTAGCGGAAACGGAACAAAAGCGCATATTGAGGGTACCTATTTTAAGTGCTGGTATTATGATCCTTCCTTTGTGATCAATACTCTTAAAGATTCATTCGACCTTGTTGATCTGGAAGGTTTATGCACCATCGTGCCACCATCATATATTGAGGAGTTTGCCGAGAAACATGCATCAGCCTATAGCTTTCTAAGGAAAAAGGAAAACGAGCTGAGAAAAAGCTGGCCTTGGAGATCTATCGGTGATTATTATATTATCACCTTAAAAAAGCGATAATTAAACGTGGGCTAATGTGCCTTCTTCATTGGGTAACAGTTCATGTACCCGGTTTTCGTAACGGCGAATCAGCTTGTTTTGAAAATTAACAGGATCAGGCTTGGCAAAGTGTTTAGCTGCCGACATGCCCATCACAATTCCTTTCATGTTTACCTTCTTACTCAGCGTTTTTTTCAACCAGCGGGATGCAGTTATTTTCCGCAAACCATTATCAATAGCGCTGCCCAGTTTGTTATTGAAAATAAACTCAACAATGTTTTTTATTACCGAGCTTTTTAACGGCCGGGCTGTTGCTACACGCATATAGTTATTGGGCAGGTAGCCGGTAGTCCAGGCATTGGCTGAATAGAATTTTTCGAAAGTAATATCACCCTCCAAGGGTATCAGGGTAACTATTTCTGTAGCGGTGTAAATGTTCTTTTCAACAATCTCTAAACCCTCTTCGTCAATAAAATAGTTCATGCAAAAAAAGTGCTCCTTTTTCACCAAAAAGGTTAGTTTTTTAAACATATGCAACAAGGTGCGGGCAATCCACAGGCGGTTACTTTTTGTAATGATAAACAGATCGATATCCGATTCATCATCGGCAAAGTTTTTTGACAGTGAGCCCGATATAGCAATTCCACGCACGTAGGGAAACCTGATCAAGATATGGCCAACCTTCTTCGCAATCTTGATCAGCTCGGCAGCTTTGCTATTGCCGTCTTGTCGCCTGATAGAAATGTTAGGGTCGTTTTTCAAAGTATAAAAACCATCGAACTTGTAAACCGAATCGGTAATAAGCAAGTGCGATAATGAAGCATTAAACGTTTTATTATCACATTTTTCGCCCAGAAATAAAAGGATCTCTCCGGCGGTAAGTGGATAATTAAACACATCAAAATATGCGAGTGTTGCTATGATATTTTTATTGATACCCGACACGTTTCTATCTTTTAACTGATGGTTTTTCAATCTCTTCTATTATTGGTACCCTTTTATATATAACACGGATAAATTGTTATTCCGGTTGCCCGGATTATCAAATAATTATTGCTTTTTAGTCAATTATTCCTGCTTTCTGTGACAACAAAAAACGAGAAGAATAAGCTATAAAACATGGTCCCCTTATCTACATCCAATACGTTTTCGGATAAGGACACAATTGCTACGAGCAAAATAAATGTGAGATAAAGAACATCTTTACTGGTCATCGCTTTTTTAAAGCCATAGTATAATGTGCCCAGGTAAATCATTAATCCCAAAAATCCTGTTCCTAACAATAAGCTCAGGTATTCATTATGGGCATTTAGTTTATTTAAGAAAGAGTTGTATAGCTTTTTATCGAAATAGCCGTTCCTGAGCAAATTCGTTTCGACTCCGGAGCCATAACCAATTATTGGTGATTTGCCGATCAATTCACCTGCAACCTTCCAGCGTGATAAGCGGGGATCAGTAATATCGCCATTGGTGGAGTGGGATATATCATCTTTCAGATCATTAAAAAAACGATCCCTGAATGTTTGGGAGCGGGATAAAGCCAACATTGAAACAACAACAATGGCCAAGCTCGCTATTATAAATTGCGACCGCTTACGTTTATCTTTCAAAATAAAAAACGGAACAGCAATGCATACCACTATCAGTATAGTTACACAAACTGATTTTGAACTTAATTGCAGCAAACCAATTGAAAGCAATCCGCAACAAGCGGCATAAAAAAACTTGTTGTTCCGGTTTGTTTGTTTGATCAATACAGATAATGAATAAACAAGTGACAAGCCTATTTGCAACGCTAAAAAAGTAGCATGCATTCCAATCGGATCCGAAAAATTATGATTGGTAAATGCCGGCGAAAATAACACACGGGGACGGTAGCCATAATAATGGATCACACGCAAGGCATCGAGATACAGATATGCGATAGTGAGTGTGCTACATAAAGAAAAACCCAACAAAAAGTTATTCCTATATTTTTTCAGATCAAGCGAGGTAATGGAAAATAGCACCGGTATAAGCAGGATTGCTAATTGCCGGCCCAGTTCGGTAAACCCGGCATTTTTATCCGGGGAGTAAGCAATCCCCAAAAGGGTGACAAAAAAAACGGATTGCAAAATCAGGGTTCGGATATTAAATAGCGATTTTATATTCTCCTTTTTCAGGTTGATCAAGGTATGTACACCAAAGCTGATCAGAATAAGATGGCTGTAAAAAAGATCGAAGGGCAAACTAAAAAGCAGCAGCAGAATATGATAATAACTTATTTTATTGGCAACAGAATCGTCGATAAAAAAGAGCTGATTAAATAAACGACCAAGTTTTTGGCTGGGACTACTATAGTTTGGATACAGCCTGATAATTTTTGCAGGCTTGGGCAAAACAGACTTATTGGGAGTAGTTAACCTTTGTTTATCAGTCAACTCATATACGGTGCCATTAGCCTCCATCGTATTTGCTTTAGCGGCGTTTTGAGTGGTAATAGCACTCCAAAATATAATCTTCGTATTGCTCTATTACCGTTTCCCAGTTAAACTGGTTTTGTATTTTGTAGAGGTTGTTTTTCACCATAGCACTTTCGGGCGCCTGGCGCTGTACGGTTTCAACCAATTGGCGCACCTCGGTAGCGTTACTAAAGTAAAAGGCATCAGTTGTTAATACGGCCTGGTTAAATGGGTTATCGTGCGCGGCAATAAGCGCTTCGCTGGCCATGGCTTCTAATAACGAGGGGTTGGTTCCGCCAACGCTATGCCCGTGAAAATACAGATACGAATTATTTTGCATGGAACGAACCTTTGTATTATCAAAAATTGGCCCTTGAAATTGGATGCGCTCGTCGTTATTAAATTTATTGGTAATGAATTTGCCAAAGCGGTTGCTGGTATCGCCAATCACTTTAAAGTTTTTGTTAGAGTTGCTATTGTTAAATCCTTCGAGTATAGTTTCTATACTGTTTTCCGGCTCCATCCTGGCCATTAATAAAAAGTAATCGGGGTTTACATTGGCATTTAATGGCAGATCATTTCTTTCCTCATCACCTAAAAGATCAGCCCCGTATGGAATATACCGGCTATCAATATCGTACTTTTCACCGAGGTAGGATTTGATCGCAATAGAATCGGAGATGTAGTAATCGCTGTGTTTTACTGCCAGCTTTTCGGCATACTTTAAAAACTCCTGTACTTTTTTTGAGTATTTTGACCGTTTCCACTCCAACCCATCCATATTAGTGATGATGGTACTTTTTGATGGATACAGTTTACCCCAAACCGAACTGCTGGTATAGCCCATCATTAAAACCACATCAAAGTTTTTGCGGCGGGCATCCATAATACAATTAAAATCATACACAAACTGGCCTGCTGCACCCATCAAATATTCAGGGTCGTAACAGTGCACAATATCAACACCGTTCCAGGTTGATTGCTGGTAAGGATGATTATGTGAGTTATAAACCGATACCGAATGCCCACGTTTAACCAACCCGGCCGAAACATACTCGGATATATGTTCAAAGCCACCATAATGGTTTGGAATTCCGCGGGTTCCTAATATAGCTATCCTGAGTTTCATTGTATTAGTTAATACTTGAAATGTAGCCCCGGGGTTGCCTGCGTTATGTTTTTATTGTGAGTAATTACTTGAAATTTACCAGGCTTATCTCGCAAGCTAATGGTTAATAAATTATGGAATAAACGCGCGCTTTGTTCCCACTGATATTTAGACAAAATTCTTTCAGCAATGCTTTTAAGAATTTGCTGTGATGGAGGATTTGTGATAATTGAAGCGAGTTTATTCTCGAACTCTGTTTCGTTGTCCGGATTGAATGTGTGAGGTTCAAAAAAGTCAAATTCGGCCATCGCTGTTGTGGATGAACACAATACCGGGGTTTCGCAAACAGCGGCTTCTAATGGCGGGATTCCGAACCCTTCGGCTTTGGACGGATAAACAAACAACCTGCTGGCCGCATAAAAATGGTTTAAGTCATCGTGCTCAACCTGCGGCAGCCAGTGGAACATGGCTCGTTGTTCAGCTGTTAATTTTTGGATGGTCTGTTGTAGCTGCTTAACTTCTATTGATTCCTTTCCGATGAAAACCAGCGGGATACTTTGCTTGTATAATTGCAGTTTCAGATACTTATCTAAAAGAAGCATATGGTTTTTTCTCGGTTCAATCCGGCTCACGTACAGGATAAAGTTTTCGATACCGAACTTGGCTTTGATAACTTGCCGGGCAAACTCTTTTGAAATATCAAGCTTACTTACACCATTCTGAATAACCCTTATTTCTTCTTTTGAGATACCATAATAATGCACTATCCGTTCTCTTGAGTAATTAGATACAGTGGTTTTTATAGCTGCGTTTTTAATGCTCCTGCTAAACAAGATATTTCTGCTTATGCGATAGATCCACGAAAAACTGCCAGGAAAATCATTAAAGAGTACATCGTGCGTGGTTACAATATACCTACAGCCCGCTTGTTGCCGTGGCGATATATATTGAAAATGGGCGTAATCAAATTTGTGCTTTTTTATAAGCGCGGGTATGTCCAGTAAAAAGCGAAATATTGCCGGTTTGCGCTTTTTATAAAGCAATATGTTTTCGGGTTTTATTGATGGGAGTTGTTCTCTTATTTTATCAGCATTTTCAACACCCCAATAAATATCCAGTTCGGGATAGTTGTTTAACAATTGTGTATAAAGTTCCCTGATAAAGGTTTGCGTCCCTTGAAAACCCGAATCAAACGAATGCGCATCAACAAATAGTTTGGTGGTTTTAGATGCCATTGTAAACCTCATGCTCTTCCCGGTAACGGATCAATTTAGCCGGCACCCCACCGTAAACACTATTTGTCGCATACAAGCCCGCCTTTACTACGGCGCCGGCAGCAATGATGCAGCCATCTTCAACAATAGCGCCATCCAAAATAGTTGCTTTAGCGCCTATCCAGCAGTTTTTACCTATCCGGATACCTTTATGTGTCACGCCTTGTAAGCGTATAGGCGTGTGCAAACTATCAAATACATGATTTTCGGAATGGAAACTTACATAATTGCCGATAATGGTATCGTCGCCAATTTCTATCCCGCCAGAGCATCCGTAAAAACTATCGTAACCTAAACCTACGTTATTGCCAACGCGCATGCCTTTACCTAAAAACTGCAGGTTACCTGTGCCCTCTATCCGGGTGTTAATGCCCACCGAAACGTTATTACCTAACCAAACCCCTTTTTCAGATAGCGCGTCAATAAATACGCCCCGGGCTATGGTTACTGAGCGCCCAACCTTCAATTTGGACCGGGCCTTGACTTTAGCCCGCGTTGATAAAAAAAACAATCCGCTATTGCTGATGCCACTGATGTAACCATTAACCAACATTACCGCACGACCCAATACCAATAAAAGGATATAGTATAGCGGAACCCGATGATCAATTTTATAATCATGGCCCTTCCACTTTGATATCAGTTTATTTAAAAAGCGGATCAACATGGTTACTTACTTAACGGTATTATATAATTTGAGTAATATGCTCGCCGGCAAAAACGACAGCACGAACAAACCATAGCTTTTCCAATCAAACCTATTTACCTGTAACACTTCTTTTAAATTTTCTCGGGCTTTTATGGGTTGATGATTGTTCCATAAAAACTTTTTGGCGAGCAAGGCATAATAAGCTCCTTCCTTTACTTCTGGTCGGTATTGTTCGTGGGCTATCCGGTAAAGTTCATTGCCCTGCTCCTCGCTAATGCACATTTTTTGCAGCGCAGTATATTTGATCTGCCTGAATTCACGTGGGCACCATTTTTCATCTATCGTTACCGATTCGGGGTTTAATCTAACATTGATCAATGATTGTGAAAAATTAAACACCTTTCCCTTCTTTAAGATACGTCTCCATAACAAGTGATCTTCAAAACCTAAGGCATCGGGATTGTACACGCCTGCGTTTACAATACTTGCCTTTTTATAAAATACCGTTGAGTGGATAAATGGGCAATGCATGTAATCCAACTGTTGTAATTGATCATCGCTATGCCCTGGCGGTTGGTAGTTAAATACATAATTACCCCTCATATCCATATAATCTGCCGCCGAACCCAGAATATGGTATTCCGGGTTTGATATCATAAAATCATATTGAAGCTCCAGACGTTTAGGGTGACAAATATCATCGGCATCAAAACGGGCTATATAGTCGGCACGGGCATATTCTAAACCGGTATTCAAAGCCTTGGCAACACCACCATTATTCCGGTTGATCAGTACAATTCGAGGGTCGTTAAATGATTGGATTACATTAACCGTAGCATCTGTTGAGCCATCATTAACAATAAGCAGTTCAAAATTTTGGAACGTTTGCCGCAATACCGATTCAATCGCTTCCGCAATATAGCGGGCCGCATTGTAAGCCGGCATTAAAACGGTGATCTCTGGTTTATTCGTTTCCATTGGTTACAATTCTAATGGTGTTCTCTTTAATATTAACCAGCATCAGCAATTCAAAAAACACAACAATGGAGAGCTGCTCAAACCAATAGTCCAGAAAAAAAACGCCGCATATTAATATCAATAGCGGAATGCCGTAGGTGAGTTTTTTATAGCTTTTTATAAAGTAGCCCAGGTAAAAAATCACAAATACTACTAAGCCAATTAAGCCATACTCGCTTAACAATTGATCATAAACCGAATTAGGGCTATTCATCTGCGAGTGCCAATCAGCCGAGCGACTGAAAAAATTTAGGTACATATCCAAATGATTAATTAAAAAGCTATTGCTGATGTAAGCATACTTTGCTGGAAACCCACCCGATACACCAAGATTGGTTGCCTTAAAAGCCATTTTTGACGAGAAATTACCGATGCCCGAACCCAGTAATATTTTCTGTGGGTGTTCCCGTAAATAACCTACGGTTTGCTGCATGGCCAATACTTTTCCTGGGACCACGCTTTTTACTTCTGATTGACCGGCTTTGGGTAAACTATTTTTATGGGCATTAACAAAGGCCAGCAATCGGCTGCGCTCCTCATTGGTATCCATCTTGTTTTGATACTCGGGCAAGTTAATGTTGGCCTCGGGCATCCTTGGTTTTTGCGATGCAACCCATTTTAAAATATTGTGGTGATTACTTGCCCATATCTTTTTTATGCTATCTATGTAAAGTGTAGCGATCTTCTCTTTTTTTTGCTCTGGTGAAAGTATACTATCCGGCTTTTGTGTGATGGATACAGGATGCAAATCAACCAACTCAACCGGAGGGTATCTATTATATCTTAAGTGATAGTAGGTTTTATAAAGATATTCGTCGTTTTGAGGAGATATTTTAAACATGAAAACCCCGAGAAACATCAGGCAAACCACAATAATGCTTTTCTGATCTTTAGTGGTTTTAAATACAAACAGCAATGCTAATACGCCCACCAGCATTATGTTGATGGTATTGCTCCCAGTAAACAGCATAATGGCCATGCACAATAATATCATCGGGATATTTTTGCGGGCAAGAAAATAGATTACGCCAAACGCGTTCAATACTGCGTTCGTAGTTGATACATCAAAGCTTATCCCCTTTACATAATCTCCCGTGCTAATGAAGTATTTTTGGTAATCCCCCTGAAAGCGATAAGGATTAATATCATGGATCTGCCTAATGATATTTAACAATACCAGCAAAGAAACCGCCGCGTTAATCAAAAAGAAAACCAGTATGGTTTTATGAATGGTTTCTGCACCTATCCTTTCAACCATTAGCTTGATCTGGTGCATGGCCAAAATACATAACACCCAAAAACTAATCCCCGAAAGGAAAACGATATTGTAATTTGCACCATTGTTACCGGATATGAGCCAGTTCAAAATAGCTATTGCAATAATGATAGGATAGAACAATGATAGCCTGGAGTTTTTAAAACTAAACCCCATCTTAAAATCAAACTGCAATAAGTAGATGAGGATAATCGCCGGACTTTTAACCCCTATTTTAACATTCAAAAACAGGATCAAAAAGGCAAGCAATTTCCAATCTACAGAAGCTGCGTGCGCTTTTAAATTAAAAATCCAATTTTTAACGTTCATCTCTTAGTTTAGTCCATTAATGATGGAAGAATATCAAATGCATTTGATATCAGAGAATACGACCTGAAAAGCGATTTGGTTGCCTGTAGAATACCTCTAATTATAATTAAGTCAGCTTAAAAGGGCTGATACATTTTTCCAATCGCTCACTCGCAATTGCTTTGTTAGTAGCAGGCAAATTAAATAAATACCCAAGGCCAAAAGCGGAATGAGAATCACGCCTGTAAAAACATGCATAGCAATATAACCGGCAATTAATGCGCATGATGCACATAGGAATAATGATTCCCAAACTGAGCTCAAGCCCGGTTCATCATTGTTCTTAAGATAGGCGTAGCACTGAATCAGCATAGCTAACAGGTAAGCTACCGCGGCACCCTCGTTTTTAAAAAAGGGGATAAGCAATACATCTCCCAAAACATTAATTACAAAGGTTAAAGTGATTACGCCCAATATCATTTTCAATCGTCCTTTTGCAAATCCTATACTCCACAAAAAATTGTTAAAATACAGTAAGGGCATTGATAGTGATAAAATAAGAATGGTTGATGAGTTAACTGCTCCGTATTTCCCTTTAGTTACAACATCCACAACGGGTGCCCAACAGAGGTATAAAAGCAAGGCAATTAATGTGGCGGTGATCATCTCTATGCGTAATAGCCTGTGCATATCTGCTGTAGGTAAACCTTTGTCTTTTAATAGTTGTGTAAATCGTGGCACTAATAGTGGCGCTATTGCCAATAAGGGTAGGGTGCTTGTCTCGAAAACTTTATAGGCAAAACTATATTCGGCCAGTTTTATTGATGATACGAATAGACCGATAAAGATCCAATCGAAGCGGGCTAAGGCGGATGTAAATACAACTACACCAATTTGCGGCATCGACTCCCGAATCAAACCAAAGTATTGGCCGCTATTAAATTTTAACCTGATAGGGATTTTCAATTGGTATTTGAACAAGATGATGGTGATTAAAAACTCGATGGTATCTCCGGCGATGAAGATCAATACAATATACGTTAGCGCAAGGCTATGCAACAACACCAGCGCTAACAAAGCAAGCCCTCGAATAATATTGGATATAACCGACATGCGAGCCAGCAACTTAAATTGCTCAAAACCCGCCGTTAATTGTTTAAATGGCGTTGAGAAAAAAAGCATCACTTTACCAATGCCAATAAGCAATAGTAATTTATAATCGCCAAGCATTTGAGGGAACACCCAGTTAGCAATAAGCAGCAAACCATAAAAGATACATCCGCTTATAACTACATGGAACAAATAGGTTGATAGTAATTGCTCTGCATTATCGCCCGAAGCGATTTTACGAACAATAATCTGATCGATACCAAAAGACAGAACATTGAATACGGCCAATAGAATAGCCAGTGCCAAATTAATTTGACCAAATGAATTTTTATCTAAACCGGTTGATAAAACAAAAAATATCAACAAACCAAAAGCCTGGTTGGCAACAAGCTGCAATGTATTTGCCGAAAGGTTGTGAATGAGCTTACCCTTCATTTGCCTATTGAAATTTACGGTAAGGCATGGTTAATACTCCACCAGAACAGCTTCTTCAATGTAAACCTGTTTGGGTTTAGGGGACATGTTCGAATCTTCCATTTTTTGGAGTAATGTGTACTTAAGCCGGGTATGCTTAACAGTTAAGCTGGCAATGGCCCAACCTTCAGCACCATCTAAAAAGCCTAGTCGCAATATGTAGTTTTTTAGGAAGTTAAATATGGGCGATAGATATAGCTTAACCAAGCTTGATCGTTTGCCGTTAAGATAATATTTCCTCGCGCACAAATGTGCGTAGTTAACAGATTTGTTGTGGAAATCATTAACATCTTTAACCGAGTAATGCTGCAGATTTCCATGTAGCTTTCTGCGTTGTACTCCGGCCGGTATATCCAACGTTTCGTGCACCGGCGAATCTGACCACTTAACTTGTGTGCGATTAAATAACCTGATGTGATGATCATGTCCCCATTTACCAAAACGGATCATCTTATCGCCAAAGTAGGATTTGAAGTTGATATCATAAACTACCTTAGCGTCGTTCAAATTGATTTGGGATAACGCATTGATCAACCCATCATCCGGAACCTCATCGGCATCAATGCTCAATATCCAATCGTACTCGGCTAATTCAATTCCTTTGTTTTTGTTGGCAGCGTAACCATCCCATTTTTTGGAATAAACACGGCATCCGGCTTCCTGCGCTATTTGAACAGTACCATCTGTACTACCATTATCTATCACTACAATATCATGGGTGATAAGCCGGGCCTTATTAATGCTGCGCGCAATAATTTCAGCTTCATTTTTAGTGATGATAACTACCGAAACAGCAACCATAAGATGATCGTATAAGTAAATGAATTGTATAATCCATCACGAATGCAAATGGCAAAAGGTTGCTTTTAGCTGCAAAATATTTATCTAATGGCCAGGAACATGGTTTCAGTAAACAAATTCAATAAATTAAACTATTGAAAAGCAATACATTATGATTAATTTTATTTTTATTATACAACCCAGGCAACCATTAGCATTAATTTAACGTGTTGTTGGGTAAATAGGCTTGTATATACTATCGGGTTATAACCTACATGGGCGAAGAAGAAGTACATCAACTGATTAAGGGCTGTTTAAAACAAGACAGGAAATGCCAAAAGATGCTTTACAAGGCATTCTATGGCTTTGCCATGGGCATTTGTTTGCGCTATGCCGGTAATCGGGACGAAGCTGCCGATGTTTTGAATCAGGGGTTTTTTAAGGTATTCACCCATATAGCAAAGTATGATGCCAGTCGCCCGTTTAAAGCGTGGTTAGGCAAAATAATGATGAACACATCCATTGATTATTACCGGGCCAATTTAAAAATGGCTTATACTGATGATCTGGATAAGGCTGAGAATTTAAGCGATGGTGAACTACCCGACAGGAAATTGAATTACGATGATCTGCTGAGTTTAATACAGCAATTGCCACATGCTTACCGAACGGTATTTAACCTTTTCGCGATAGAAGGTTATACACACGACGAGATAGCGGTGATGCTTAATATTAACGCCGGTACATCAAAATCAAACCTGCACAAAGCAAGGCAAAAATTAAAGCAAATGATATTAGATATAGACACTAAAACAAGTGTCGCAAACTATAGAGGTTCTGATTACTCATCATCAATAGTAGCCATCAGCACATCAGAAATAGGAAATTATTTTAACAGGAGTATCCGGTAATGAAAATAGATA
>Ga0116227_10009993_pt1 | contig 16861 bp, 12 predicted proteins | sample S1TSphgellanicum_FD_89693 | JGI IMG/M metagenome (GOLD analysis project Ga0116227, IMG submission 89693) | Host-associated microbial communities from peat moss isolated from Minnesota, USA - S1T2_Fb - Sphagnum magellanicum MG | ecosystem: Host-associated > Plants > Peat moss > Unclassified...
CACCTCTTGGTTTTCCTATTGTGTTCGTAGGAAACCAAGGAGGTTTCTCTTGCCTTGTAACTGGTTGGCAAGAACTTTGATCATCCAATATGTGAGAAACCTACAGGTTCGAGTCTCTAATAGTGTATTTTAGAATTAGTTATAGAATTGAGAGTGGTGTCAGGTTGGTCCACCAGTTGCGCAACCGGTGCGCATAGGAACCACATTGTGTCGCATCAAGTAGGAGCAGCTCTCCAAGGTAATGCTTGACCAATGTGTAGTGCTCCTGGATTTTCTCCCTTTGGTCAAGTTAATAAGAGGTGTTCTCAATTACATAACCAAGTGTAAGAAAAATGGATTGAGCCCAGGTGATTAATCATATCATGTTCGTGAAAAGACCAGATCTTGTGTCACTCAAGCCTTCTCCAAATCCAGCCACTAAAAATCCTTGACACTCCCAACCTGAAATGATGAGGTCATGGGGCCAAGTAATTCCATATGCTTCTTCTGAATTAATTGTATGTTGTTGCTGCGGCGATGGTACTACTGTTGCCGCTACGGCGATGGTGCTGTTATTGCTACAGCGATGGCACTGTTGTTGTTATAGCACTGTTATTGTTGCAGCGATGGCGCTGATGTTATTGCTATAGCGATGGTGCTGCAGCTCATGATGCTATAGTGTTGTGGCGTTACGACGCTACAGCTCGCGACGTTATAGTGTTGTGGCGTTGCAACTCGCGACGCTGCAGTGTTGTGGCACTACGACGTTGTAGCTCACGACACTACAATGTTGCATAGTTATGACATTCTTCATTTTGCACATTAAAATTCTTTAAAATTCTTCATTTAGCACCTTGTCATAACATTCTTTACCCGCGAATGTTTACCAAATACACTGGTTGATCTATAAATTTTTTTTAAATTCTTTAAAATTCTTGCTTCTTTGGGCTTCCATAACATTCTCGCACCAAGAATGTCATAACTATGCAATGTTGTGGTGTTACAGCGCTGCAGCTCGCGACATTGCAACACTGCAACGTTGTGGCGCTGTAGTTCATGGCAACGACAGACGACAACGCACTTTGCAACGATGGCGAACAGCGCTAAAGCTCACGGCAACGACAACGCTACGCAGTGATGGCAGGTAGCTGCCGTTGTAATTTTTGTTTTTTCTTTTACTCGACAGCTTCAAGAGAGAAAAAGAGAGCAAGAAAGAGAGAAAGGAGAGAGATTCGAAACTTGTTTCGCAGCTCTATTGGTTGGCATAACACCAACTCCTTCTTGTAACAACACCAACTCCCTTCGACAGCACCAACACCAACACCCTCCGGCAGCAATAGCACCAACAATAGCAAGAGTAGTAATAGTAACAATAACTCAATAACTTACAAGTAAAAGAAATCTGTGGCTTTCAACATGAAGCATAGAAAATGGAGTTTTTCTAGAATTGAATTGCAAAAAAAGAAGAAAATGAAATGTATGTAGACGGTGGTTGTGCAATGGCCGTCGTGAACATCTAGAAATCCTAGCCTATTATGGAGGAAACTCTCCTGACAAAGGAATTTTAGAAAAATTAAAAAAAAAAAAGGAAGGGCTTGGCCTTTCATACTATTACCAACCAATTGAAACCCTAAGTACCTAATAACGTACAGTTTCCTAAGACCGTACATTAACCCTAAAAGCGCACATGGGCATGCCCGTAACTGGCCATCATGTATGAGGCCATGTACGGGCATGACATGGAAATGATTTATCATTGCATCTTGTACAACCCGTTCAATAAATGAACAATCATGAGTGAATGATCTTCCTATCTATAGAAGCTATAGTGACTAATGGTGAGTTTATAATGTTGATATGTGTTTTAACCAAATCTACTCCAAACTTGTTTTCCTAGTAATAATTGACGTAGATAGTTGGGTTTGATCTCAAACTCACTAGTTTGTAATACATTCACCCAATATGTTTATTATATTTTAGTATTAATTGCCATTATTAATGGAATGTTCTATTCAACTCTGTGCTCCCCTTAGTTTGATACATTGTTTCAATTACAAAAGCCTATTTCTTTATATTTTCAACGTGTAATATAGTTTCAGCATACTATGGTAACACATGTTCAACCTCATCATTGTCTAGGTCTTCATCCCATTTTTCATGGTTATGTCGATACCAAGGTGAAATAGATCGCCAAGCAGAGCTTCTGTCTATGGATCTTGTTTCCATAACTTCTTGTACTTCTTGATACTATGTAGTATTTCCTCAGGTCTATACAAAGTCCCATGTCTTTGGTTTGATAGACTCGGCTTTGTTCTTTCTCATTCCCTTTGTTGCAGAGGTACAAGGGTACCCTTGAATGTATTGTCTCCTCATCCCTTTGGTTCAACTACCAAAGGTTCCACCCTTATTGATAACCTCATTCAGACATTGAATCACTTCATTGTTCTTCTAGTGAATGTTTCTCAAGGTTCCATAACTATTGTATACGATGTCCTATACCTTGTAAGTTGCTCGTTTGTCCTTGGTATTTTTAACATGGTATATTGTATTATTTTTGGAATATGAAATTGCATTACATCACTTGCGAACAGTAGTTGTCCCTCTACTACATTTCGTCTTCATTCTACTACATGGCTATTTGGTCTAATTATCTTTACAAATGTCAAGTTACTATTTGATTTATGTTTGTTGCCATTCTACTACTCGCCCTTGAGAAAAAAATTGCCATAAATTTAAATCCTTACAACATCCATACCCATTACCTTTCACATATGAAGTGTTGCAAGGTACGAGGCATATTCTTTCTTAGATGGATATTCAAGATATCATCAAATCTCTATAGCTCCAAAGCACAGATAAAAGATTGTGTTTGTTACATATTAAGGGGCTTTTATATGGAAAGTGATGTTGTTTGGAGCTAAAAATGAACCTCCAACATATGAGAGAGTTGTTACCAAAACATTCAAAGAATATTTGGACAGTTTTATGAAGATATTTCTAGATGACTTTATAATGTATAGTAACATGGAGAGTCGTCTACAGAAGCTCAAGCTTTGTTCTCAAAAGTGCAAAGAATATGGCATTAGGCTTAATCTAGACAAATGTGCATTTATGGTATTTTTAGGGATGATAGTGGGTTTTATTGTTTCCAAATAAGGGAAATTACCATATCCAAAAAAATACAAGCAATAATAAACATGCCACCACCTAAGAATCCATAGCAAATTCAAATATTCAACAGGATGGCACAATTTTATAGATGTTTTATAAAAAACTTTGCTACTATTATGGCACCTATCATTAAATTAACTAAAAAGACAAAGCCTTTTTTTTGGACAGAGGAATGTTTAAAGGCTTGGGAATTGATCAAACAAAAGTATATTGAAGCACTGATATTGATATCACCAAAGTGGCAACTGGAATTTCATGTTCATATAGATGCATCCTTACTAGTTATGAGGGCTATGATGTTTCAAAATGTAACAAGGAAAAGTGATCAACCAATAGTGTATGCTTCTAGGCTTTTGAATAAAATAAAACATAATTATAACACAACACATAAAGAGACTTTAATAATGGTTTTTGCTTTGCAGAAATTCAAACATTATTTGTTGGGCAATAAGTTTGTCTTTTATGTAGATCATATGGCATTGGTCTACTCGGTCAATAAACCACAGGTTTCAGGGATAATAGCTAGATGGTTGTTATTGTTTTTAGAATATGACTTCACAATAGTGTATAAGCCAAACAAAAGTCATGTAATTGCAAATGCATTATTAAGACTACCACATATTACAGAACCCACAGGTGTGTTTAATCAAACCACATATGCAAATTTGTTTTATATAAAGCCTGAATGGTTGAATGATGTAAGAGAATTTTTGAGAACATGATAGATTGAAGGCACGTTATAGGTATAGCAAAAACAGATATTGGTCATGAGAGCAAAGCCTTTCACATTGAAGAATGGTGAATTGTACAAAATGGGCCAAGACAACAGATTGCAACGATGTTTGACAATTATAGAAGTGCAAATGGTGATGAGATAATTACATGAAGGACTATCAAAAGGGCATTTGCAACTAAAATAACGCAGAGGAAGATATTGGATGCTAGATATTGGTGGCCAATTATGTATAGAGATGTGCATGATTACTACAAATCTTATGATGCATGTCAAAGAACAAGAGGATTGGCAATTCAAAGTCTTGCAAAGTTTGTCACAAGTTTTCCAAAGGAACCATTTATGAAATGGGGACTTGATTTTGTGGGGCCAATTAAACCAACATGAAGATATACATTAAACAAATATATTCTTGTTGCCACAAATTATGCTACCAAGTGGGTGGAACCAAAAGCATTGAGAATTAATATTGCAATAATCATAACAAAATTTATGTATGAATGCATATTAACTAGGTTTGGATGTCCTTTGACAATAGTCACAAATTAAGGAGTTCATTTCATTAATGATGCCATTAAATATTTAATAGATCATTTTTGTTGAAACATGTGGGACTAAACACACTTGAAGGAACCAAAAAGGCCATTAGATGTTAGATAAATTTCAAAATTTATGTGAAAATGTCCATTTTTGGCAATTGGAAAGTCATTGTAACTATGGAAAATTGTGTTCAAATACAAATATGAATGTTGAAAAATTCAAATTGACATGCCATTACTTAAAATTTCAAAGTTTGATTGGTGCCAATGACTTTTGAAATTGAATTGTTGCCTCATTGTATAAGGACTATTTTGCAAAGGACTACCTAAATGGTATAAAAATAATTTTTTTCAAGTTCAAATTTTTTGTTATAATAAACTAGTACTAAAAACATTTTCAAAACATTAATTATTTTCAAAACATATAATTTCATTTAAAACCCAATTTATTGTATGTCTAACCTTTAAAACTACTTTGTAACATGTAAATGTGAATTATTTTGCATGTTGTATTTAACATAGTTGTAGTTTCTAATATAGAAATGTGAATGTTAAAATATTTGACATGGTTTCATATGATTTGGTCATTTTTCAAAAAATGCATAGATTTCAAAAATAAAATAAAATAAAAGATTATTTCCAAATACCTTTAAAAGCATTTGGAAGAAGGCGCATTGTAGGCAAGGTGTCATTGCAATAAATTCCATGTAAAAATTCAATCTAGGGTGGATGCAAGAATTAATTAAGTGGAGCTAAGTTTATTTTGCAACATAAAAGTGATAATTGAACATTTTACATCTAACATATTCATGGACTTTCATCCATTATTAAAACCCTAAAACTTCATCTTGACCATCCATCCCAATTTAATGGTTTGGAGGCATGCTAGCCTTTGAAACACGCACCAAAGTTCTTGGCACTTTCACTATGTCATGCGTCTTTGAATTGCTAACATTGAGAGTGATGAGAATTGTGTTACATGTCATTGAATTAGTGTTTATGCGTTTGCTTGCCAAAGTGAACATGTGTGTTTGGCAAAGTGTGAACGTGCATCAATTTGAGCATGTGGATTTCATTGTCAAAAGAATGAACATGTGTAGTACATTTTTGTAATTTGCAAATCAAACCAACTTTTGTAGCCATAGATGTGCACAACATACAACACATACAACATTGTTAATTTACATTGAAGGGTATAGATTATGTGTTTTTTCACATTTTAACTTGATGCAAATCTAAATCTTTTGTGTAGTAGATATTTTGAAGGAGCTTGAGTGACTTGATGAACTTTTGTTGTATTTGTTGCAGGAATCTTGACATTTTTAAGGTCTACACAATGTGTGCATGTCAAGTTCAAATTTTGGTTCTTCTAGCACAACGGTAGTTAGAAATCAAACAAGGATTGTGTGTTTGGTTTAAGGGTTCAAACTTTGCTCCTTGGACTCAAACCCTTTGTGTTTTCATTATGAAGTTTTCACAACATTTGTTGTTGTTCAAGTTGGTAATGTTTGCAACTCACACATGTATGAGTTGGTGTTTTGGTTCCAGTAAGTTTAACACCGTTGTTCATCATGGGATTGGAGATGTGGTACAAACATACAAAGCAATCTACATGTTTTTATTTATGGGTTCAAAAATATGTTCATCATCAAATTGGAGACTTGGCACAAAGAGATGGAGCAATCTACATGATTTTGTATAGGTGTTCAAAGTTTGTAATGCATGTTTCCATCTTCTGGGTTAAAATTTGCTACACCCAACACATCAATCCTTTCATTTATTGAAACTTGTTCTAACCAAAAGTAATTTGCCATAATTTGATAAAGTTGTGACACTTGAATCTACTATAGGTTTGGTCGAGATTGGAAATCCTTGTGAACAAAGGAAAGTTGGCGATGCTTTAATTAACTAATTTCAAAGATCTTTGGAGATCAACGGTAAAAAACTATTCATTGATTTCAACTAATCACAAAGATATCAGAGACAAAGGAACAAAAATGTGGTACCCTAATGCCTAACATTTGTGGCATACTCTTCCAATTTGTAAGATGCATCAACAATCAAGTGCATTTGAAATGTTACTTAAATTTAGGTCCATCTTTGAAGTTACATGTTCATTTGCATTAGGAATAAGACATTAGACTCTCAATTTTCAAATTTGTTGTTGAATATGCAACAATGGCATTTTGAAGATTACAATTGTTGGTTATCCTCACTTTTTCAAAATTTCCAACTTGTCATAATCAACCACTCACAACAATGTTGTGTTGACCTCTAACACTTTAGTGCCACAAAATATGGTGTGACAGTGGACAGTGGAGGTTTGAAGAGAAGGCACATTTTGCTAGAACTACAAACTAGAAAGCCCACCAATTTGTTGTTGCATTCTTAAACCAACAAATGCATTCATAGCTTGAACAAGAGGATAAAATGAAGAATCATACACACCTTGTTGGAAAAACTTTTGAAGCAAGCTGCCACATGGTTGAATTTGAAGAAAACAAGGTGGTTTGCTTTCAAGAGTCATTGACCAAGGCTCCAAAACAAAAAATGTGTATTTTTTACATACCAAAATCAATATTATTTCTTGTTATTTCATCTTTGTCTCTTCCTTCTTGACAAATCTTTTATCTACCTGTTGCATTGGACTAAAAAATAAAGTTAGATCAATATATTTCTAATTCCTTTAAGTTAGGTCCATCTCTAAGGTAGAATGTTGAGTTTTGTGCTAGCTAAAGGCAACTAATTTCTATGAAGGATGTTTTTTCATTTATGCAATAGCTTTGAATATTTAGGTGTAGTATAGTGATTCCAATTTTTCATCTAGGATGAACTTCATTACTCACTACAAACACTCCCATTCAACCAGTTTTGAGGCCCAAGCTCAAGTTCAATTAGAGGAAAACAATATCAAGTATGTTGATATTCTTATGGGCAGCTTTGCTAAGGAAAGTCAAGAACACCAAATGTAATAAAGTTGGAACAATGTAAGTTTACCCTTGGTTTCCAGTTTGGGAAATGGTTGATGTTCTTAATTGGAATGTTGCAGTTCTGGCTATAGATGATTTCATTTGGAAATTCACATTAGTTTTAGTCATTATGAAGAATCCCAAAAGTTGATTTGTCAATAAACCAAAAATTTGTTATTAGCCACTATTGATACCCTACTAATATTAAATGTCATTGAACTAGCAAATTGCAAATTGGATTGTCAGTTCTACAAAAGTTCAATGGCATCCTATAATTGTGTATAATCATTGTTTATGATGGAAATGTTAAAACATAATTTGTGGCAATTTGGATCCGTGGCCTAAATGGGGTTCTTTTGTTCCTAATTGTTATAATTGATGATGTAATTTAGTCATGAACCAAAATTTTCAAATCATTGATTAACTTGTTATTGATATGTGTTCAAATAATCTACATTAGCCACAAGTAAGTTGAAGGTGGTTTGTTTTGAACCAACATGCAAAATTGTAATCTTGGAATTTTGATATTGCTATAGTTCTATTATAACTACTTGGGGTTAACTAATTTAGTTGTGCTTTTTATGTTCAATGGCTTCAATTGCAATGTGTGTTTTTCATGACCTCAAGTTGGAATTAGTAGAAAATGGTCATTTTGCAACTGGTCCATGTAACTAATTTTTAGTTGCAAGCAACATTTGTGATTAAAAAATCTCAATAGTCGCGTTGGACAAGTCGCATTGACACTAGTCACAAATAACAACAAATTTTGGATGAAAGAAAAAATCAATGAAATACACCTTCATCCTTTAACTAGTCATATACATATTGTCGTTTACAACTAAGATGCGACTTTTTGGGTGAACAATGGAATAAGTTATGTGTTGCCACGTGTCCTAACTCTTAATAATTAAAAATATATTTTTATTATTTTGAAATAATCTAAAACATTTAATTTTTATGTTTGGATGGTTTAGATTGTGACATGTGGTGCAATAGAAGTTGCCATGTGGCATATTAATTAAAATTTTCTAAATTAAATTTAAATCAATATTTAGGTATGTAGGTTGAACTAGGTACCTACCTACCTATATACCTACCTACCCATCTAGGTTAAACATCTATCTAGATAGGACCTATTTACCTACTTAGATACGTAGGTAGGTAGGTAGGTTAAAAAGTAGGTTAAAAAGTAGGTAAGTAAGTTAGGGAAATAAGTAGTTAGGTGTAAGTACATGAATATTTTAATTTTATTTTGGGTTAAGTCATTTTTATTAACTCATCCCATATGCCCATCTTTTTAAATATGAATAAGTGAAACAAAACACATTGTTTATATATATTTCAAGATGAGAATAAAAGCCAAAACATATGGGATAATTTTTTTAGTTACAAGTCATTTGCAACTAAACATATTTAGTTGCAAAGGACTTGTAATTAAAAAGTTTATCCCATATGTTTTGGCTTTCATTCTCATCTTGAAAAGTGTATAATTAAATAGGTAAGTGATAATTAACTAACTAACTAATTAACTAATAAAATATATAACTAACTAATTATTTATAATAATAATCATAAAATATCTTATGATTATTGAATGAATTATATTATTAAATATTACTTACTTTATTAGCTAGATAAACAGTAATAATATTTAATTATATATATAAACATAAACTATAATAATCTATAACTAATAATTGGATAGTGTTGAAATAACTAGCTAATTATTAATAACTAATAAATTATTATTTCATATTAATTTAATTAATATAATAACTGAAATATTCAGCATTTAATAATGATTAACTATTAATTATAAATATTGAATACTAGCTTTTTAATATCTAATAATATGATTAAAAGCTATCTTATGCTAACTATTTTATTATAATTATTCCCATTATTATTTTCATTTATATAGTTAATAGTAAATATAAATGTGAATATTTAATAGTAGCAATAACATTAATTCAATTATTATTATAACTAGTTAATAGCCAAGGTTAACTATTTTATTTTTATTATTCATATTATTAATTCACTCATTAAAGCTATTTATGAAATATTATAATAAATAAGTTATATATTTTATAAATATATATTTCTTTCAAAAATAATTTCTACATTTGTGTAATAATTTATTAGATTTCCATTCTAACTAATATAATAATAATTATAAAATAATAAAACAGAAAATAGAAATTGCATATCATTAATTTATTATAATCATTGAATAATTGATAATGAATAAATATCAATTATAAAATTGAAAAATAAAAATTTAAAACTATATATTAATATTTTAAAATTTCTATTACATGTAATTTATATACAATAATAAATATTAATACAAATAATAATAAATGTCATTTTTAATAATTTTAAGAAATATATTAAAAAAATTTGGATAAATTTTTAATATGGGCATAATATATTTAGCAAATATCTTACATAAAATTTCAATATACTCAAGATATACGCTATTTAATGTAACCATAATATCAAGGCCATTTATGCTAATAATAATACTTGAATACACATCTAATATGGATGTTCATATAAATTCAAATTATACATTTATAATCCTAATACACCCAATTATATTCCTTAGAATTCACAAAATACACCTTTGTATACTCCCAAGGTTACAACTAAATTGGTCACATTTGCAACTAATGGGACATAAATTGTTCTTCTTGGATGAAAATTAAACTAAATGTTATTCACATGGAATGATGAACACCAAAATAGGCGCAAATTAGTTGCACTGTAGTCGCAAATATGACCAACAAAAGAAATAGTTGCAAAAATGTATAAATCTAGTTCCAAATAACTAATAATTGCATGTAATCACAAATATAATGGTTACAATTTGACCAATTTCTACTAGTGTGGGTGCTTGAACTTGTAGGTGGTGGTTTAATTTTTTATGAAAATACAACAAGTCATTAGTAACAAACTTGTGTTTTCCACCTCACAATCAACTCCAATGGCCAGAAACCCTTGGGAGGATGTTGAGTTCCTTGCTTTCCACATTGTCATGCGCCAATTTCTAGCAAGTTTTCATGAACTAATGTTCTTTAGCTCAAATTTTGAATGTCTATGATTATTTGCAATTGTTTGCAAGTTATAGTCTTGAAAGATCTTATCAAGTGGGGTCCTTATTTTAATTGATCAAACTCCTTGATATAACACATTGTTTTATTTTGTACATTATGACCCATTGATTTACTAGCATTCTATTTAATCCTTAGCACTCAAGGTATTTATTTTAGCAATTAAAGTCTTCTTCAATCATCTAGAATCCTATTCTCACCACTTAAGTTTGTTACCATGCACATAGAGTGTTAAATGCACCATTTAGACTCCTTTTCAATCACACATAATCTTGTAATGATGTTGACATAGTGGTGAATTCACCACTCAAACTCCCATTTAATCACCCAACATCAACTCCTCACCACTTGAGTCCTTTCCTTTCCACACAAAGGGTTGAATGTCATGGAATTGCATATTTGTAACTATAGTTATTCCATAACTACAAATCCCTTGTAGTTGTTGATTTATGTCATCTTGCTTAATTATGGACAAGAATGTTTGTCATCATTGCTAGGATCTCCAACAGTTCTTTCCTTGCAATAATCTTGTGAACTATTTGTACTTAATTGTACACCTAATACATTTGAATGTATATATACCTAGTAATTTTAAATCAAGTGCAACAAATCAATAGTATGTCCATGTTTGGGATGGGATAATATTCAAGAACATTGATGACTTGATTTTGACCTTGGTAATGCCAAGAATACTCAAAGCTTCCCCCTAGGAGGATCAAATTAAATTATTTCAAAGCTTGTGACTTTATAACAAAGCTTGGAAGAGGCTAATAGATAGTAGCTCCGTTTGGCTACATACAAAGTTTTGTTTACTTGTTTTGCATTTTGAACAACAAGTTACTTTGAAGGTGCAAAGAAAATTGCAGTGGAAGAATTGTGAATTTGGGAGCTACTATATGTATCAAGGCAACAACTACTACTTGTCTTCTAATGAATCTGATGAAGTAGTCAAGGACTACTAGGACATTTTTACAACTTAAATGTTCATTAACGTTCAGGTCGGTGATTGTAGTTGACTTGCTGGATAAGAAATCACTAGCGTAAGGTCTAGTAAAGTCATATTCAACTTGCTTTCACCTAGTTTTTGAATTGCATTTGACCTTTACCTCACTTGTATACATTGATTAATGTAATCATTTAAAATAAATTATACTTAAGTTATTATATCTTATGTGCACTTGTATGCGTTTAACCTAAATAATTCACCTAGTATTGTGTGTACAAAGTGAACATGGCATAGATGTGTTTATAGCTTCCAAATTCATGCTTCCACCACTACTATTTTTTCAAATTAGATCCATTGTTATTTCCATTCATATGTGTCATGGACATTCATTCTATAGTTGCTTGGGTTCAACTGATTCAACTTTGTTTTTCATTTTTGCCTTTAATTGGATGGGGTGTTTTTTGTGATTTTAGGTTGGGGTGTTCTTGCTTGCAAATGTTTTTAATGGGATTACAACATATTATCAATGTTCAAGTGACTTCTCCACCTCATAGTTAACTTTAATAGTCAGTAATACTTGCGACAACATTGAGGCCATTGCTTTCCACATTGCCATGCAGCAACTTTTGACAAATTTTGAACCTATTTCAAATTTGGTATGTCTAATTTATGTAACTATGATTATATGTAGTTATTTTCAAGTTATATAGTCTTCAAAGTTCCTATCAATTGAGGTTTTGTTTCCATTGATCAAACTCCTTGGCATAACCATTTATCATGATTCGAACATTATGAAGCCTTATTCTCCTAGTAGTAAGTTTAATGCTTATCACTCAAGGTCTTTGTCCTAGGCTAGCAATTAGTCTAATGTTTAACATTCAAGGTCTTTGTCCTAGGCTAGCAGTTAGTCTAATGCTTAGCACTCAAGGTTTTTGTTCTCACCACTTGAATCCTTAAATATGCACATAGAGCTATAAATGCACCATTTAGATTCATGTGCAATCACATAGTCCTTGAACGATGTTGACATAGTGGTGAACTCACCACTTAGAGTCCTATCTATTCAATTAACATTGATTCCTCACCACTTGAATCCTTTCATTTCCACACAGAATGTTAAAACTTAAAGTTCTTCATGTTTCGTAGAATAATTAACTCACCACTTTAAGTCATTTTTCAATTACCATGAGTCAAATCTTCACTATTTGTGTTGTTGGGTTTGCATTCATAGACCAATTTTGAGCATTTATAGTCCTTTTGAATCATATAGAGCTGCTCACCACATTAGTCTTGTACTTTGCACACATAATGATGAAGTCATGGGTGTAGTCATATTAACACAAATCCCAACAAATGTAACCAATGTTTTGTTTTTCACGTTTAAAAGTAGTAATTTAATTTGGTGTTGAAAGTATAAGATTTTTTTAACATAGTAAGGTTCATAATATATCATTGGAACATTTGAATTAATTTGAAAAATATTTGATGAATAATAAGCCTTCAAAAACATTCATTAAGCACTATAATGTGTGTTTTAACACCAAAAGGACTTATAAATGAACTTCAAAACTTTTGACATTTACATATATTTTGAACTATTTTACATAAACCTTGACATAATAATATTAAAAAATTAAAGATTTTTGAAAAAATATTTTAAAAAATATTCCACCAAAAGCAATCCCTAAAGTAGGTAGGTGTGGCTCATTATATCCCATTTGCACCCTCATCACTTTAAAATGCTATCCTTGGTTTAACACTCAAAAATACCTATATTTAGCTAGAGTCTTTAGTTCAACACCTACATTCATTTTCTAAGCACCCAAAGTCCATTAGACAACTACTTGTGACTCCTTTTCAATTGTGTGGTCTAATGAAATTGGGACCTTTCAACTGCTTTTCCAGCACTTAACTATGTGCTTATTAATATCATTTGATGTCTTATGTTGAACACTTGAAATGGAGTCTTAGGTTGAACATTAGAGTTCAATAATTCCTAAGCATTTTAAATACCAATTAATTACTTACAAATTTGTTGTCCATGGTGTGTAAATGAAAGTGAAATGGCAAGCCAAAGAACTACTCAAGTAGGGCTGGGCAAAAGGGTCACATTGAGGGCAAAACCTTGTATCAAGTTTATTGCATAGGAACCTTTGGAAACACAATCAAATGTTCAAGGAAAGAAAAAAATAGAAATTACAAGCGGGAGTCTTGAGCATGATTGGTTACTATTGATTGAAATGTCAAAAATGTGTTGTTTCCAAAGTCTGGATCAATACAATCAACAAGTAGTGCTGAATGTCACTTCATATGCAATAACAAGGGGGAAATACAGTTGATTTCAATGAAAGCTTGCAGTTGTGCTTTGCAACTAGCGGATTCATTACATGGTTATGACGTGGGATTTCAATAGAAGGTGGTTGAAAATATGTTTATCCATGATGTGATGAGACCATTGATGCAAAAATGTTTGCCCAACCTACAAGATTTAATAAATAATCAACTAATTGTTGAGAGTATCAGGGATGGTGTTTCAACACATATGACAAGGGGACGTACAACCACACATGCTACTGCCAAAGAGCTTTTAGGCACTTTGGCAGCATCTACTCGGACAAGTGGCATAAAGGTTGCCCAACACCTTGGGTTATCTAGAAGGTGTGTTATAAATTACAAATAATGACATCTTTTTATAGATAATGGTGATTTGGATTTTTGGTCCGAGACAAGCAAAACACAACAGTCAAATGCACTATCACCAAAGGTAAGAGCTCTTGTGTTGGAATGGTGGATAATGGAAACTACCACATCTTTTGATCAAAAGAAGGTTTGAAAAAAAAATTGGGGATTAAACAAATTGTGGAACATCCCACTCACTTCCTGCAAGTCTTTCAAGTAAGTAACTCATTAATTTTTTTAACATGTTTTAAATGATGCATTCTTATGCAAAATACATTATTAATGAATGCTTAGTACTTATGTTTAATTAATGAATAAAGACTCATGAGTGTAGTTGGTAATTTTTCAATTATTTTTAAGTGTTCACATGCAATTCAATCTTGAAATCCACTACATTGTAGCTAGAATGTTCTGCCCATTAAACCTCATTTTCATGGCTATCTAACTTGTGGAATTATATTTTACGTGAAAAACCAAATGGAAAGGATTGGCACAAAAGAGCTTACTTAATGGATGATTACATCTCATGTGGAATAGAGACTTTGAAGGTGTGCCCTATTGAAGAAACAAAAAGTATCAAAATTGTCCAATGGCAACAATATGCAAGAGTGGTGGCTAGACAAAAAGACATTGGAGAAGATCAAAAAGTTCCATAATTATAATACATGGATACACCAACCCTAGAGTTACTGGAATCCCTCCATCTTAGACTAAAGGATTTTGTGACCCGTAATTTTGTTGCCAAGTGGCAAGACAAGGTGCTTCAAAACACATCCTAAGTTTATTTTCATGTAACTTGGCTTTCAATTATAAGGCATTAGATTGTCCTCTATTGCAAGGTCCTTTGTAGTCCTTTTCTTGGAACAGAAAGTCCCTTTTACTTTTTTTATAAAAGCCAAACTAAATTAGGGATTTTTTTTCTAACTCCCTTTAAGTCCTTTGCATCTAGTCATTAATAGTCCACTAATTGCTCCTATTGAAGTTGGCCACTCCTTGATAGGTCTTATGTGTGTTGAAATTTTTTTTTTTTTTGGTCCTATGGGTCCACTTCTTTCTAGGTCCTTAATTGGTTGCAATTTTGTGGTGGTCCTTTGGGTCCATTTTTTGGTAGGTCTTCAGATGGGTTTAGTTCTTTTGAGGTCCTTTGGGTGCACCCCTTTCTAGGTCTTTTTGGTCTAGCCCTGTCCATGTTTATTTTGATTAGCATGGCTTTATATTACAACTTCAAATTTTCCTTTGATGTAGGCTCCATTGTAGGCCTCTCTTAAAATATTAAGTCCTTTTTGGTTCTTTATTAAAAGCCAAGCTCCTTTGGGTGGACATGGAGTTGCTTATAATACCTTCAAGTCCTTTGGGTCTAGTCCTTAATAGTCCTTTAATTTTCCTATTTAAAGAAACAATCCTTGGTGGGTTTTGTGTGCGTTTAAATGGGTACACTTTTTTGGGTCCTATGGGCCAATTTCTTTGTAGGTCCTTCTCAAGAATTGATGGTGTCATGTTCTTTGTCCATAAGATTTTGCATATATGATTAGACGTGGGTGCATTATGTTCTCATGCTCATTGATTAAATAGGAGTTCAAGGGAATTTTGAAAAACATTTCAAATGATTGTATCTTGTCCTACATTGACTTTTCAGAGAACTATGCTTTCAAAACACAAAATGAGGTGCAAGACATGCACAGGTACAATTTCTAGATTAGCATCCTAGTCCACATCACCTATAGGAAAAACCTATACTTTGACAACACAACTTTTGATTAGAACCCAACAATCTTGAAAGAGGTTCATTATTACATATCGGACGATAAAACCCATGATAGTTTATTTGTCCAACATGCCTTGACCTTCCACTAGGAGTATTTGAAAGGTAAGGGATGTTATCTTGAAGAGCACATCATATGGAACGACGGTTGTTTTGCACAATTCAAAAGTGCATGAACATGGTATTATGTTGCCAAGTATCCGCAACTTACGGTTTGTGAGCAAAGGCCCGAGGGGGTGCAAATGTGTTGGAATTTTTTTGCATTTAGCCATGGGAAGGTTGAAGTTGATGGTCTAGGTGCATTCTTGAAACGGGAAATTCGCAAGGGTCACTACTACATATTGTGCCTTTTTGCGAATGGCCAAACAAAAAACCGAAAGGGTTTGCGAAGCAAAAACAACCTGCCATATTTGCGATGCAACACGCATCGCACCTTGTGGTTCACCAACCATCGTTAATTTATAATGTACCTTAAATCATCGCAGCACTTTTGCGACATATACCACAACCAAAACTTTGCGACCCTCTCAGTGTTCGTCCAATATTCCACAATTCACAACTTTTAATCATACTCACAACATCGCACATTTTACAATACAAAAAGTATCGCTAAACACTTTGAGAGTCACAGGAAATTGCAATCTTGCGTTATTCGACGCATCGCATGTTGCAATGGAATATGTATCGCAAACTTCATCACAATTTTTTACAAAACTTTTCGGTGGTGGACGTATCGCAAGTGGCAATGTTTGTGCACTCGCAAAGTAGTAAAAGGGTTAATGGAGAAGGAAGTTTCGCAAAAGGTTTCGCAATGTCATCTGATTTATCACGACCTTTTTTAAGTCGCATAAAATCTCGGTGACATTGAGGTAGTACATGCGGTAGTGCAAAGGAGAGTAGTACAAAGTTCCCAGAGGGCCTACTTGCAGAACTATAAAGGCTGAAATTCGCTAAAAACTTTGACACA
>Ga0116227_10009995_pt1 | contig 16861 bp, 12 predicted proteins | sample S1TSphgellanicum_FD_89693 | JGI IMG/M metagenome (GOLD analysis project Ga0116227, IMG submission 89693) | Host-associated microbial communities from peat moss isolated from Minnesota, USA - S1T2_Fb - Sphagnum magellanicum MG | ecosystem: Host-associated > Plants > Peat moss > Unclassified...
ACCTTCGGCCGTATGGCCATGAATGATGAAGAAACAGTTGCGCTGATTGCAGGTGGCCACAGCTTCGGTAAAACCCATGGTGCAGCTTCTGCAGATCATGTGGGCAAAGAGCCCGAGGCTGCAGGTATTGAATCTCAGGGTTTTGGCTGGGGCAATAGTTACGGCTCTGGTAAAGGTGCCGATGCCATTACCAGTGGTTTAGAAGTTATTTGGACAACTACACCAACCCAATGGAGTAATAATTTCTTTGAGAACCTGTTTGGCTACGAGTGGGAATTAACTAAAAGCCCTGCTGGTGCGCAACAATGGGTTGCTAAAGATGCAGAAGATATTATCCCCGATGCTTATGATAGTTCGAAAAAACATAAGCCTGCTATGCTTACTACAGATCTTGCATTAAGGTTTGATCCGGCTTATGAAAAAGTATCAAGACGTTTCTATGAAAACCCGGACGAGTTTGCAGATGCGTTTGCACGCGCCTGGTTTAAATTAACACACAGGGATTTAGGCCCCCGCGAACGTTACCTGGGCCCGGATGTACCACAGGAAGAATTACTTTGGCAAGACCCTATCCCGGCAGTAGATCATGCGCTTGTAAACGACACTGATATAGAAGGCCTTAAAGCAAAAGTATTGGATTCGGGTTTAAGTGTATCTGAGCTGGTTTCTACAGCATGGGCATCGGCTTCAACCTTCCGTGGTTCTGATAAACGTGGTGGCGCCAATGGTGCGCGTGTTCGCCTTGCTCCGCAAAGATACTGGCAGGCTAACAATCCGGTACAGCTGCAAAAAGTGCTAAACGTACTAGAAGGTATCCAGAAAGATTTCAATGGTATCCAAGTCGATGGTAAAAAAATCTCGTTAGCAGATTTAATCGTTTTGGCAGGTAACGTTGGTGTAGAAAAGGCGGCTAGTGCTGCCGGGCAGAGTGTCAATGTTCCTTTTACACCAGGCCGTATGGATGCTTCGCAAGAGCAAACCGATGTAGAGTCTTTCGATTATCTGGAGCCTGTTGCCGATGGTTTCCGTAACTACCGTAAATCAAAAACTCCGGTATCTACCGAAGCGTTACTGATAGATAAAGCACACTTGCTTACACTTACAGCACCTGAGTTGACTGTGTTGTTAGGTGGTATGCGTGTGTTAGATACAAATTTTGATGGCACTAAACATGGCGTATTCACTTCAGCCCCGGGTGTACTTACCAATGATTTCTTTGTAAACTTACTTGATATGGGTACAGCCTGGAAAGCGGCATCCAATGATGAGGAGATTTATGTAGGAACTAATCGCGCCACAGGCGAGGTAAAATGGACCGCTACACGTGCTGATCTGGTACTGGGTTCAAATGCAGAACTTAGAGCTGTTGCCGAAGTATACGCGAATGCTGACGCACAGGATAAATTTGTAAAAAGTTTTGTAAAAGTTTGGAATAAGGTAATGAACCTGGACAGGTTTTAATTTTGCTTAGTAAATATCACCTGTAGTAATTATTTTATCTACAGCTTGATTTAGAATACTGTCAAAGATTGCACCAGCACAAAAGAGCACCTAATATGGGTGCTCTTTTTTGAAATCTCTTTTCTAAGGTGTAAAAGGCTTTGAGGCTATTGCTATTAACTACGAGGCCTCAATTGTATTCACTATCCCCTCAATAGCTTTTTTTAATACGAAATTATTGGTAACGGGATCTATGTTTTTATAATAGCGGTTTAGCGCTACAAGGCCATGAGCAAAAGAAATACATATCAGGTAATTACACCGAAATGCTTCCTCTGTAAGCGGTTTCCCTTTTACCAAACCTTGCATTTCTTCCCGGAACAGATTAATGAATGTAGCCAATGCAGGGAAGCATTCACCTACATCTGCAACATTTGTACCCACGGTATACATTAACTGGTAAAGCTCTTTTTCAGTCGTAGCAAATTGTAGATAGGCCATTAACATGGCTTCCATCCGTCCTTTCGCATCACTTATTGATTCCAGGTGCTGTTGTATGCACTGGATAAGCATGGTAAAGCCCCTTTTTGATAACTCGATCAAAACGGCTTCCTTGTTTAAGAAATAAGAATAGATTATGGGTGCACTGTATTAGATGCTGTCGCCAATTTTCCTGATACTTAATGCTTCATAGCCTTCATTTTTAACGATATCCATCGCCGCATCCAATATACTTTTATGCACCTCTGCTTTTAAACGCTCTATTCGTTCTTTGCTACCCATACGGTTTTATAATTAGATGGCAATAAAAATAGCGGTTTTAATATAAGCATCCATAAAAAAAGCTGGTTCGCGCGTCGAGTGGGATTGTCTATTACTTTTTTTTGTTAAAACCACCTGCAAAATGAAGGCTATCAGCTAAACGCTAAGTAAATTTGTTGTTATGTGCAACTAATTGTGTGCAATTTGATAGGCATGTTTTAGGCTTTTAAGGCACAAATCCCTATTTTTGCAGTAATAGATGTGGAAAAAGTGGCTCAATATCATTTTGTGTATATGGCTGGTAAATGCAGTTACGTACTTCCACGCCGCCAATCCGTTCGAAGATAACAACAGTGATCAGCCGTCATTATTCGCGTCAGCACACCCAACGTTAAATACCTGGGTAGATTGTTTTCTGCATCAGGCTCCGCTCGATGATGATACTACTCCATTACTTCCGCATAAAATAAATAACCACCGCAGGTATGTAAACAGCCGCTCGCACAGCTTTGGCACTTTTATACCTGGCTTACTAAGCTCATCATTATTTACAGTAACTAAATACTTACTGTTTAATTGCAGTAGTAATTATTCTATCGGTGTAGCTATGCTGCCTGCATACTACAATTTCCTCTTCCGGTTTAGTCCGTTCTGATCTAATCTAATATTCCCGTTTAACAATTTTATTATTAATGGTATTGCAAAGCTGATTTAAAGTTTTTCTCTACCTATTATCCATTAAACAACAATATTAGATCTGCCGTAATGATAAAAAATCATAACGCTTTTAGCCTGTTGCCCTTACTGGGTGCCTTGCTATTGGCCAGCTGTTCAGCAAATAATAACAATAAAGACAAACAAGATACCCTGCAATTACCTGTAGTTACTTTAAAACAAAAAGATACTGTACTGCAAACTGCTTATGTTGCCGACATTCAGGCACTTAAAAATGTAGAAGTGCGGTCGCGCTTAAAAGGCTTTCTCGATAAAATTTACGTCGACGAAGGCAAGCCCGTTCAAAAAGGGCAAATACTATTTAAAGTAAATGACGAAGAATATCAGGTAGCCCTGGCAAAAGCAAAAGCTGCTTTAAGTAATGCCATTGCCGGCGCGGTAGCTACCCGCATGGAGGTAGGCCGCGTAAAAATGCTGGTAGATAAAAATGTGATTTCGGCATCAGAACTTGATGTAGCTAAATCAAAACTAGCCGCGGATGAAGCCCGCATTGCCGAAGAGCGTACCAATGTACAGGCCGCACAAAACCATATCAACTACACGAGTATCCGCGCGCCTTATGATGGCATTATCGACAGAATTCCGCTTAAAGCAGGAAGTTTAATCGATGAAGGTACATTGCTGACTACCATATCAGATATAAGTTCGATGTATGCTTATTTCAGTTTTCCTGAAAATGAATACCTGCAATATCAGCGCGCTAAAGATAATAAGGAAGAAAAAAATGATAAGGTTAAATTAGTACTGTCAGACGGTAGCAGCTATGCCTATCCCGGTAACATAGAAACTATTGAAGGCGAGATTGAGCAAAATACAGGGTCGATAGATCTGCGCGCTAAATTCCCTAATCCTAATAAATTGCTACGCCATGGTGCCAGTGGTAAAATTTACATCGCTACCAGGTTAGATGCCGCCATTATGGTTCCGCAGAAATCTGTATTTGATGTGCAGGATAAAAGTTATGTATACATAGTTGGAGCCGACAACAAATTGAAGATGCAGAATTTTACGCCGCTAACTCGCATGTCGCAATATTATATTGTTAAAGCAGGACTTAAGGCGGGTGACAAGATTTTGTATGAGGGCACCCAAAATGCCCACGATGGTATGGTAATTAAGCCCAATATGCTTACTAAAACTGCTATGCTGGCTTTAAAATAGCCTTTGCTTAATTCAGGCTGTTTCGAACCAGAAATAGCATTTTTCTGACCCTTTAAAATAGTTGAAACCTCATGTTCAATATATTTATAAAGCGACCGATCCTGTCGCTGGTTATATCTTTAATTATAACACTTTTGGGTGTGCTGGCATTGTTAACCCTGCCGGTAACCCAGTTTCCGGATATCGTACCGCCATCGGTTACCGTAACCGCTAATTATACAGGTGCCAATGCCGAGGTTTGTGCAAAGGCCGTTGCCACCCCACTCGAACGTGCTATTAACGGCGTACCGGGTATGACTTATATGTCGACCGTTTGTAGTAACGACGGGTTAACCGTTATCCAGATCTATTTTAACGTAGGTATCGATCCAGATCAGGCCGCGGTAAATGTGCAAAACCGTGTGTCGACTATTATAGATGAGCTCCCCGAAGAAGTAATTAAGGCTGGTGTTACTACTGAAAAAGAGGTAAACAGTATGCTCATGTACCTCAATATTATGAGCCAGGATAGTACGTTGGATGAGAAGTTTATTTACAACTTCACGGATATTAATGTACTGCAAGAACTGAAACGTATTGATGGAGTAGGCCGCGCCGAAATTATGGGCGCTAAAGAATACTCGATGCGTGTTTGGTTAAAGCCAGATCGGATGATGGCCTACAAGGTATCTGCCGATGACGTGATCGAAGCCATCCGTAATCAGAACGTGGAAGCTGCGCCGGGTAAAACCGGGCAAAGCTCTGATAAATCGCCGCAGGTATTGCAATATGTACTGCGCTATCCCGGTAAGTTTTTTGAGCCCAAGCAGTACGAAAATATTGTGATCAGGGCTGATGAAAGCGGGACCGTGTTAAAGCTTAAAGAGGTTGCCAATGTAGAGTTCGGTGCGCTTACTTACGGGATGGTTTCTAAAACAGATGGCAAGCCATCGGCTTCAATCATGATTAAACAACGACCAGGCTCCAATGCCCGCGAGGTTATTGCTAATATCAAAAGCCGTATGGCGGAGATGAAGAAAGAATCATTTCCAACCGGGATGACTTACAACGTAAATTATGATGTATCGCGGTTTCTGGACGCCTCTATCCATGAGGTATTGCGTACGCTGGTCGAAGCATTTTTGCTGGTTTTCATTGTCGTATTCATTTTCCTGCAAGATTTCAGATCGACTTTAATTCCTGCTTTAGCCGTACCCGTGGCGTTGATTGGCACGCTGTTTTTTATGCAGATGCTGGGTTTCTCTATTAACCTCCTCACGCTGTTTGCGCTTGTGCTTTCCATTGGTATTGTGGTAGATAATGCCATTGTAGTGGTAGAGGCTGTGCACGTAAAAATGGCCGAAGGCTTGAAGCCAATGGACGCTACAATAAGTGCCATGAAAGATATCAGCGGAGCTATTGTGGCAATTACGTTGGTAATGTCGGCGGTGTTTGTGCCGGTGGCTTTCATGTCGGGGCCGGTAGGTGTTTTCTATCGCCAGTTTTCACTGACAATGGCTATCGCGATTGTAATATCAGGCATTAATGCTGTAACGCTTACACCTGCATTGTGCGCTATTATGCTTAAACACAACCATTACGAGCATGGAGAAAAAGGACTGATTCACAAGTTTTTCGATGGCTTTAATAAAAGGTATGATTGGCTTAATAATAGTTACGCCCGATTGATCGGTAAAATAGCCGGGCGACGTGTTATAACAGTTGTTTTGCTATTGATTTTCTTTGTAGCAACATGGGGCATAAGTACTATACTACCATCGGGCTTTATCCCAACGGAGGATCAGGGGATGATTTATGTAAACGTAACCACCCCGGCAGGTTCAACAGTTGAACGTACGGAAGAAGTACTTACCGAGATCCAAAGGCAAACCAAGAGTATAGGCGCTATCGAATCGGTATCTACTTTATCAGGTTACAGTTTGGTTAACGAGGTTGCCGGTGCATCTTACGGTATGGCCATGATTAACCTCAAAGGCTGGGATGAACGTAAAGAATCATTAGACGAGGTGATCAAGCAACTGGAAGATAAAACCAAAAACATTGGCGATGCATCAATCCAGTTTTTCCCACCGCCTACGGTGCCGGGCTTTGGTAACTCCAGTGGTTTCGAGATTAGGTTACTGGATAAAACAGGGAGCGGCGATCTGCAGCAAACCGGTAAAGTATCTAAAGACTTTATCGATGCGCTTAATAAGTCGCCCGAGATCGCTAACGCCTTCTCTAGTTTCGATCCAAACTTCCCACAGTATATGATCACGGTGGATCAGCAAATGGCTGCCAAGAAGGGGATTACGATAGATAAAGCAATGTCAACCCTGCAAACCTTGATGGGTAGTTATTATGCATCAAACTTTATCCGGTTTGGGCAGATGTACAAGGTAATGGTGCAGGCTTCGCCCGAGTACCGTTCCAAACCAGAGGATGTGCTGAGCCTCTACGCCAAAAATGATAAAGGCGAAATGGTACCATTCTCCACCTTTATAAAAATGGAAAAGGTAGTAGGGCCAGAGCAGTTGACACGTTACAACATGTATACATCGGCTATGATTAATGGCGATGCCGCGCCGGGATACAGCAGCGGTGATGCCAACGCGGCCATTGAAAGGATCGCTAAAGAGAAACTGCCTAAAGGCTACTCGTTCGACTGGTCGGGGATGACACGCGAGCAGATCCTATCGGGCAATCAGGCGATCTATATTTTTATCATCTGCCTCATCTTTGTTTACCTTTTGCTGGCTGCTCAATATGAAAGTTTGCTGTTGCCTTTAGCGGTGATCCTTTCATTGCCTACAGGTATTTTCGGGGCGTTCTTCTTCTTGAAGATATTAGGTTTAGAAAACAATATCTATGCCCAGGTAGCCTTGGTAATGCTCATCGGGTTGCTGGGTAAAAACGCAATTCTGATCGTAGAATTCGCCGTTCAGCGCGAAAAAGATGGGTTATCGACAGTTAAAGCCGCTATAGAAGGTGCAGTATCAAGGTTAAGGCCAATTTTGATGACTTCGTTTGCATTTATCGCCGGTTTAATTCCGCTGTGTGTGGCTAGCGGAGCAGGCGCTATGGGCAACCGTTCTATCGGTACTGCTGCTGCAGGAGGGATGTTATTGGGCACCATATTCGGTTTGATACTCATACCGGGCTTGTATGTGATCTTCTCCAGTATGAGCAAAAAAAAGGTGCCGGTCGAGGTTACAGAGAACTCAGAATTACAAAGTACCTATTAATTTCTACTATGCAAATTCATCAAATTAAATATAAATATTGTGCTGTGCTCGCCGCCGTTTTATTGGTGGCTGGCTGCAGTAACTACAAATCGGCCACTGTTAAATCAAATATAAAACTGCCCGATACCTTTGCTGTGTCCAAGGATACAGGCAATATCGCCGCTATCCCTATCAGTGCATTTTTCTCGGATACCTATTTGATCAGCCTGATTGATAGTGCCATGGCTGCCAATCCGGATGTACTTTCTGCTTTACAGCGGGTCGAGGTGGCTAATGCTAATCTAAGATATGCCGGTGGATCATTGCTGCCCACCGTAAACCTCAATGTTAACGCTGGTATTGAAAAGTATGGCGACTATACCATGAATGGGGTAGGTAACTATGATACCAACCTATCATCAAACATTAACAAAGATCAGCATATACCTACCAACCCAACGCCCGATTACTTTGTGGGTTTTAGAAGCTCGTGGGAGGTTGATTTGTGGGGGAAACTACATAGCAAAAAGCAAGCGGCGTTTAGCCGGTTTTTGGCCAGTCAGAACGGTTACAAAATGGTGATGACCTCGCTCACTGCACAAATAGCAACCGCCTATTATCAATTACTGGCCTTAGACTATGAGCTTAAGGTGATCCGCAAAAACATTAAACTGCAGGATAACGCCTTAGAGATTGTGAAAGTGCAAAAGCTGGGTGGTCGTGCTACAGAATTAGCAGTTCAGCAGTTTTTAGCACAATTGAAACGTACCCAAGGGCTCGAGTACGCCACCTTGCAGCAAATTACCGAGACAGAAAATCAGCTTAACTTTTTGACGGGCAAGTTTTCGCAGCCGATAAAAAGGGATACATCCATCAATGTGCTGGTGTTACCTCACGCATTAACGGCTGGTATTCCATCGCAATTGTTGTTAAACCGGCCTGACATCAAAGAGGCCGAGATGGAATTAACCGCTATGAATGCCGATATTAAAGCAGCAAGAGCGGCATTTTTCCCATCGTTAACATTGTCGCCTTATGTTGGGTTTAACTCATTTGTATCGTCATTGCTGTTTAATACAGGTTCATTTGTATATGGCGTGGTTGGTGGCGTTACAGCACCAATATTTAACCGCAGGCAAATTAAAGCTGACTATGCACGTAATATTGCAGAGGGTAAACAAGCGCTGTATACCTATCAAAAAACCATTTTATCCAGTTTTCAGGAAGTGATGAACGGCCTAAAAGGTGTGGAGAATTATCAAAACTACTATCAACAAAAGCAGCAAGAGGTGCAAGCGTTAAACAGCGCGGTTGATGTAGCTAATGATCTTTACCTGGTTGGCCGGGCTAATTACCTGGAGGTAATAACAGCCCAGCGCAGCGTACTGGATGCAGAACTAGAGCTGGCTAATACGCGGAAAGATATCTTTATTAATGCCGTTAACCTGTACCGTTCGGTAGGGGGAGGATGGCGATAGCTTAGCGGATTAATTTAAGGACGGGCTTAAGCCTGTCTTTAAATTAATCTTATTGTATAATTGGTTAAAATGTGGTGAGGGATTTGATCTGAGAAGCTCTAATTTTGCTTCAAAATCATTACCATGACATATAAAGAAAAGCTTGCCGCCATACGCGAGCAGATGCAGAAGAATAAGGTAAATGCCTATATAATAACATCGGCCGATCCGCATATGAGCGAGTATGTACCCGATCATTACAGATGCCTTTATTTTGCTTCCGGATTCACAGGATCCGCAGGTACCCTGGTTATTACCCAGGATTTTGCAGGCTTATGGACAGACTTTAGATACTTTGTACAAGCCAACGAGCAATTAACCGATAGCGGTTTTGAGCTGGTTAAATTGAAGGTTCAACACGCTCCAGAGTATATCGATTGGTTGCACGAGACGTTGCCCGACGGAGCTACAGTTGCGTTTGATGATAAGTTGTTATCTGTTTTGCTGGGTAACCTATTGCAAAGCAAACTGGCAGATAAAAATATCGATTTTAAAAGTTTCGATTTTTTAAATGCCATATGGGATGGCAGACCATCGTTGCCAACGGATAAAGCCTTTTTGATTGATGAAAAATATACAGGAGAGTCTGTAGTGTCTAAACTTTCGCGTGTAAAAGCATCGCTAATACAGCAAAAGGCCGACTATCAATTGATATCCTCTTTGGATGATATTGCCTGGCTTTTTAATATCCGTGGTAAAGACGTTAGCTATAACCCGGTTGTGCTGAGTTTTGCTTTAATCAGCCCGGCAGAAACAACGTTGTTTATTGATTTAAATAAGCTTACTGCAGAAGATCAGTCAAGTTTAAATAGCAATGGTGTTAAGGTTGCTGATTATAATGGTATCGCGCAAGCGCTCGCTAGTTTACCTGCTGATGCTTCCATTTTTATCGATCCTAAACGTAATTGTTTCGGGCTGTATAAACTGCTTCCAACGGGTGTTACTGTTGTGCACGAAACCAACCCAAGCACATTCTTAAAAGCCATTAAGAATGAAACTGAGGTTGAAAACATGCGAAGCGCTATGATCAAAGACGGCGTAGCTATGACAAAGTTCTTTAAATGGATAGAAGATAATATAGGTAAAACTAAGATCACAGAATTGAGTGCTGCAGCTCAGTTAAAGGAATTTAGAGCAGCCCAGGATGGCTTTGCAGGTGTAAGCTTCAATACCATTGGCGGTTATAAAGCTCACGGTGCGTTACCTCACTACGCGGCAACTTCAGAAAGCGACAGCGAGATTCTGCAGGAAGGGTTATTTCTGGTTGATTCGGGAGGGCAGTATCATTATGGTACAACTGATATTACCCGAATGATAGCGCTGGGTAATAATACTGAAGAAGAGAAAACTGACTACACGCTGGTGCTTAAAGCGATGATAGAGGGTTCTAAAACCTTTTTCCCTAAAGGATCATTTGGATACCAGATTGATGCCATTTGCCGCAAACCATTGTGGGATTATAAGATTAACTACGGCCACGGCACCGGTCACGGTATTGGTTTTTACCTCAACGTGCATGAAGGCCCACAAGTGTTTAACGCAACCAATACAGCTGTGGCTATTGATCTGGGTATGATCACTTCGATTGAGCCGGGCATATATCGCCCAGGAAAACACGGCGTTAGGATAGAAAACCTGGTTTTAACTATCCCTGCACAAGTAAATGAGTTTGAAGAGTTCTACGCTTTTGAGACTTTAACGCTGGCTTTGATTGATACTTCGCTAGTTAAGAAAAACCTGCTCGAAGCAAGCCATATCGCTTGGTTAAATAATTATAATCAAACTGTTTTTGAAAAACTAAGTCCGGCATTGTCTGCAGATGAGGCCGCCTGGTTAAAAAACAAATGCCAGGCTATCTAAAATAGCCCGGCATTTAATCAGGAGCGATAGTTTGATATGAGTTGATTATTCAACTTCAATCAAACTATCGCTTTTTATTTTGGCAGTTTTGCCAGAAAGAAAATAGTAAACAGGAATCCCAGCCAGGGTAATAGTCAATCCCGGCCAGGTATAATTTGGTTTATAGGTAATCAGCAGGATGCAAAAAGTTAAACCCATCAGGATATATACAATTGGTAAAACTGGATAGCCAACAGCTTTGTAAGGGCGCTCTGCATCGGGCATTTTTTTACGAAGGATAAATATCCCGGCAATAGTAAGCATATAGAACACCACAACCACAAACGAGATCATGTCCAGCAGATCGCCGTATTTGCCACTGAGGCACCAGGCGCAGGCAAATAGACACTGTATCCATAAGCCAAAGCCGGGCACTGCGTTCTTATTTAAACTGCCTGCTTTTTTAAAGAACAAGCCGTCGTTGGCCATCGAATAATATACCCGGGCACCAGCCATAATTAAGCCATTGTTACAGCCGAAGGTTGATACCATAATCAGCAAAGCAATAATGGTAGTGCCTGCGTAACCAAATATCTGCTGTGATACACTTACTGCAACGCGATCTTTCTCTGCAAGGGCTATATCATGCAAGGATAGTACTCCGGTATACATCACGTTAGTAGTAATATAAATTAACGTTACGATCAAAGTACCAAGAGCCAGGCTCAATCCAATATTGCGTTTAGGGTTTTTAATTTCACCGGCTATAAAGGTTACGTTATTCCATGAGTCGCTGCTAAAGATAGAACCTACCATAGCTGCGGCTATTGCGCCAACAGCTGCAATGCTGGTGTAAGGAGCTAGACTACCGTCTTTGTTTAATTTGTGTAAGTTCCAGGCGTCTTGCCAATTGGCGGTCCATACTTTGGCGTTAAAGGCATAAAAGCCAAAAGCTATTAAGCCGATTAAGCTTAATAATTTTGCCAGTGTAAAAATGGTTTGGACAATTTTACCACTTTTAACACCGCGGTTATTGATGAAGGTTAAAAGGACGATCACTAAAATGGCAAGCAATTGTGCCGGTGATATTTTCAGGAATCCGAAATCAATAGCCACCAAATCTTCACTAAACTGCGGCAACAGATAGGCTGTAAACTTGGCAAATGCCACGCCTACAGCTGCAATTGTTGCCGTTTGTATTACGGTAAAAAAGCTCCAGCCATAAAGGAAGCCAATCAGCGGGTTGTATGCTTGTTTTAAATACACATATTGCCCACCTGCTTTTGGAAACATAGCGCTTAATTCGCCATAGCTTAGCGCAGCGGTGAGGGTCATGAAGCCGGTTATCAGCCACACAAAGATGAGCCAGCCTGCACTGCCTACGTTGCGGGTTATATCAGCGCTTACAATAAATATTCCAGAGCCAATCATGCTGCCGGCAACAAGCATAGTGGCATCAATTAATCGTAATGATGGTTTAAATGCGGTGTTATCGCTCATCGTTTGTTGTAAATTATAAGGAGATATTTAATGTTAATTCTTAAAGTCGTAAAACTTCCAGTTGGTGCTATAGTCGCGGGTTAACGGCTGATTGGTAAGTGTTGCTCTTATCATTTCTATCGGGATCTGGTTTTCCTTCATCACCGCATCATGATATTGTTTGAAGGTCATTTTGCCGCTATCAACCAGTTCTTTTTTTAATCCCCAAAGCTCCAGGCCACCAACCAGGTAAGCTATTTGGTAAAGCGGGCTATAACCACCTTCAAATGATCTGCGCACTTCACCTTCGGCATTTGCTTTTTCGTGGCCTACACGGTCAACCAAAAAGTCGACACATTGCTGCGGGGTCCAGTTACCTAAGTGGTAGTTAAGTGAAAATATGATCCTTGCACAACGGTGCATGCGCCAGAATAGCATGCCGATACGTTCTTCTGGTGTTTTAGCAAAGCCTTTATCATATAACAATAACTCCCAGTATAACGACCAACCTTCAACAGCAAATGGGGTTTCAAATTCTCGACGGTATGGTTTATACCTGCTATTCATAAAGTATTGCAGGTTATGGCCGGGAATCAGTTCGTGCTGCACGGTTCCGCGCGAGAAGTAAGGATTATTGCCACGCATGCTCATCAGCTTATCATCTTCCTGCATGGTATTGGTAGGATAGGAGATACTGATCTCTTTACCGCCCGTGAAGAAAGGATTTACCAATTGGCGTTCCGGTGTCATCATAATCATGCCCCAGGTTTCTTCGGCCAATGGCGGGATGGTAATCATGTCGCGCTCTTTAATAAAGCTGATGGCATCATTATATAACTTCAAAATCAGTTCGGGCTGATGGCCTGCGGGCACGTAGCTCATCTTAACTTTCTCTAATGCTGCTTTCCAGTTATTGCCATAGCCCATCTCGTTTGATGCTTTAAGCATTTCTTTATCACACCAGGCAAACTCTTTGTTAGCCAATGCGATAAGCTCTTCTGGGGTATAAGAAATCATTTCGGTCTTTAGTTGGCGTACCAGTTCATCGTGGCCTATTGGCACTCCTTTAATGCCGCTGCTATCGGGTTTTTGCGTGGTGATCAATTTGCCCTTGCTATCAATCAACTTGGCATAGGTAACTAATGATGAATCTAATAGCTTGTAGGGTTGGGGTACCCACCAGGTAAACATTGGGTCGTAACCCATGTAAAAATCATATACATTTTTCAAACGTTCCTGTAAACCATTAACTGCGTTTTTGCCTTCAGTAGCGATTGGCTTATCAAGCGACTCCGTTTTTTTAAATGCAGTTATTGCATCTTTAACCTGTTTGTTTAGTCCGTTTAATTGTAGGGCGATTGCTTGTCCATCTAAAAAAGTACCACGACGGCGTTTTTTTTCCAACAGATAAATCTCATCAGCAAAGGGGATATATTTGGTTATCTTGTTATATTCCTCCTCTTCCTTTTTCAGTGCACCCAGATCAGAATCGATATCCTTTTTAAGCAGGATGTAATCAACTTTACCATAAATGCTCATGTTGTCAAAATCCAACTGTTTTAACTTGTTCAGGTAATCGTTATGCACTTCTGTTAGTCGCTGGCGTTCTTCGGGTGTGTTAAGCACATAGGCCTTGTCTTGCCATTCTACTTTGGGCCTTAACCTGTAAGGAGAGTAAAAATCTTTAATGGCACCAATATCCTGGTTATGCTGAATCACCAATCCCGAAATTTCACTGGCTTGCTCGTAAATGGCTGCCTGTCCGGCTTTGCCTTGTGCAGTAGCTGGTTGAGGTAGAAATGCGGTAGTACCGGAAAATCCGGCAAATAGAAAGGGGATTAATTTAGATCGTAAACTTGATTTAATACAATAGGGAAGAATCATGCAGTAATTAATTAAGCAATAAATTAAAAAGGTTGGGTCGACAGTGTTTATCAAAATAAACAATATCAAAATCGGGGCATTACTTTGCAGAAATTTGCCCTGCTATAAAAATAAGGGAGGGAAGAGATGGAATTTTATATAAAATTAGCCTCTTTTGGCAATTTTTTAACCAATATACACATGCGTATCCACTTACAGACGCAATATTATGAGTTTGTTGGAATTAGAGGTGTATTATAAATTAGAGATGTGAAATATTGCGTCTCTGTAGAGAAATTATGATTGTTAACTGGCTGCTTTGGCTAAATTACTAAAGTTTTTGGCGTAGTTATCCAAATATTCGCGCGGAGAACTGCCAATTATGATACGAAATACGCGGTTAAAGTTGGTGATGCTATTAAACCCGCACTTATAAGCTACCGTAGAGATGCTATCGAACTTATAATCTATTAATTTTTTACAAGCCTCGTTGATTCTGATCTCGTTCAGGAAAGAAATAAAGGTATGCCCCGTGTGCTTTTTAAAATAACGGCAAAAAGCCTGCGGTGTCATATAAGCAGCGTTTGCTACATCTTCGAGTGTAATAGGCTCGCTGTAATGCTGCATAATGTAGTTGTAGATATTACTGATACGGATCCCCTCGTTTTCTGAAATACTATGCGATGTACCGTATGAGGACAACGGATCAACCTTTGAGTTGATGTTTTGCAGCGTTTTCAATAGCTGAAAAAACTGCATCAACTGATCTGGCCCAAATGAGTTTTTGGCCGCAAGCATCGTTTTAGAAACCTCGTTAAATGAAGTATCCGGAACCCTAAAGCCTTGTTGGTGATTTTGCAGGAAGGTTTTCAGTGGCTTCATCTCCGGCATATCAAGCAGCGGCGTAAGCATGCCGTTGGGGTTAAAGAATAAACTGATGGCTTTTACCCCTTTGTTATGATCACCATTAAAATACTCCGGGTTGCTTTTAAAAAGATGGGGTAAATCGGGTCCTAACAGAAAAATATCGCCTGGGGCAAAGGCATGCATGTTATTACCAACAATTAAAGTGCCCTCGCCCTCCTGTATCCAAGTGATCTGCGTTTCGTGATGTCTATGTAAATAAGGATAAAAGTGTGGTAAATTAACCATCTCGAAAATGATACTTTTATCATGTGCTACCGGGATCGTAAACTGCAGAACTTTCATGGGGGGCATAGTTTAATTGTTTTCAATATACATATATTAACCTTTAAGATTAACATTTAAACCTAAATGGGTTAAAATATAAGAAGAGTTGGCTAATTTATAGATGTGATAAGTACCCCTATTAGGCGTTACCATAGTACGATCAAATAGTTAATATATTGTTACGATCCATCAATAAACACGAACGTAACGTCGGTTTTATTTAGTTAATTTATATCTTATCTATTTTATAATGAGATATTTATATTCTAATTTATTTAAGCTATTTATAATGACTGTCGTTAGTCAGCCGGTTTTTGCCCAACAGGCTAAACCTGTTTCCGACACAGTAACCCTAAAAAAGAATAGCCCATATTTTAACCTTGCCTTTAATCGGGCTGGGCTTAGCTCGCTTAAGAAGCCTGATGATCGTTTCCCTACAGATTATATCAGCAGGGGTAGAGCATTTGGAGAGTTTACTCTAAAGTATAAAGCCGTGGGCGAAAGTACGTGGACTACAGTTAATTCGGTAGATGTGCTGAAACCTGAAGATATAGCCAGTTCGAAATCTAACATAAACTACAATAATCCAGATCAACACAAAGCCGTTAAATTAAGCACCAATTTTAGTTTAGATGGCGATGCAGTGGTTTATAAACTAACCATCAATAATCAGGGCAAAAATAATGTACAATTAGGCAGCTTGAGCTTACCGCTTAATTACAATAACCTATCAGGCGAAAATCCTAAACAGATTTTTGAAGAACGTGTGATGAAACATCATTTTGTTTCGGGCGATGGTTCGTATGTGTTTTGGGAAAGGCCAACCGGACTTGGCCCGTATCTGGTAATGACGCCTTTGCCAGGCACACACCTCGAATATGATGATCTGGCGAAAAATGACTCGGACGAGAATGTATTTCGCATGTTTATCCACTCTAAAGCCGAGGTTGAAAATACAGCGGGAACTTGGCGGCAACCGCAAACTGTTGGTAATGTAAAGGCAGGTTCGTCGGTTACTTATGGTTTTAAATTCAGATGGGCTAAAGACTATCAAGGCGTACGCGATATTTTGTACCAGGAAGGCTTGCCGGATATTAACATCATTCCGGGAATGACTGTGCCGGACGATTTGTTTGCCTTGTTCTCTATTCGCTGTAAGCAAAAAATAAACAGTATTGATCCCGAGTTTGCTACCGAAACCAAAATTATAGATAAAGGCACAAAGCCCGATGGTACACATATATATAAGGTACAATTTAAACATCATGGCGAAAACCGACTAACAGTTGATTACGGTAACGGATTAAAAACTTATCTCGAATTTTTCTCTACTGAACCATTGGCGACACTTTATCAGAAACGGGCGAATTTTTTAACCACGCGACAGCAACATAAAGTGCCGGGTAAATGGTATGATGGGGTGTTTTCGCAGTGGGATATGTGTAATGCAATTTTGCGTGGGCCAGATAATTCTGATGGCTTTGACGGCTGGTGGAGTTACGTATTAACCTGCGATGATCCGGGATTATGTAAAGCGCCGTTTCTGGCCGCCAAGAATATGCATTATCCAGATCAGAAGCAGATTGATGCATTAGAATACTACATTAAAAACTTTGTTTGGGGTAAGCTGCAACGTACCGACCACGAAGTGCCTTACCCATATGGCGTTTA
>Ga0116227_10009998_pt1 | contig 16857 bp, 11 predicted proteins | sample S1TSphgellanicum_FD_89693 | JGI IMG/M metagenome (GOLD analysis project Ga0116227, IMG submission 89693) | Host-associated microbial communities from peat moss isolated from Minnesota, USA - S1T2_Fb - Sphagnum magellanicum MG | ecosystem: Host-associated > Plants > Peat moss > Unclassified...
ATGGCAAAAGAGAAATTTGAGCGCGTCAAGCCTCACGTAAACGTTGGCACGATTGGCCACGTTGACCATGGCAAGACCACGACGACGGCTGCTTTGACGAAGATTTCGTCGGACAAGTTTGGCAAGACCAAATACGTTGCCTATGACGAAGTGGCGAAGGCATCTGAGAGCCAGGGCCGTCGTGACAGCACCAAGATTCTGACGATTGCGACCTCGCACGTTGAATATGAAACCAACGCGCGCCACTACGCGCACGTGGACTGCCCGGGCCATGCGGACTACGTCAAGAACATGATCACCGGCGCTGCGCAGATGGACGGCGCGATTCTGGTGGTCTCGGCCACTGACGGCCCGATGCCGCAGACCCGCGAGCACGTTCTGCTGGCCAAGCAGGTCAACGTTCCGAAGATTGTGGTCTGGCTCAACAAGTGCGACCTGGTTGACGATCCTGAACTGCTCGACCTGGTCGAAATGGAAGTTCGCGACCTGCTGAGCAAGTACGGCTTTGACGGCGACAACACCCCGGTGGTTCGCGGCTCGGCCACCAAGGCCATCGCTGGCGACGCCGAGTGGGTTGCCAAGCTGGAAGAGCTGTACACGGCTCTGGACACCTTTATTCCTGAACCGCAGCGCGAAGTCGACAAGCCGTTCCTGCTCCCGGTCGAAGACGTGTTCTCGATCTCGGGTCGCGGCACCGTGGCGACCGGCCGTATTGAGCGCGGCATCGTCAAGGTTGGCGAAGAAGTCGAACTGGTCGGCATCAAGCCCACCGTCAAGACCATCGTCACCGGCGTTGAAATGTTCCGCAAGCTGCTGGACCAGGGCCAGGCGGGCGACAACGTGGGTCTGCTCCTGCGCGGCACCAAGAAGGAAGACATCGAACGCGGCCAGGTTCTGTGCAAGCCGGGCAGCATCAAGCCTCACAGCAAGTTTGAAGGCGAAGTGTACGTTCTGACCAAGGAAGAAGGCGGCCGTCATACCCCGTTCTTCAAGGGCTACCGTCCGCAGTTCTACTTCCGCACCACCGACGTAACCGGTGCGGTCGAGATCAACCAGGAAATGGTGATGCCGGGCGACAACGTGGCGGTGGTGGTTGAGCTGATCAACCCGATCGCCATGGAAGAAGGCGTCCGTTTTGCAATCCGCGAAGGTGGCCGTACTGTCGGCGCCGGCGTGGTGACCAAGATCCTTGCCTAAGGCCTTCCATTAAATCACAGGGGCGCGTATAATCCGCGCCCCTTTTGTTGTGCGCGGAAATCCTGTAGGGCGATAGCTCAATTGGTAGAGCGGCGGTCTCCAAAACCGCAGGCTGGGGGTTCGAGACCCTCTCGCCCTGCCATCTGGCAGCAGCTACTAGGCTCCGTGTGCACGGGATAAGAGTCCATGGATTCCCAGAAAGAACAACAAGCCGGTTCCTTTAAAGATTCGGCACTGCTGATTGCGGCCTTCCTGCTGATCGTAGGCGGGCTCTCGGCATTTTACTATTTTGTCGGCCAATTCAATGTGTTGGTCCGTACGCTGATGCTGCTGGCCAGCCTCGGCGCTGCCCTGTTTGCGGCCTACCAGACCCATCTGGGCAAGGTCATGTGGTCCTACATCAATGGTGCCTACCGTATCGAGGCGCGCAAGGTCGTTTGGCCGAGCCGCCAGGAAAGCATCCAGGCCACGCTGATGATCGCCGTCGTCGTGTTGATCATGGCGGTGCTGCTGTGGGGTCTCGATGGCGCGCTGTTATGGGGCGTTAAATCCCTCACCGGAAGAGGCTGATATGAGCATGCGCTGGTACGTCGTACACGCCTACTCGCAGTACGAAAATCATGTGATGCGTGCGCTCAAGGAGCGCATTGTCCGTGCGGGTCTTGAAGACAAGTTCGGCGATATCCTGGTTCCGACCGAAGAAGTCGTCGAGATCAAGGACGGCGTCAAGCGCATGACCGAGCGCAAGTTCTTCCCCGGCTACGTGCTGGTGCAGATGGACATGATGGAAGACACCTGGCATCTGGTGAAGTCCACGCCCAAGGTTCTCGGCTTTATCGGCGGCACGCCGGACAAGCCCGCGCCGATTTCCGACAAGGAAGCGGCCAATATCCTCAATCGCGTCGAGGAGTCGGTGGAGAAGCCGAAGCCGAAGACGCTGTACGAACCGGGCGAAAGCGTGCGCGTGATCGACGGTCCGTTCGCCGACTTCAACGGCGCCGTGGAAGAGGTCAACTACGAGAAGAACCGCCTGCGTGTGGCCGTTCTGATCTTTGGTCGCTCTACGCCGGTTGAACTCGAGTTCTCGCAGGTCGAGAAAGCTTAAAGGCAGTGGCGGGCGCTCCGGCGCTCGCCATTATTTGTTGCAACGGGGAGCCGCAAGGCGTTCGCACCCACTAGGAGTAGTTTATGGCTAAGAAAGTAACGGCCTATGTGAAGCTGCAGATTCCTGCAGGCAAGGCTAACCCGGCGCCGCCGGTCGGTCCCGCACTGGGCCAGAACGGCGTCAACATCATGGAATTCTGCAAGGCCTTCAATGCCGCAACGCAGAAACTGGAACCGGGCCTGCCCACTCCAGTCGTGATCACGGTCTATTCCGACCGTTCGTTCACCTTCATCACCAAGACCGCCCCGGCCACCGTGCTGATCAAGAAGGCGATTGGCCTGGAATCCGGCAGCGCAACGCCGAACACCAAGAAGGTCGGCAAGATCTCGCGCAAGCAGCTCGAAGAGATCGCCAAGACCAAGTGGCCGGACCTCAATGCCGGCGGTATGGATGCAGCCGTTCGCATCATCGCTGGTTCCGCCCGCAGCATGGGCGTGGACGTAGAGGGCTAAGACATGACGATCAGCAAGCGCCAGAAGGCAATCAACACCAAGGTTCAGCAGGGTAAGACCTACACGCTGGATCAGGCCGTGACCATTCTCAAGGAATGCGCCACCGCCAAGTTCAAAGAATCGTTTGACCTCTCGGTCAACCTCGGCATCGACGCCAAGAAGTCGGACCAGAACGTTCGTGGCTCCACCGTGCTCCCGCACGGTAATGGCAAGACCGTTCGCGTGGCTGTGTTCGCACAGGGCGCCAAGGCTGAAGAAGCCAAAGCAGCCGGTGCAGACGAAGTCGGCATGGAAGATCTGGCCGCCAAGATGAAGGCTGGCGATCTGAACTTCGGCGTCGTTATCGCGTCTCCGGACACGATGCGCGTCGTCGGTACGCTCGGCCAGGTTCTCGGTCCTCGCGGCCTGATGCCGAACCCGAAGACCGGCACCGTGACCGCTGACGTCGTCAGCGCCGTGAAGAACGCCAAGTCGGGTCAGGCCCGTTACCGCACCGACAAGGCCGGCATCGTGCATTGCGCGATTGCCTCCGCCAGCTTCGACGGTGACAAGATCAAGGAAAACCTTGCCGCTGTGATTCGCGATATCCGTCGCCAGAAACCCGCTTCGTCCAAGGGCGTCTTCATCAAGAAGGTCACCCTGTCGACGACGATGGGCCCTGGCCTGCGCGTCGATCTGTCGACCCTGCCGGAATAGTTGTTTAGGCGACGGGGCTCGTCTCGTCGCTTTCAAGAAATTTGGTAGCGCGGTGTAACAGCCGCGCCGTCCAAGACCGTAAGTGGCCCGCAAGGGCACTAAAGGCCGCAAAGCCGCTTACGCAGACGGTGTACCGAAAGCTGAAGTCTGCTGACGGAAACCGTTAACAAGGCGGGCAAGTTCGAAAGAACGAGCCCATTACGTCAACAGAAGCACCAGGAGAGTCTTAATGGCACTTAGGCTTGAAGACAAAAAGGTCCTGGTTGCGGAAGTGAATGAAGTCGCCAAGCGCGCTCTCTCGGCAGTTGCTGCCGAGTACCGCGGTCTGACGGCCGGCAAGTTCGACATCCTTCGCAAGAAGGCTCGCGAGCAGAATATCTATCTGCACGTGGTCAAGAACACGCTGGCTAGCAAGGCCGTGGAAGGTACTGAGTTTCAGTGCCTGCAGCCCGCTCTGGTCGGCCCGCTCGTTCTCGGGTTCTCTCTTGAGGATCCGGGTGCAGTTGGCCGCCTGATGAAGGACTTCGCCAAGGAAAACGACAAGCTTGTGGTCAAGGCTATCGCTGTCGGCGGCACCCTCTACGGTGCCAAGGATATCGATCGTCTGGCTGCTCTGCCGACGAAGGATCAGGCCATCTCGATGCTCTTGGGCACGATGAAGGCTCCTGTCGAGAAGTTTGTCCGCACCTTGATCGAGCCTACTGCACAGGTCGTGCGCACCGTGAAAGCGGTCGCCGACAAGCAGGGCGCGTAATTCATTTCCCAATCAAGCTTTCAGCTTTTTAAATTATTTGGAGTATTCAAATGTCACTTAGCAATCAGGAAATCCTTGACGCGATCGCCTCGAAGTCCGTGATGGACGTCGTTGAACTCGTCAAAATGATGGAAGACAAGTTCGGCGTAACCGCCGCTGCCCCGGTCGCTGCTGCAGCTCCTGCTGCCGCTGCTGGCCCTGCCGCTGAAGCCCAGACGGAATTCACCGTCGTGCTGTCGGCTGTCGACGCCGCCAAGAAGGTCAACGTGATTAAGGTTGTTCGCGAAATCACCGGCCTCGGCCTGAAGGAAGCCAAAGACCTCGTCGAAGGCGCTCCGCAGACCGTGAAGGAAGGCGTTTCGAAGGCTGACGCCGACGCGATGAAGAAGAAGATCGACGAAGCTGGCGGCAAGGCCGACCTGAAGTAAGGCTTTGCAGTTCTTCGTTGTATAGCAGTAAGGGTAAAGGCTGGGGGCTAAATGCTCCCGGCCTTTAGCCGTTTCAGTTTGGTTTGAGCGTTTAGGACTGGGCAACAACGCCGTTACCCAACCCTCAGCACTTAGTGCCGAGCACCCAGAGCAGCGATTGGGCTCGAGATGTTTTTGATTTTGATGGATTGACGAGGATTCACTCATGGCCTACTCGTTTACCGAGAAGAAGCGTATCCGCAAGGATTTCAGCAAGCTCACCGAGACAATGGAAATTCCTTTCCTGTTGTCGACGCAGCTTGATTCCTACCGCGATTTCCTCCAGCAGGAAATCCAACCCGCCAAGCGCCGTGACAACGGTCTGCAGGCCTCGTTCAAGTCCGTGTTCCCGATGGTGTCCTACAACGGCGCCGCGGCCCTGGAATTCGTGAAATACCGCCTCGACGAACCCGTGTTCGAAGAGAAGGAATGCCGCGTCCGTGGCATGACCTATGCCGCTCCGCTGAAGGTCACCGTTCGCCTGGTGATCTTTGACCGCGAGTCGAAGGAAAAGAAGGTCAAGGACGTTCGTGAGCAGGAAGTCTATCTGGGCGAAATCCCCTTGATGACCGGCCACGGCACTTTCATCATCAACGGCACCGAGCGCGTTGTGGTGTCGCAGCTGCATCGTTCACCCGGCGTGTTCTTTGATCACGACAAGGGCAAGACCCACAGCTCCGGCAAGTTGCTGTACAGCGCCCGCATCATTCCGTACCGCGGTTCCTGGCTCGACTTCGAATTCGACCCCAAGGACAACGTCTTCGTGCGTATCGACCGTCGCCGCAAGCTGCCGGCCACGATCCTGCTGCGCGCCCTCGGTTACGACAACCAGCAGATGCTGGAAATGTTCCACGAGCAGAACGTGTTCAAGCTCGAGGAAGATGGCGCCAGCCTCGCTCTCGTGGCGGAACGCCTGAAGGGTGAAAAGGCCCAGTTCGACATCACCGACGGCAAGAAGGTGCTGGTGGAGCAGGGCAAGCTGATCACCGCTCGCCACATCAAGATGATCAACGAAGCAGGCATCAAGCGCCTCGACGTGCCGGATACCTACCTGGTCGGCAAGATCATCGCGCGCGACCTCGTCAGCAAGGACGGCGAAGTGCTGGCTCCTGCCAACAGCGAAATCACCGAAGCGCTGCTGCCGAAGCTGCGTGAAGCCAAGATCAAGGAACTGCCGACCCTCTACGTCAACGACGTCGACAAGGGCCCGTACGTTTCCACCACCCTGAACATCGACTCGACGCGCACGCGCCTCGAAGCGCTGGTCGAAATCTATCGCATGATGCGCCCTGGCGAACCGCCGACGAAGGATGCTGCTGAAGCCCTGTTCGACGGCATGTTCTTCGCGCCCGAGAAGTACGACCTCTCCGGCGTCGGCCGCATGAAGTTCAACCGTCGTCTGCGCCGCGATGCCATCACTGGCCCCGGTATTCTGAGCAACGACGACATCGTCGCCGTGATGAAGCAGATCATCGCCATCCGTAACGGCGAAGACCAGACCGACGATATCGACCACCTCGGCAACCGCCGTATCCGCGCCGTGGGCGAAATGGCCGAAAACGTATTCCGCACCGGCCTTGTCCGCGTGGAACGCGCCGTGCGCGAACGCCTTGCGCTGGCTGAAGCTGACAACCTGTTCCCGCAGGACCTGATCAATGCCAAGCCGGTAGGCGCGGCGATCAAGGAATTCTTCGGCTCCTCGCAGCTGTCGCAGTTCATGGACCAGAACAACCCGCTGTCGGAAATCACCCACAAGCGCCGCGTTTCGGCCCTTGGCCCGGGCGGTCTGACCCGCGAGCGCGCTGGCTTCGAAGTCCGCGACGTTCACCCGACCCACTACGGCCGCGTCTGCCCGATTGAAACGCCGGAAGGCCCGAACATCGGTCTGATCAACTCGCTGGCCTGCTACGCACGCACCAACGAGTACGGCTTCCTCGAAACCGCCTACCGCCGCGTCGTCGACAACAAGGTCACCGATCAGATCGACTACCTGTCGGCGATTGAAGAAGGCCGTTACGTGATCGCGCAGGCGAACTCGGAACTCGACAGCAAGGGCAAGTTCAAGTCGGACCTCGTGTCCTGCCGTTTCCAGAACGAATTCACCATGATGGGCCCGGATAAGGTCCAGTACATGGACGTGTCGCCGCGCCAGATCGTTTCGGTTGCTGCTGCGCTGATCCCGTTCCTCGAGCACGACGACGCTAACCGCGCACTGATGGGCTCGAACATGCAACGCCAGGCCGTTCCGACGCTGCGCGCTGACAAGCCGCTGGTCGGTACCGGTATCGAACGCCGAGTGGCGGTCGACTCCGGCAACGCCATCCAGGCCAAGCGCGGCGGCGTCATCGACAAGGTCGACGCTTCGCGTATCGTGATTCGCGTGAACGATGATGAAACCATCGTCGGCGAAGCCGGCGTGGACATCTACAACCTGACCAAATACACCCGTTCGAACCAGAACACCTGCATCAACCAGAAGCCGATCGTGCGCCCTGGTGATGTGGTGGCTCGCAACGACGTGATTGCAGACGGTCCTTCGACCGACCTCGGCGAGCTCGCACTCGGCCAGAACATGCTGATCGCGTTCATGCCCTGGAACGGTTACAACTTCGAAGACTCCATCCTCATCTCCGAGCGCGTGGTTGAAGAAGACCGTTTCACCACGGTCCACATCGAAGAACTGACCTGCGTCGCTCGCGAAACCAAGCTGGGTTCGGAAGAAATCTCGGCCGACATCCCGAACGTCAACGAAACCGCCCTGCGCAAGCTGGACGAAGCCGGCATCGTGTACATCGGCGCCGAAGTGAAGGCTGGCGACATCCTCAGCGGCAAGGTCACGCCGAAGGGTGAGACCCAGCTGACGCCGGAAGAAAAACTGCTCCGCGCCATCTTCGGTGAAAAGGCCTCCGACGTTAAGGACACCTCGCTGCGCGTGCCTGCCGGCATGGACGGCACCGTCATCGACGTTCGCGTGTTCACCCGTGAAGGCGTGAAGAAGGACAAGCGCGCACTGTCGATCGAAGAAGCCGAACTGTCCGCAGTTCGCAAGGACTTGAACGACCAGATGCGTATCTTCGAAGACGATATCTATGATCGTCTGCGCAAGATCCTGCTCGGCAAGGTTGCCGACGGCGGCCCCAACAAGATCAAGAAGGGCAGCAAGATCGACGCTGAATACCTCGATGGTCTGGAGCGCGACAAGTGGTTCGAAATCCGCCTGTCGGATGACGCCACCCAGAACGCTCTTGAAGCCGCCGCCAAGCAGCTGAAGGACCAGAAGAGCTACTTCGACGCTCGTTACGAGAACAAGAAGCGCAAGATCACTGCTGGCGACGAACTGTCACCAGGCGTGCTGAAGATGGTCAAGGTTTACCTGGCCGTGAAGCGCCGCATCCAGCCGGGCGACAAGATGGCCGGTCGCCACGGTAACAAGGGTGTTATCTCGCAGATCGTGCCGGTTGAAGACATGCCGCACATGGACGACGGTACGCCGGTCGACATCGTGCTCAACCCGCTGGGCGTGCCTTCGCGTATGAACATCGGTCAGCTGCTGGAAGTGCACTTGGGCTGGGCTGCCAAGGGCATCGGCAAGAAGATTGACGAAATGCTCAAGCAGCAGAAGGCCGTGAGCGAACTGCGCAAGTTCCTCGGCAAGGTCTATGCAGGCAAGGGTTCACAGAAGGTTGATATCGGCGAGCTGACGGATGAAGAAGTCACCGCGCTGGCCCGCAACCTCACCGGCGGTCTGCCGGTCGCAACGCCGGTGTTCGACGGCGCCGCCGAAGAAGAGCTGAAGGATTTGCTCGAACTCGCCGGCCTGCCACGCAGCGGTCAGGCGCAGCTCACCGACGGTCGCACCGGCGAGAAGTTCTCGCGCCCGACCACGGTTGGCTACATGTACATGCTGAAGCTGAACCACCTCGTCGACGACAAGATGCACGCCCGTTCGACCGGTCCGTACAGCCTCGTCACGCAGCAGCCGCTGGGTGGTAAGGCGCAGTTCGGCGGTCAGCGCTTCGGTGAAATGGAAGTCTGGGCACTGGAAGCATACGGCGCGGCCTACACGCTGCAGGAAATGCTCACGGTCAAGTCCGACGACACCAATGGCCGTACGCGCATGTACAAGTCGATCGTCGATGGCGACCACCGTATGCACGCTGGCATGCCGGAATCGTTCAACGTTCTGGTCAAGGAAATCCGCTCGATTGGTTTGAACATCGAGCTGGAACAGAACGGCTAAGGCATTTCGGAACAGAATTTAGGAGTTACCCATGAAAGAGCTATTCAATCTGCTCCGCAATCCCGAAGAGATCGAGGATTTCGACGCCATCAAGATCGGCCTGTCTTCACCGGAGACCATTCGTTCGTGGTCGTACGGCGAAGTCAAAAAGCCGGAAACGATCAACTACCGTACGTTCAAGCCTGAGCGTGACGGCCTGTTCTGCGCCAAGATCTTTGGACCGATCAAGGACTACGAATGCCTTTGCGGCAAGTACAAGCGCCTCAAGCATCGCGGCGTCGTCTGCGAAAAGTGCGGCGTTGAAGTCACCGTGGCCAAGGTGCGCCGTGAGCGCATGGGCCATATCGACCTCGCATCGCCAGTCGCCCACATCTGGTTCCTGAAGTCACTGCCGAGCCGCATTGGTTTGCTGCTCGACATGCCGCTGCGCGCGATCGAACGCGTGCTGTACTTCGAAGCACACATCGTCGTTGACCCCGGCATGACGCCGATGGAACGCGGCCAGTTGCTGACCGAAGAAGACTATCTGAACGCCGTTGAAGCCCACGGTGACGACTTTGATGCCCGCATGGGCGCCGAAGCCGTGCACGACCTGCTCAAGGGTATCGACCTGCCGAAGGAAGCGATTCGCCTGCGCGAAGAGCTGGCCGGCACGACGTCGGAAACCAAGATCAAGAAGCTCGGCAAGCGCCTCAAGCTGATCGAATACTTCATCAGCTCGAACAACAAGCCGGAGTGGATGGTTCTCACCGTGCTGCCGGTGCTGCCGCCGGACCTGCGTCCGCTGGTTCCGCTCGATGGCGGCCGTTTCGCCACGTCGGACCTCAACGACCTGTATCGCCGCGTCATCAACCGTAACAACCGCCTCAAGCGCCTGCTCGAGCTGACCGCTCCTGACATCATCGTGCGCAACGAAAAGCGCATGCTGCAGGAATCGGTTGACGCCCTGATCGACAACGGCCGTCGCGGCCGTGCCATCACCGGCACCAACAAGCGTCCCCTGAAGTCCCTGGCTGACATGATCAAGGGTAAGCAGGGTCGTTTCCGTCAGAACCTGCTCGGCAAGCGCGTCGACTACTCCGGCCGTTCGGTCATCGTGGTCGGTCCTACGCTCAAACTGCACCAGTGCGGTCTTCCCAAGAAGATGGCACTCGAACTGTTCAAGCCGTTCGTGTTCTCGCGCCTGCAGCGCCTCGGCATCGCCACCACCATCAAAGCTGCAAAGAAGATGGTTGAGCGCGAAGAAGCCGCGGTGTGGGACGCGCTGGAAGAGTGCATCAAGGAACATCCGGTTCTGCTGAACCGCGCTCCGACCCTGCACCGTCTCGGCATCCAGGCTTTCGAACCGATCCTGATCGAAGGCAAGGCCATCAACCTGCATCCGCTCGTCTGCACGGCGTTCAACGCCGACTTCGACGGTGACCAGATGGCTGTGCACGTTCCGCTGTCGCTCGAAGCGCAGCTGGAAGCGCGCGTGCTGATGATGGCATCCAACAACATCCTGTCGCCTGCATCCGGTGACCCGATCATCGTTCCTTCACAGGACGTTGTGCTCGGTCTGTACTGGATGAGCCGTGACCGCGTCAACGCCCCGGGCGAAGGCATGGTCTGCTCCGACGTCGCCGAAGTTCACCGCGCCTATGAATCCGGCCAGCTGCATCTGCAGGCCAAGATCAAGGTGCGTCTGCGTGACTATGACGACGCCGGCAACGAACTGTTCCACCTGGTGGAAACCACCACCGGCCGTGCGCTGCTGTCGGAAATCCTGCCAGCCAGCATTCCGTTCAAGACGATCAACAAGACGCTGACCAAGAAAGAAGTCAGCCGCGTGATCAACTACGTCTACCGCAAGGCAGGCACCAAGGAAACCGTGGTCTTTGCTGACCAGCTGATGTACACCGGCTTCCGCATGTCGACCCGCTCGGGTATCTCGTTCTGCCTCGATGACATCATCGTGCCGGATGAGAAGAAGACGATCCTTGCAGCGGCTGAAGGCAAGGTGAAGGAAATCGACGAAGAGTACAGCTCCGGTTTGACCACGCAGGGCGAACGCTACAACCGCGTCGTCGACATCTGGTCGCGCGCCAACGACGACGTGTCGAAGGCGATGATGACCCGTATCGGCACGGAAGCCGTGACCACCAAGGACGGCAAGGAAGCCAAGCAGGCTTCGTTCAACTCCGTGTTCATGATGGCGGACTCCGGTGCTCGTGGTTCGCAAGCCCAGATTCGTCAGCTTGCCGGTATGCGCGGCCTGATGGCCAAGCCGGACGGCTCGATCATTGAAACGCCGATCACCGCGAACTTCCGCGAAGGTCTGAACGTTCTGCAGTACTTCATTTCGACGCACGGTGCCCGTAAGGGTCTGGCCGATACCGCCTTGAAGACCGCTAACTCCGGTTACCTGACGCGTCGTCTGGTGGACGTTGCGCAGGACGTGGTGGTGACGGCGCAGGATTGCGGCACCGAGCAGGGTCTGCAGATGATGCCGATCGTGGAAGGTGGCGACGTTCTCGAACCGTTGCGCGATCGCGTTCTCGGCCGTACGGTCCTGCGCGATGTTTACAAGCCAGGCACGGAAGAAGTGATCGTTGAAGCCGGCGTTCTGCTCGACGAAGCGCTGGTGGACGAACTCGAACGCAACAGCGTTGACGAAGTCTGGGTCCGCTCGGCCATTACCTGCGAACTGCCCTTCGGCATTTGCGGCAAGTGCTACGGCCGTGACCTCGCCCGTGGCCACCTGATCAACATCGGTGAAGCAGTCGGCGTTATCGCTGCACAGTCGATCGGTGAACCGGGTACGCAGCTGACCATGCGTACGTTCCACGTCGGTGGTGCGGCTTCGCGTGCGGCTTCGGCCGACGGCGTCGATGCCCGCGCAGCCGGTACGGCACGCGTGCACAACCTCAAGAGCGTTACCAACAAGGAAGGTCTGTTGGTGGCGGTCTCGCGCTCTGGCGAAATCGGCGTCATCGACGCCAACGGCCGCGAGCGTGAGCGTTACAAAATTCCTTACGGCGCAACCATCCTGGTCAAGGATGGCGACGAGCTGAAGGCTGGCCAGCGTCTGGCCAAGTGGGATCCGCATACCCACCCGATCGTTACCGAACTGACCGGCTACGTGAAGTTCCAGGACTTCGAAGAAGGCCTGACCGTTACCCGCGAAACCGATCCGCTGACCGGCATGAACATGCTGGTCGTTACGGAACCGAAGACGCGTGGTTCGGCCGGTAAGGATCTGCGTCCTCTGTTGATGCTGGTTGATGCCAAGGGCAAGCAGTTGACCTTCCCGGGCACCGACATCCCCGCCAGCTACACCCTGCCGCCCAAGGCGATTATCGGCGTTGAAGACGGTGATGCCGTCGGCGTCGGCGGTACCATCGCGCGTATTCCGCAGGAATCGTCGAAGACCCGCGACATCACCGGCGGTCTGCCTCGCGTCGCCGACCTGTTCGAAGCACGCAAGCCGAAAGAGCCGGCGGTTCTGGCCGAGGCTTCGGGCACGATCAAGTTCGGCACGGCCACCAAGGGCAAGCAGCGCATCAAGATCGTCAAGGGCGACGGCAACGAAGTCGAAATCCTGGTTCCGAAGTGGGTCGACATCCGCGTGTTCGAAGGTGAACACGTCGAGAAGGGCGAAGTCATGTCGGACGGCGAGCCGAGCCCGCATGACATCCTGCGTCTGCAGGGTGTGACCGCGCTGGCCAACTATCTCGTCAAGGAAATCCAGGACGTGTACCGCCTGCAGGGTGTGCGCATCAACGACAAGCACATCGAAGTGATCATTCGCCAGATGCTGCGCAAGGTTGAGATCACCGAAACCGGTGATACGCGCTTCCTTCAGGGCGAACAGGTCGAAATCTTCCAGGTTCTCGCCGAGAACAAGAAGATGCTCGGCAAGGATCACCGCGCGGCCAACTATGATCGCCAGCTGCTCGGCATCACCAAGGCCTCGCTGTCGACCGAATCGTTCTTCTCCGCAGCGTCGTTCCAGGAAACCACCCGCGTGCTCACCGAGGCTTCGGTGCGCGGCTCGCGTGATGACCTGCGCGGCCTGAAGGAAAACGTCATCGTCGGTCGCCTGATCCCGGCAGGTACGGGTCTGGCTTACCACGAACAGCGTCGCAAGAGCCGCGGTGGCAGCTTGTTGGCTGACCTCCAGGCTTCGGCCCTCAACAGCAGCGGCAGCTTTGACGCCACCGGCAACGAGCGCGTGGTTCGCTCGGCAGTGGTTTCTTCCGATGAGGCTGATGAAGCCGGCGGCGAAGAAGCAAACGACGGTGGTCTTGAAGAATAAGATTTAACTTTTCGTCCCGTTTACAAGGCCCCGTAGCGATACGGGGCCTTGTTGTCAGGAAAGAATGCGTTGAATCAGTGGTAATTGCTTAACAGTTTTTGTAACGCCATACACATTAAAACAACATTTCCGTGGTTTTGAAGGTGTGGCGTAAACAGGTGAAATCATTGGTTTCCTTTCCCCGGAAAGAAACCGGGTTTTCCTGTTGACACCCTAGAGGGGCGCATTTATGATGCGCGCCCTTTCCCGACGGGCGCCTCAGGGCGTGCCTGTCTTTTCTTTGTCAATCTGGGACAGTTTTCGTGCCAACGACCAATCAGTTAGTGCGCAAAGGCCGCACTCGCGAAGTTACCAAGAGCAAGGTTCCTGCACTTGGCGGCTCGCCACAAAAGCGCGGTGTTTGCACGCGCGTGTACACCACGACCCCTAAGAAGCCGAACTCGGCTCTCCGTAAGGTCTGCAAGGTGCGCCTTACTAACGGCTTTGAAGTGATTTCCTACATCGGTGGTGAAGGCCACAACTTGCAGGAACACTCCGTCGTCATGATCCGCGGCGGCCGCGTAAAAGACTTGCCAGGTGTTCGTTACCACACGGTTCGCGGCACGCTGGACGCTTCAGGCGTCGAGAAGCGTCGTCAGGGCCGTTCGAAGTACGGCGCCAAGCGTCCGAAAGACGGCGCAGCCGGTGCTGCAGCTGCCAAGAAGAAGTAAAGACGGGCATTTGCCCGAGTAAGGTGCAGAAATAATTCTGCCCTGAAGACCATTTAGGAATTAAACATGTCCCGTCGTCGCAAGCCCGAAACACGCGTCATCCTTCCTGATCCGAAGTTCAAATCTTTGGACGTCACCAAGTTCATGAACATGGTGATGGAAGATGGCAAGAAAGCTGTTGCCGAAAAGATCATTTACGGCGCACTTGACCAGATTGCCGCCAAGAAAAAGACCAACGAGCCTACCGTTGTGCTGAAGGCTGCCTTCGACAACGTCGCTCCTTCGGTCGAAGTGAAGTCCCGCCGCGTTGGCGGTGCGACCTATCAGGTTCCCGTTGAAGTACGCGCAACCCGCCGCACCACCCTGGCCATGCGTTGGCTGATCGACGCTGCCCGTTCACGTGGCGAAAAGAGCATGGCCGATCGTTTGGCCGGCGAACTGATGGATGCTTCCGAGCACCGCGGCGCTGCTGTCAAGAAGCGCGAAGACACGCACAAGATGGCCGAAGCCAACAAGGCATTCGCCCATTTCCGCTGGTAAGCGAAACGCTGTAGCCATCTAACGCATTCCGAGGATTTCCTGTGGCCCGTAACACCCCCATCAATCTCTATCGCAACATCGGCATTTCTGCGCACATCGACGCAGGAAAGACGACGACGACCGAGCGCGTGCTGTTCTACACCGGTGTAAACCACAAGATCGGTGAAGTGCACAACGGCGCCGCGACGATGGACTGGATGGAACAGGAACAGGAGCGCGGCATCACGATTACGTCGGCTGCCACCACCTGCTTCTGGAAGGGCATGGGCGGTCAGTTCGAACAGCATCGCATCAACATCATCGACACCCCGGGACACGTTGACTTCACCATTGAAGTTGAACGCTCCATGCGCGTGCTCGACGGCGCCTGCATGCTGTACTGCGCTGTGGGCGGCGTGCAGCCCCAGTCCGAAACCGTCTGGCGCCAGGCCACCAAGTACAAAGTTCCTCGTCTCGCGTTCGTCAACAAGATGGACCGTTCTGGCGCTAACTTCTTCAAGGTTGTTGAGCAGATGAAAGTTCGTCTGCGCGCCAACCCTGTCCCGCTTCAGATTCCTATCGGCGCTGAAGAAAACTTCAAGGGCGTTGTCGACCTCATCAAGATGAAGGCGATCCTTTGGAATGAAGAAGACAAGGGCGTTACCTTTACCTACGGCGATATTCCTGCTGACCTGGTCGACACGGCCAATGAATGGCACGAGAAGATGGTCGAAGCCGCCGCTGAGTCCAGCGACGAGCTGATGAACAAATACCTGGAAGGCGAGAAGCTGACCGAGGAAGAAATCAAGGGCGGCATCCGTGCGCGCACCCTGAAGTTGGAAATCTTCCCGATGCTCTGCGGCTCGGCTTTCAAGAACAAGGGCGTGCAAGCCATGCTCGATGCTGTCATCGAGTACCTGCCTGCGCCAACCGACGTGCCGCCGATCGAAGCGCACGACACCGACGACTACGAAAAGATCATTGAGCGCAAGGCCTCGGACGAAGAACCGTTCTCGGCGCTGGGCTTCAAGATCATGACCGACCCCTTCGTCGGTACGTTGACCTTTATCCGCGTCTATTCGGGCGTGTTGAAGAAGGGCGATGGCGTGTACAACTCGCGCAGCGGCAAGACCGAACGTATCGGCCGTCTGGTGCAGATGCACGCCAACAACCGCGAAGAAATCGACGAAGTGCGCGCTGGCGACATCGCCGCCTGCATCGGTTTGAAAGACGTTTACACCGGTACCACGCTGGCCGCTTCGAATGCGCCGGTTGTGCTTGAGCGCATGGTGTTCCCGGAGCCGGTGATCAGCCAGGCTGTTGAACCCAAGACCAAGGCTGACCAGGAAAAGATGGGCATCGCGCTCAACCGCCTGGCTCAGGAAGATCCTTCGTTCCGCGTCAAGACGGACGAAGAAACCGGCCAGACCATCATCGCCGGCATGGGCGAACTTCACCTCGAAATTCTCGTTGACCGCATGAAGCGCGAGTTCAAGGTTGAAGCCAACGTCGGTCCTCCGCAGGTGGCTTACCGCGAAACGATCCGCAAGTCGGTCGAGCAGGAAGGCAAGTACGCCAAGCAGTCCGGTGGTAAGGGACAGTTCGGCCACGTTTGGCTCCGCATCGAACCGCAGGAAGCGGGCAAGGGTTATGAGTTCGTCAACGGCATCGTTGGCGGCGTGATTCCGAAGGAATTCATCCCAGGCGTCGACAAGGGCCTGAAGGACGCAATCAAGACGGGTGTTATGGCTGGCTATCCAGTCGTCGACATCAAGATCACGCTGTTCGACGGTTCGTACCACGACGTCGACTCCAGCGAAGTTGCGTTCCGTGTTGCTTCGTCGATGGCATTCAAAGAAGGTTGCCAGAAGGCGAACCCGGTCATCCTCGAGCCGATCATGGGCGTCGAAGTTGAAACGCCGGAAGACTACATGGGCGACGTCATGGGCGACGTTAACCGTCGTCGCGGCATCATCCTCGGCATGGATGACAACGCTGGCGTGAAGGTCCTCAAGGCCGAAGTGCCGCTGTCGGAAATGTTCGGTTACTCGACCTCACTGCGCTCGCTGAGCCAGGGCCGCGCGACCTACACCATGGAATTCAAGAAGTACCAGGAAGCGCCGTCCAACGTCGCTGCCGCTCTGGCTAAGAAGTAAAGTGCTAGCTGGCAGCTTGCTGCCAGCGCAAGTTAAAGATTTTAAACCGGTTTTGTTTGCAAGATTTGGAAGGACATAGCAATGGCAAAAGAGAAATTTGAGCGCGTCAAGCCTCACGTAAACGTTGGCACGATTGGCCACGTTGACCATGGCAAGACCACGACGACGGCTGCTTTGACGAAGATTTCGTCGGACAAGTTTGGC
>Ga0116227_10009999_pt1 | contig 16857 bp, 11 predicted proteins | sample S1TSphgellanicum_FD_89693 | JGI IMG/M metagenome (GOLD analysis project Ga0116227, IMG submission 89693) | Host-associated microbial communities from peat moss isolated from Minnesota, USA - S1T2_Fb - Sphagnum magellanicum MG | ecosystem: Host-associated > Plants > Peat moss > Unclassified...
TCTCCTTCTTGGTGAGTTGGTTCCCCATAACGAAAAGGTAGTTAGAAACACATGGAATGGAGTTGAAAAGTGTGTTTGAAAAACCTGGTGTATTGGGTTCTCCGCTATCTATTTGCGTAGATTCGTAAAAGGTTATAATTGTTTTTCAAGAAGCTGATGTACCTCCAGGTTTATTAGAAACAACTTGAATCAAATTACATGGTACCTTTTCCCCCCCAACACTAAGAGTGAAATGTAGAATGTTGAAGATAGGCAAGTGTACTTGGTTGGGTGCCATGTGGTCGCATCGCCAAAACTGCAAGTTGATTGAATCAGTGTTAGTGTTGTGTACATTTAAAAGAGTACACAAGTTACCAACAACCATGTAAAGGAGTTCAGGTCCATGCCTTTCCCCAGTAGAACATTACGCTCCAATCTAATCACCTTAGTGTGACTAATAGTGCCAGTTTGGAACCCCATAGCCCTTTCTCTTTCTTTTGGGCTTGGTTCATCCCAAGTGGCTAAAGCATGACGATACACCAGGCTTGGTCCATCTCCTTGAAAGGCGTGTGCTCTTGGGAAGGAGACAAAGGTGGGCCAAACACCTCTTGGTTTTCCTATTGTGTTCATAGGAAACCAAGGAGGTTTCTTTTGCCTTGTAATTGGTTGGCAAGAACTTTGATCATCCGATATGTGAAAAACTTGCAAGTTGGGGTCTCTGATGGTGTATCTCAGAACTAGCTGCAAAACTGAAAGTGGTGCTAGGTTGGTCCACCAATTGCATAACTGGTGCGCATAGGAACCACATTATGCCACATCAAGTAGAGGTGGCTTTCTAAGGTAACGTTTAACCAACGTGTAGTGCTCCTTGACTTTTTCCCTCTTGTCAAGTTGAGAAAGGGTGTTTTCAATTACATAACCAATTAGTGTAGAAGAAATGGATTGAACTTAAGTGATCAATTGTACCATGTCCGTGAGGAGACCGGACCTTGTGTCATTCAAGTTTTCTCCAAATCCAACCGTTGAAAATCCTTGACACTCCCAACTTGAAATGATGAGGTCCACGGGCTTAAGTAATTCCATATGCTTATTTTGAATTAGTTGTATGTCAGAGGGCAAAAATGTGAAACTAGCCTTCCATGCGGTGGTTGCAAATTGTTGTGGAAATATGGTTATGAGCTCCCTCATTTTTTATGCTGCCACTTGCTTTGCAATAGGATCAATGTTTATGTAGAAATACTTCCGAACCACTATCCCTGATTGTAGTAGAGCTTCGAGACCTGTATTAATACCACCAAAGAACTCTAGTAATGCAATCCCTTCCTTAGGCAGTGTCCAAGTGATTAGCTGACAAAGTACTGGTTTAATTGGTTCGCCATGGCTTTCCATGTTCTCAAAACTAAACAAAGTTTTGACCAAGGGCTCGTGGGCTGCTTTGAACCTTTGTAAAACCTTTGGTCCGTGTTGAATGTCAGTAGGAACCACCTTCAAGCTTTCAATAGCTTAAGCGTAAGCTATATCCTCTTCATCTCCCTCTATCCATTCGTGGCTAACTTGTTGGATAGTGTGTGTTTCCTTGAGCATACAATGGTGAGCCATAGGACTATGGTTCCCATGTAAATCAAGGGGTATGTATCCCAAGTGGTGGCCATCAATCTCCCAATCCACTTGGTAGTATGCATGTTCGAACTAATTGTCAATTGTGGAATTGGGTGGAAACATGACCTCTTGCCTAATGATCGCATTGTAACTGGTGGCATTGGTGATTAAACATCTGACTTGTAGGCAAAGCTCATGATCTGTACTTTCATTGAAATTAAGTGTAATCAAATCCGAGCTCTCCCCAAGTACCTCCTCTACGTTCCCACTAACGGTGCGAATTTGCCACATAGATTTTCGTAGTTTGGAGTCGAACATGCCCATCTTCTTGGCAAATTGAACTCTAAGAATCATTGGTTGGGCACTTGTATCAAGAAGTACCACTCTGGGTGTATTTCCTCCCACTTGGATTGCTGACCCGGTATCGTCGACGATGGCAACTCTAATGGCAATGGAAGTTCTCTTAGTAGGCACCACCTTCGAAAATGAGTGAGAGACTTTGTGGAAAAAATGACTATCCACAATGCCTTTATTGAGTAACAAGTCCACAAATGAGGTGTTTTTAACTCCCTTCTAATATGTGAATGTAGAATCAAAGGTACGAAAACCCACTAGTTTAGCCATGCTAGAACTAGTGACCAGATTACGAATGCCATCTGCAACACGTGAGGCAATCAAGTGTCTCTCCAAGGTGTTGGATGGGACCCATGTAGCATGTGGATCAAGGATTAGTAAAGGACCTGATGTAGTGTTCAAGGTATCTTTTAATATTGTAATTATGTCCCTGGTGCTTAATTTTAAATCTTGAAAATTAAACAACAGTGTACTCACAAGCTTTTGCACCACTTCAACTTTAATCACCAATGCCACCAGTTGACACTCCATAAGTTGATTAGTGGAAAATTGTGTGTTTTCCTGATGTACATGTATTCCTGGGACACGAGAATTTGATGCCCTAGTAGCTTGTGGTGTAATAGTCTCCTCCCCCTTTGCCAACAAGGTGCATTCTTCTTCCATGTTGAGAGGACGAAAAGATTGTGGCATGACTATTTAAACTCCTCTAGCCCTGGTAATAGGACTTGAACTAAATGCGAGTCCATCAATTTGAATTACTTACCTAATGTCAGATACTCTAGGTGTTACATTAGCTTCTTGTGCCACAAAATAAGAAAGTAAAAAAGAAGTGGTAATTTCTGGTGTGAGACTATGATTGTGTGCACTGGAAAGAACATATTCCCTAACCATGGCATTGTGTGAGAGGCCATAGAACGACCTAGGAGGTCCCTCTCGTGATCCTGAACTTTATATAGGTTGGGCATGATTAGTTAGTTGGGGAGACTTGCCTTTTAGATTAGCAAGTTGGGCCCTCAATGATTTGAGTTCATTTTGCAGAGTTTGAACTTGAGTAGCATGGGCTTGAAGCACTTCCCTCTTGTTAGCATTGTGCTCCTTCTTCTTAGCATTCTTACTGGAATTATCTTTGGTGGGGAAAACCTAAGTGGAAGGTTAAGGTGATTTGGCTTTTAGTTGAGGGGCAATAGAAGATGCTAGTAGATTTTGCTGTAGTAATCGGAGTTGATGGGCTCCCAAACTCCTCGATAGACTCAAATGTGAGTTTGAAGTGAAAACAATAGAAGAATGAGGAGTTGGGCACACTTTTTGGTTCGCAATACTTTGAGGGTAGAGGGGCATGCTAGAGTTCCGGGATGGGACTAGGAAGAATGACAAGCATTTAATCACTCACACGAACCTACAAAAAACCAAACAATGAGTTTGTTAGTGCATAATCGGAGCACTTTTGGTGTTAGGAAGAGCCACAAGCAAATTCAGACTCATAAGACTCACCATGGCCCAAACTTGAGGGAAGCCACCACCTTCCCCGTTATAGTATACTCTATGGCTGGCCATGAGACTAGCATCCAAATGTCATTTTGTCCTGGGATTCCCAAGTGGGAGTCTCGAAATTCCCAAAGTTGGGTCTTTCACAGGTTTGAGGGCCCATAACTTTGTTTGTAGACCTTCGACTGAGATGAGGTCTAAATCAAAGTTGTAGCCCTCGTCAAGAGTTTCCAATGGTATGTCGCACACCACCTGCATGCACGGAAATCGGGCAATTCCTGACTTTTAATGGTCGGGAGTCAAATTGCCAATTTGACTCTCGACCTTTCTTTTGGCCATAATTTGTATTTCAGGTGTCCAAATGGGTCATGCAAGCCCATTTTAAACATCTATGTTCCAAGATCTTTTCAATGATATAAAGATGTTTCAATTCAATGAGTTTTTACACTTACAATTGCCCTCTGAAAATTTGGGAGTCCATTATGACTCCTATTCCCAAAATGGGAGTTCACTTGGGAGTGTGAGGGTTCATTCCCTCACATTCTTTTGCACTCTCGGGAACATGAAATGTGACTCTCGGGTGTAGTCTTGGTTCGCACCTTTGCAAACCCTTGCCTTGGTTGCGAGCCCAAGGCTAGGGTTACGACATGAAGTGAAAGATGCTAGCAGATTTTGCCATAGTAATCAGAGTTGCTTCTATTCCGAAAACTTGGCAAAACAAATAGCTTCTTAATGTCCCTCTTTCCCACAATAATCACAAAAGAGATCCTCGGAAGGAATGTTGCACTCACTAGCTTTGTGGGCAAGATTGCCACAATAGTTGTAAGAAGGTAGGATGGGTGCAATCGAATGCATTGCTTTAGCCCTTGACGAAAAATGTGATGATTTAAGTGGTGTAGCTAGTGGAGGATGAGGCCTTGAACATGATGAAGGCCTCATAGTATTGGCCTCATAGTGTGCACGAACAAATTATAATTTTTCAGAAATGTTGTACACATCCAGTAAAGTGTACGAGTCTCCAAATTCTACAAAAACCCGTTGCAAAACCTACGCATGGAGTGTCAAAGTACCTTCCAACGAATAAAGATATCGATGGGTAGCTTCCAAGTTTGTGACGCTTTGAGTATCCTCTTTAAGCTTGAGAAGCCTCTTGCAAAACATCTTGAAGGTTTCATCCCTTCTACCGAAAAAAGGTGGCGAGTTGTAGAATGTTTTCAGAATTGTTGACCGGAAATTCTAGCTCAAGAATTTGAAATAATTCCCCCACTGGATCAGTAAAAGCTAATGCATCAATGGTGGGAGGAATGTTTGTGGTAATAGTAATGAGTTGTTGAGGAGAAAGGTTTACTAAAGTAAGTATCGGGTTTAGATTATTGGGCATAGTCCCATGATGTGCAATAATAGCTTATAGTGCAGCTTGAGAGACAATGGCGATGGTTGTGGCGTAAGTTGGATTGGGGATCTAAGTGATGCTTAAAATTTTCGGAGAATGTTGCTCATAGACATCCAATGCTTCATAATGCACATAATGGGCCAATTATTTGAATGCGAACGCTTCAATGTAATTAGCGCCATACTTGAGTTCCAATTCACAAACTATAGTTGAGAAAGATGCCTTGAATTCTCTCAAAGAAATGGTACCTAGCCTTCCGCTGAACTTTTCAATTCTCCTAGAAGAACTCCTAACCTCCATGGTGTATATTGGTGTAAAGGTAATGGTTTGCAGCGGAATATATGATGATGGTGTGAAAGCAGGTGCACCAGGAGGCATACCCCACTCATTGACCCCTCCAAATGGACTTTGATGTATCATTGATGTAGTGTAACCTGAACCTAAATTCTTGGTAGGAATTGTATTGGATGACGGTGGTGTTTTAGACGCTTGATGGTACCATCATGAAGATTATGAACTTAAAGAAATTGGTTCAAAGGATTGTGTGTTACTTTGTAGTTGATACCTGGGCTCTGGTTGAGCGATAATGTTCTCATCATCCGAGGACATGGTGTTTTCCCATGCCTCAAAATTTTGTAACAATAATGAGTATTAGTTATAAAGTTCTAACACAACGTATAATTTGAAGAATATGGTGCGTCGATAGGAATGAATGGCGACGGATGGAGGTCAAATGAACGTTGAACAAAAGCCGAATGAAGGTCAAACGAAACGACATAATGGCAAGATGAAAATCAAACGGAAGTCCGATGGACGTTCGACAACCGTCCGATGATAGTCCGATGGACATTTGACAACCGTTCAATGATAGTCCAACGGACATTCAACGAGAATTTGACGGATGTCAGACGATAGTTGAATGGATAAAAGTCGGGCGCCACTGCAACGATGGCGACATGACTACACTCGTGCCGTTGCAACAATGGCGGGTGGCGATGCTCGCGCTATTGTAACTCGCTAAGATGCAACGATGGTGGGCAGCAATGTTCATGCCACTATAACTCACTGATATGTAGCAATGGCAAGTGGTGACATTCGCACTATTGCAATTCACTGAGATGTAACGATGGTGAATGGCAACGCTCACATCGTTGCAATTCACTAATATGCAATGATGTCGGGCGGCACGAAGTGGGCGATTCATCATTGGAGGTCACAACGTTGTAAATTATCTATGAGCTATGTGGTGATGGCCGATGGCAACACAACACTACACTGCTGGAACATTACAAGCTCACAATGCTGCAAGCGATGCAAGCTTGCGGCACTGTTAAAGCTACAACTTGCGGCGACACTAAAACTCATGTTGTTGCAACTTGTGGGGGCGCTAGAGCTCGCGTTGTTGCAACTCGTGGTGGTAGTGCAATTTGTGTTGTTGTAACTCACGATGGTGGTGCAGCTCGTGTTGCTACAACTCGCGGCAGCGCAACAGTTTTATTGTTACAACTTGCATCATGGCAACTTGCGGCGGTGGTGCAGCTTGTGTCGTGGCAATTTGTGGCGGTGTTACAACTTATGTTATTTTAATTTACGAGGGCACTGCAACTCGCATCAATGTTCAATAGCAATGGTGGGCGATGTTGCGCTACTATACAACAATGGCGAGTGACACCGTCGAAATTTGTTTTTTTTTTCAATTCAGCAACTTCAAGAATTTGGTGTCTTTGTGCGAGAAAGAAAAAAAAAAACGAGAAAGAGAAAAAAAAAAAAAGAGCTTTGAAACCTATTCCAGAATACGTCACTCCCCGTTTGGTTTCACTCTTCTCAGCTCCTCCGATCTTGGCGTTGTTGGTTGGTAGAAATGTAACAACACAAGTTCCTTCTAACATGCGTAACACCAATAGCAACAACACTAACATCAAAAAGAAATTCAAGAACTCAAAGCAAAAAAAATTTCTCACTTTCAACATTAAGTAACAGAAAGTAGATTTTTTCTAGAATTGAATTGCAAAGAAGGAAAAAACATGTAGTGTATGTAGACGGTGGTCGTGCAATAGCCACCATGAGCATCTAGAAATCCAATCTGACTATGGAGAAAACTCTTCTGACAAAGGAATTCTAGAAAAACTAAAAAGAAAAAGGAAGGGCTTGGCTTTTTATACAACCGCTAACAAGCTGAAACCCTAAGCACCTAATAGCATATAGTCACCTAAGAATGTACATTAACCCTAAAAGGCATGATGGTCATGCCCGTAACTGACCATCATGTATGAGGCCATGTACGGGCATGACAAATTCTACATTCTAATAAACATCAAGTAATATTTCAAAATTCAACTTTAATGTTTTAATTCATTTTTTTGTTGTGTTAATTTAACTTTAATGTGTTAATTCATATTATAAAGGTGAAAGCTAACAAGGCTAAAAATGCATTTAAAAAGTAAATTCATATTATGTCTAAATATTTAAATCCTTAAAAATTACATAATTATTTTAAACCTTGTAATTGTTTGAAACAAATTGGAACTGATAGATATCTAAAAAATGAAACCCACCCAACATTAATTTTTTTGAAAAAGGCCTTATAGGGGTAGGGAAAATTAAATAAAGTTTTCAACTAACCTTCCATTAAATTCTTTCCCCTTTTCCTTTAACGGGGAGATTATGAACCTTAATGGGGGAATGACCCTTTGGGAAAGTGCACCTCCATGAGGATTGGAGTGAATTCCCATGATTTGGGTAGGATAAGATCTTGATGGGGTTGAGTTATTGGGAAAACAGGAAACCTCGATGCTGTGAGGGGAACCACCTAGGGGTAGGACTAAACCTTGATGGGAGGGAAAAACAAAATCAAATGTTATAACATTTTCAACAATGTAAGTTGTATCCTCAATGATTTCTGTAGATTCCAACAATATGACATGGAATTGCAATCAACACAAACACCACTCTAATGCTTTTGGATCAAATTTGAATTTGCACCGCCTATTAAAATGTAGCTATTCCACAAATTGTTTTAAAAATGATCTTAGCTTAAATGTAAATGTTCATAACTTTTGAAAATGAATAGTTTGTTCCAACATATACTTCAATAATTTGATTTTCACCAAGAGATCATTTCATGCCATAATTTTATACTCAAATGTAATTTAATTCAAGAAAAGAGTGAATTGTATAGAAAAAGAAGCTAACACCTTTACTTTAATTATTACTAGTTCTTATTATACATTATAAGGATAGTTTTAAAAATCTTCACCTTGATCAAACCCCAACTTCAAACTCTTATTAAAATAAAATGTGAGCAAAATAAAGAATCCTGCAACCTTTAAATTTTATACACACATTGAGGTGACAACATGAACAAGAATTTGGCAACACTTAAACAATTAATAGCAAAGGCTTCTTCACAAGTACATTACATGAGCACACAAGGATATATTGATTATTTTTATTTCATCCATTTGGATGAACTTGGGTGAAAACACATTAAAAGGAGCCAAAAAGGCATCCATCATAGTGAATATTAGAAATCATCATAAATTTATTTATGTTTTTTCATTTGAAAACCATGGTAATCATGTCAAGTTAAATGACTCAAATGAATGTTAGGATATTCAAATTAAAAATCCATTTAATCCAACTTTAGGTTTTTTTTTTAATTAAGGACTTTTGAAAGTGAACAACAAATGTATTAGATAGGGACAATTTTGCATATATATATATATATATATATATTTGGGTCCCATAATAAGTCTTTTGATGATAAAAACATTTAGATCATAAGAAGCTATTAGCCACATTCAAAAAAACACTAACAAATTTTTTAATGTAAAATTCAATTTTTTAGAATTTCAAAATATGTTTCAAATGTCAAAATTTCAAGATTCCTTTATCACATGTATATGGGGCATAATAATAAAAAAGTGAACATTTAAAGGAATGAACATATTTTAGTATAATTTGAAATTATGATCATTTTGCATGATGAAAAAAAAAACTTGTAGAATTTCTACACTTTTAAAAATTTATATTTCATCAACAATGATTAAAACACATGTGATATATCATGGCAATTATAAGCATATTAAATAACATGTCCTAGAAATTTTCATTCAAATTTTTTTTTAATGATATTTTGGATAAAAAGATGTGTGGTCATTTAATAAAGTAATCTTATTGGCTTCTTTGAATGTATTCAGAGTTTAAACCAATGTTTTTCTTTTGCAATTTTGCAAGGTAGGTAGCATGGCAATTCTCCACAAGAGGACGTATCCAAATTTGGTTAAGAGTTGGGTAATCTTGTTATATTTCAATGACATGTTAGAACCCCTTATTTAAACATGGTGATTTCAATTGGTTTGAACCTTCATATGTGGTGACTTTGGGCTGTTCTTTCCCCCGAAAAAACCTTGGTATGAGTTGCTTTCAGTTTTGTTTTATCACTAGGATGCAAAAAAATGTCAAAAACAAAAATAGTAGTTTGGACCCAATTGAGCTATTGCCATTTGATATATACAAAAGGGGTTTCTAATGGAAATAATTTGAATAATTCATTCAATGTATTCAAAATCAACAAATTATTTAATTTCCAATCATTTCCAAGAAATTAAAATCTTGTCATCACAATGTTTCCATTGAGATTTTTTTTTATAAAATTAAAGGATATATGCAAAGTTTTGAATCATAAATTTTAAATTGAAGGATCTAGAACTTTGTAAAAAAATTAGATTTTCAAAAATTATTTCATTTATTACTGAATTTAGTTCATGAACATTATTTTTTTTGCCATTTTCCATTTTTAAAATCAAATAATATCTTGCTTTGTAGGATGAGAATTTAGTTATTAAAAATTGATGTTTCTTTTCAATTTGTTAGACTATTGGAAATATTGTGAACCAATTTCCTTTAATTGGAAATTTTCATAGTAATACAATTATTGAATAAATGCAAAAATATCTAGGACAAAAGAAATTAGTTACATATATATTGTGATGATACATTTATCAATAATAAAAAAAATCCTTTAAATTTTGAATTAGAAAATTTATTTGTGCTAAAAACTTGAAAGCCAATTATGAAGTTATGATATTTTTAAAATTAAAGAACATTGAATCATCCTTATTTAGATTAAAGTCCCCAAGTAAATCTTATGTTTACATTAATTTATCTTTAAAATTTATCCAAGTAAAAAGTCTTTGCCATTTGAAGATAAGTAATAAAATTGGCACCACTTTATAAAGGGTTCTTTCCATTCCTATTTGAGAGACATCTAGACAAGTGTATATTGATGGATTTAAGGATAAAAAAACTTGTGGGTTTTCATCAGATTACTTGAGGCAATAATACACAATATTTATATAAAAAAATTGGCAATCATTAGCATAACCAAAATCTGAAATGGTAATAAATGGGCAAACTTCATTTTCATCATCAACAAGTTGTTTGACATTAAAATCATGATGTGGAATATTGAATATTTGCTTTGAGGTATCAACTCAATTGCATTTTGAACAATAACAATGACAAATTATATAAGTTCTAAAGTGTGCAAGTTGTATCTACATATCCTTCATAGATGTATGCAATTTTTAAATTGTAGGGTTAGTAAGGAAATGGAGTAAAACCTTATAAATGAATGCTTGTCAACTACAAAATTATACATTATGGATAATACAATGTTTACATGTCCTTGGGGGAAAATGCTAACTAAACATGACTCTTTTGATTTGTAAACATTGCAAATATTGTACAAGGAAGCCAAACCTTTACAATTGAAGGTTTGTTAACTACACAATTCTACCATTGACATGTTAAGTATCTAGTGAGCAAACCCAAAAATAAAATAAAATAGCATTAGCAAATAATGGCATATGATCACCTCATTACTTCATACATTAAAAACTGAATTTTTAATTAATACAAGTTTTAAAATTCAATTAGACCAAAATAGGAAAGGAAAAAAATCAAATGAAATGCATAGCAATGGAATAAATCTTTGAAATAAGTGAAATATCAAATCAAAATCATCTCACACTACCTATTTTTAGAGAACATCTTTTAAATAAAAAATATTTAATCTTTTAAGCTAGTTTTAAATTACTAGGTATTTACATAAACATGCTTGAAGATGATTTATTTTTGTTGTAAAGGCAAGTTACTTCTATCATTAAGGTGTTGTAAGCCCCAAATGAATCCATAATATTGTTATACAAGTGCAAGTTTAGCACATGTATGTCAAATAAGTACTTAATTTTGAAGATTTAATCTTGAAATTTCAAATATTCCAAAAGACTATTTGATTTCCTTCACAAAAAAATGTTCTTTGAGAAAAAGTTTTTGGGAAAATTTTAACATTCCAAAAAATATACAATTTGTGCAAAAGTTGCATGGGTATTATAATACTTGCATAAAGGTTTGGCCAAACAAAACCTTACAATTGAAGGTTCACCAAACATCAATTGTACATTGTGTAGGATATATGTTTTTTTGCACATTGAGAATGATATAAACAAAAGCCAAAGTTGACTTGAATAAATTAAATATCATTATTTTGCCATGTTGTAGATATTGTAAAAATGAAAAAAATCTTACACAATTAAATGGTTAACAACTACCTAGTTCTACATTATGTCTAATATTCCCTACCTACGACGAGAGTTACAAAACAAAGTCCTTTTGATAAGGTTGTAAGTATTATTGTACAAGTGGTTTGAATGACACGAACATGTGTTGTAAGTTTAATGCATATTTTGCATTTCACATGTCAATAATATTTTAGCTTTTTAGATATTGGTTCAACATGTGTTTTTTTTCCTTCCAAGCTCTCCCCCACCAAGGGGAAAAGGGAGTTTAATCACCTAGATTTCTTAGTTGTTGCTTTTATGAGCATAACAAAATGATTAACAATGGAGCAAATTGCATAAGCTCTACTACCTTCACATTGTAGAAATAACTTGCACACCAACATCTATTTTAGGGCTCTTTGAAATTTCAAATGGATGGCCTTTAATTAAGACAATTTTGGTGCATCTATAGTGATATTGTAAATTTTAAAATGTCAAGCCTTTTGCCAACTAAAGCTTGAATAAATAAATAATTGGCTATGTGCAAGAGAAAAAAACATTGACAATTTGGAAAACATTCAACTTTTCAACATCAAAACATTGGTTTGGTTGGACATCAACATCCTACCAAGTTACTTTTACATGCCTTTCATGCATCTAAAGTTGGAACTATGAGATACCTTAGTTATATTCAAATTATTTCATTGCATGGTGATACTCACTTTAATATTTGTGAAAGTAACAATGATTGTAACAATTGACACCTCTATGGACTTGTGCACCATGTGTAAGGTAAAAGCGCCTAAAATCATTATTGCACCCTAAACCAACACCTAGAATGGTCTCCCATAATTATTCTAATGTGCTTGTTAATCCATGACTATAAAAGGTTTGAATTTTAAATTATTTTAAATGTTGATTTAAGATTACAATCCAATCCATTTCAAATATTTTCAAATCCAACCCATTCCATAGCTTATTTTGAGCACATGTGACCTTGGTTTTAGGATTTTTTTTTGACCATATTAAAGTCTTATTTTTTAAAGATTTTGAGTGCTACATCCACATTCATAGGGGAGTCTATTGACATGATAGAAGACCTTATCACAAATTTTAATTAATTTTTAAAATCCAAAAAAAAAGCTTCAACCTAAGTTAATTTTAAATCCTCTTGTCTTTAAGGGAAAAATGAAAGTAAGAAAAAGGGGGAAAAAATTGATCAATTTACTCAATATGCTTATTATGTTGATTTTCAATGCTTCTATCTTACCAATAAGAAAAGGCTTGGAGGTGGATCTTGAAGTTTGTAACAAGTTCTATGATCCTAAGGTTAGTTAAAGAATCATGTTTTTGTTAATAAATCTACTAATAAATCTTGTTTTTGTTATTCCAATTCACTTTTTTAATAAGTGTATACCCTACCTTATTTTGTTATGTTTTCTCCTTTATTAAAAAAAAAATCTAAGCAAGTAAAGACTTTGATATTTCTTAAGAGCTTTAGGGTTGGAAAAAAATCCACATATAGTCACAAAATGTGTGGGCCTCTCAAATTTATGGTTGAAGATTTTTGAAATGAACATCCCCTTTAATTACCTTCCCCTCAATGCATGTATGTTCATTTTGATCATATTATCTTGTCAAGGTGATATTTGAGGACACAATTTTCACCATCATTAGCATCATGATTCATGACATTCATCATTTTGGTTATGAGGATGTATGTTGCACAAAGAATTGCTTGTAAAATTCTACCCAAAAAATAATAACATGAAGAATCAAAAGCTTTAGGAGAAAATCTTGTATTGTATCAAAATGAACTAATGTGACCTATGTTGGTGAACACATATTGTAATATTGAATTATTTTGGAAAGGCCAATTGTACACCTTTAGATGAAGTCTGAAATCCAAATTACATGGAAAGTTTAATATTTGAACTTTGTCAAAAATACTAAAAAATCAATGTTTTTTGGACTTCATGTCTCAAAATTACAAAATCACTTCCATGAAGCGTCGTTGAGGGCTTTCCAACATTACCAAGAGTGTGCCCCAATTTCACTAGAATTTTAAATTTGGAATATATTGAATTTTCAGTTATAAATTTCATGTTCAACATTCAATAACTCTTCCACCTTCTATGTTTAAACATTATGAAACTATCTTAGTGCACTCCTACTCATTGAGGGCTTTCCAATGGTATCAAGAGTATGAGGGAGGAGGGTGTTGTGGTTTGGAAGATTTCAATGTGACAATTCAAAAAGAAAGAAACAAAAGTCTACCTTCCTTAATACATGGATGCTTTTTATACTTCAATAGCTTGAAATGATTGCAATGAAACAAATATGAGTCCCTCGCCCAAATGGTATAAAAAGTTCCCAAAAATTAAAAATCAAAAGAGTCAACCAATATCAAAATCAATCAACTTGTTCAATTTCTCACCAAAATTACCCACTCCCATATAAACAAAAGCAAAATTTGAACTTGGTTCAAACCCAACATCCTTCCCAAATTTACCAAAGAATCAAACAAGGAACAAAATTCTTGCTCTCAAATTTGAAAGGAATTAAAAAAGAAGCATAATTGAAATTCATTTCAAACAAAAGCAACAAAGTTTTAATCCCACACTGTTAATTTGTCTCAATTCTTTTGACATTTGCAAAAAGAAAGCTAGACCATCATAAATGCAGTAACAACAACATCAAGAATTGAGGAAAGCCAAGATTGCAAAGTTAAGATTGCAAAGTTGTAAGAGATTGAATCTAGATGATGAGACAACAAATTGGCTTGAAAGGAAGGAGGCAGTGACTTTGTAAGCAACTTGAGTAAAATGGAAGCCATCCCACTGAATGTACTCCTCCAAGTTACGTTGGTATGGATATTTATAAATTGTGAACCTCATGCAGATAAGGATGATACATTGCCACTATTCTTACAACAAACAATTAGATTGTAGTTGTATGCTCCTCCAAACCTACAACATGGTTTCAATTTAGTACTGGAACTTGTTTGTACAATGTTTGTACAACAAAGTCCCCACAAAAAAACAACCAACCCCATCTGCACCGTAACTCTAGGGTTGAATTTGGTATCATACTTCTAGATTGGGTTGGGAGAATTTAGAGGATAGATCATAAATTGATGAAGAAGAATACAGAGCAAATTATACATATATAATAATAAAAAATTGTATTGGGCTGGATTGGTAACCAGCTCGATGTTGGCATTGTAAAAATCAATTGGATAATCAATGTGCCATCTGCTTTGTAGCTTTGTTGGAGGTTGGTGAGTGCTTGTTGGAGTCCTATGTTGAGCACTCTGTTCACTTTGTTGTATTCATCCAAACAACCACTATTGTCATACGGTCCTTCACTCCCTGAAAATGTAGTCAGAATCACACAATTGCAACCTTGAGGTGGTTGGTTTCCAACTATGATTGTCTTTGCTCCACTTGCATGAAGTTGATGCAAATGGTTTCTCGTTATGAGTTAGTTTTTCCCCTGCAGCCAGCCAGCCACCACCCAAGGATCAAAACCTAAGCTGTTTATGCTGAGAGCCTTGCAGGAAAAAATAAATAGCACATGGTTTTCCACAAAGTGCTTACAAAAGGTTCACAACCCAAGTCACAAACCAAAACAATGTCTACAAAGATTTCTCGCTCTTGTTGTTATGTAAGTTGACTATGTAGTTTATTGTTCATGACAATAACAACAAAAGTACTAGAGAGCTTCAATCCATAAGTCATATAAATTGGATAAGTTTTGCACAATACATGTTTCAAATACATATTTCAATACTCTTTCAGACTGAATTTGCAATTAGATCAGTTGATTTCTATTTCATTTGGGTATAAAGTGGTTGTTAATAAGTTTCTTTTACCTCCACAGCAGAGACCAAAACATTCAGTGATTTGAGCACAATCTCATCTATAATAGTTTGTGGCGAAGAACCTCTAGAATACGCATAGAAGAAGCCATTTCCTCCTATCTCTGGTATCAAGTGTGTTGCGTTTGGGAAGAAACTCAGTGGTGTAGATGGCTATGAAATAGTTGAGAATATGCAAACAAATAGTATTCATCTCAGATGTTAATTTTCTCCTAAAAAAACCCAGAGTGTAAATTGAAGCAATAGTGAGAAGCAAGTTTTTAGGGCAAGAAAACTGGATTGTCTACCACCCAACCAAAAACGAAGTGACCACATGATGTATGACATGTCCATATGCTCACAGAACAAAGTGGAGGTGGACAATGGACCTTACCACAATTTAGTTATTTTATATCGTATGTATAGTGATGAAAAAAATCACCTCATTGTAGGTTACAATGCAAAACATTCAGATTTAAGACATGCATGTAAGTAAAAAGAGCAGTGTTGTCTTTTACTTATGTGGAGAGCTGAAAAGTGCTTTCTTGTAGGCAAAGAATTGGTTGAGCTCAAGTTCAAGGTAGATGGAATTTTTGGTAATGTCAGCTCAAGTGGTTGCTCCTGAATATGCAAAGTGGATTCCATGAGTGTAATCAGTTTGGAATCCTTTGTCCAACTCTAGTAAAATGGGTTCAAAAAATGGGAAACCAAAGGCTTGAGTTGCAACCAACTAACAACAGTAACAAATATTTTAGTTTTTGCGATGAAAATTGACAGAATCAGCAAACACAAGTTACTTCAGTGATACGAGAATGGGTGGCAAAAGTCTAGAGGAGGTGAAGTGGGTGTCAATGAGTGTGGCGCTCACTTGTATGAATCTGCCAAGCTTTTGCTCCACCAGATGTGATATATAAGCTGAGAAGTGATCTGCTGATCAGGTAGTGCAGGAAATGAAGGAATCCTCTGCAACTTTCTGTGTGCTGCTGGCTGCATGCTTCAAAAGTCTACTAAGATGTTGAAATCAACACCCACACATTCAAAGACACTCAATCAGCTTCCACATGGTTTTGTCCCTTTTGTCTTGCAAACATTTGCAGCTGCACATTGTAAATGATAACAAAACTCATCAATTGGGAATTATCCCCATCTGCACATCCCAACAAACCCTAAACAAATACACACATCATGAAATTGCTCCTTACCGCTGCTTACTTCTCTTTCCTGTTTTTGATTGACCAAGATTGATTGGTAGCAAAATTGTGGGAGACAAGCAAATTTGTTCTCAACTGCTGCAACAAGAACACATAGAGAAAATCCACATAGAAGGGCTATGGCCTGGATTCACCAGCCCCTCCCACCCTTAAAGTCCACCCTTATGCCCCTATTAAATTTGCACAATTGCATTTTTTTTCAAAAAAAATAAAATCAATGGAACTTGAAGAGGTGATTCCCATTGATTATTTCCCATAAAAAAATTTCCACTCCAAAACAAAACAAAAAAAAGGAAAAAAAAAAAAAAAAAAAAAAAAGAGATTGAGAAAAAATAAACTAAAAAAAAAAAATAGGGAATGACAGGTTAATAGGAGAAAATAGAAATTTAAATTTAAAGAAAAAAAAAAATTTAA
>Ga0116227_10010000_pt1 | contig 16853 bp, 11 predicted proteins | sample S1TSphgellanicum_FD_89693 | JGI IMG/M metagenome (GOLD analysis project Ga0116227, IMG submission 89693) | Host-associated microbial communities from peat moss isolated from Minnesota, USA - S1T2_Fb - Sphagnum magellanicum MG | ecosystem: Host-associated > Plants > Peat moss > Unclassified...
CAAAATTATTTTTTTAAATTCGAAAAAGGGGAAAAAAAAAAAACAAAAAAAAAAAAACTAATGTTCGGGGTTTTTTTTCCATTGGGGGAAAAAAAATTCCCCACCCCCCCCCCCCCCCTGTGGGCCCCCCCCCCCCCCCAAGAAAGGGGAAAAAAACACTGCAAGTTTTAAGGGCTTTTATTTCTTGTTGAAGAAGAGCTTCAACAAATGCTTGAAGATAGATGGGGGAGTTGGCTGGACGCGTCTCGGAGTGGATTTTCCGACAGATCTGCAATTTGTCTAGACGTGGTCCGTTACAGCGTTATAGTTAATGAACACCAGGACCGCCATTTTATTATTTATTTATTTATTTATTTATTTAGGGGTGGGTGTTTTCCAAACTTCCAAATAAATATTATTATGCCTAGTCAATGAACATAATGTACCAGAAACCCACCATTCCATGCATTTCGTGCCTGCTTGTTACCCAATTAAAAATTTAAAAAAAGAAAAAAAAGAAAAAGCAAAAGAAAAAAGCAGATGCTAATTTACTTCGATTTATCACACAGAAGAAGAAGAAGAAGAAGCCCCCAAGAAAGCCCCCAAGAAATGGTGTGGGCTCTCTGGATCAGCTGAACAAATAATAAGTCTGGAGCAAATGCTTGTTATAAATGCTATCAATTTGTGGCACCCCATGACTCCAGTACTTATGACTACTCACCTAAGTCGTCCATTTAATTAAATATCATTTATCACTTCTAATCTTTATTGTTGCTTTCTTTCATACCTCTCAAGCTGCTTCGGTAACTTGCATTTATTATTTGCATTTTGCCAAGGCCGCGTTGCTAAATGGCCGCCTCTACCACTAACCTGTACTACTGCTGATCCCGATCGAGGGTCTCTTTCCATTAGGTTGTTGGGATCACAATTACACATCTCAGGAAGTTCGTTACGTTGGTACACTCCCTGAGTCTCTCATATCACAGCTCCCACTTATAAATATATTTGTGTTGTTGAAAAGTGGAAGTTACATACTAGCCCACCAGCTGCATCGAGCTTCTCTGCCTCGCATTTCGATACAAGTGATCAGGTTTCTTCATCAAAACGGATGTCAAGGTTTGGTTTCTCAACTTGCACAATACGTTTTTTTGGGGGAGGAGGTGGTTCTGTGGATACTTTAATCGGCTTCTGTAGGGTTTAAGGACGTCTAAGGGAAGACGAAATAGAGATAGAGAAAAAGGATAGTTAGGTGGTGTTTGATCACTGCAGCTTGTGCTTGAAAATACAGCTTTCCAGCTTGCATGCTTTGGTGCTCACAGCCTTCGCGTGCATTCGTTCACTAGAGGCACCATTTGGAAGTGTATATATCCACTTCAACTAGAAACTGTTATTGGGTCTTGATCACATTGGTTGCTTTCCGTGTCACATGTTCATGACCCAGCTGCTGGATATGGGAATGGGGGGGGGGTGTTGTGCTTTGCTGCAGAGTCGCAGCGCCTAATATGATTGCCGAAAGGTTGTGCCCCGTGAGATGGATTAGCGTGGTGTTGTGGTTTAGTGTGCTTGCGACTCATCATGTGTGGCCAATCTCAAGGACTTCCGCTCAATTGGTGCCAGCAACTTTCTGCTTCGGAGATTCATTAGCAGACCCTGGCAACAACAACTACATCAACACTCTCTCCAAAGCCAACTATCCCTTTAATGGAATTGACTTCGCCGCTGGTCCTACCGGCCGCTTCACCAACGGTCGAACCACTGTTGATATTATAGGTACTGTGCTTCTTCTTGCAGCTCTGCTTAGGTATTTGAATGGAAATTAATTTCCACAAAAATCAATTCATTTTTTTCATCAGTTGATCGTCACCGGTAGTTCATAGCAGTGCAGAGCCCAAGTAGGCAATGTGCATCTGGCAGCTGCTTAGGTATTTGAATGGAACTTAATATCCACAACATCAATTCACTTCTTTCATCAGTTGATTGGTCACTGGTAGTGCTTAGCTGCGTGGAGTCCAAGTAGGGAATGTGCTTCTTGCAGCAGCCGCTTGTGATTATGCCTCTACTTTTCCTTCTCCATGAATTTCACCAGCTCTGAGTAAGAGTCCATCTTTTGTGTGTTTCTGGGCTGCTGCTGTGTCAAAATGATCAGATGTCATGAACTGATTGGTAGATCCATTGGGATGGGACATGATCATGCACAGGCGAATTGCTTGGATTCAAGTATTACTTGCCACCTTACATGGCACCTAGCACCACAGGAAATGTGATTCGTTATGGTGTCAACTATGCCTCTGGGGCGGCAGGCATTTTGGACTCCAGTGGCTATGCATTTGTAAGGAATCTTGAAACCCAATCTCAGAATTTGTTAGCTGAAATCAGGAGTTTTCCACTTGATGTCAAAGAGCTGCACCTGCAGTACTATTGAGTTATCCAATATCATATATTTCGTAAATAGTTTCTTGTCTGTGTATACAGATAGGGCGCATTCCTCTGAGTCAACAATTGGATCAATTCGCAGAAACTTCAGCTCAAATTACACAGCTTCTTGGTCCGGAAGCTGGATCAAATCTTATTGCTCAATCTATATACTCTGTCAATCTGGGAGCAAATGACTTCTTGGACAATTACTATGCTCCCTTCTCCCCCATTGGGAATCTCTCTGTTGGAGCTGTCAACAATCTGCTTCTCAATACTTATCAACAACATCTGACAGTATGGTTACTCACTTTTGTGTAATGCACCCAATGTAATCTAGATGCTATAGACTACTCATATGCATCAAATTTCAACTGTCATGTACTGATGACAGATACTTGATGCCTTTGTGCTTGTGTCAAGTTTTCCCCTCACATTGATTTGCATTTCTGCTAAGTATTCTTATGGAGCTTCAGTATGATGAGTGGAGATTCTGTAATGTGACAGAGGTTGTACTCGATGGGAGCTCGGAAAATTGTGGTTGCAGCGGTAGGACCAGCAGGGTGCACACCTTATCGAATGACCACTATAATGGCTGTCAACGGGGAGTGTGACCAGAAGGTGAACCAGCAAATTCAATCGTTTAACACTGGCCTGGAGGCTCTTCTTGATGGACTGAATGCTAATCTTCCAGGAGTTCAATTTATATATCTCAACGCCTATGATGCAGTTTATGAGATTATCCAGAATCCTAACGCATATGGTGGGTGACCTAACCCTAAAGACTAATTCCAGATCATATGTCAGCAGTCTGTCCAACTTAGACAACATCCTATCAAAGCTCTAGTTTGAAACATATGTGCCAAGTTCAGGTGTGTATGAATTTAAAGCTAGTATTTATCTTTTTGAAGCTTAACTTGCGCTTCTGAAATGCACTCTAATAGTTGAAAGCACTCACACTAGATAACAAGATTTGATGGCAAAGTGCGATTGCAAGATTTCATGGCATTATCTGTATCATGTAAACCTTTGTAAGTCTAAGCAATTTGTTAGACTATCTTCCATCCCTTCCATGATATTACTTTCAACAATACGTAGAGATTATGAATCACCTATTGAATTTGTCTTGAAATTACTTTGGATTTGCCAATTAGGTTTCGAGGCTTAATACGTTTCTATCTTTTGTATGCAGGCTTTACCATTTCTGATACTGCTTGCTGTGGAACTGGAGGAACCTATAAGGGTTTACTTCCATGCACTCCTTTGTCAAGCTTGTGCACTGACAGAACTAATTATGTCTTTTGGGATCCATATCATACGAGTGATAAAGCCAATGTCATACTTTCCAACAGGTTTTTCTATGGAGATAGTTCCTATGCCCGCCCTATGAACATTCAGCAACTTGCACTTCTGAACCTTTGATTCATGTTACCTTCTTTAGTTTCAAGGGTTGCCATTTCTCTCTCAAATTATCACTGCAAAGTTTTGGAGGGTCTAGTTAACAAATTGTTAGCAGCCCTTTTACTATATGGAATGAAGGATCCTTTTCAGTTTGGATGATGGTACGGTGTTCCCGAAGGATCTGACATTTTTGCCTAAAGAAATCTCTTGTTGAATTCTTTTTTTCTGGAGGAATCATGATACTTTAGAAGTGAAGGACTTCTAGTGAAGCATATATGATAGTGGTCTCCTACTGACATATGATAGGGATGTTGTCTAGAAAGGTTTGAGTTACTCAGGACTGCAGAAGTTAAGTGGTGTTGAAATGAGCATGGTGACCTGATGTCTGATCGACTCCAATTCAGTTCAATCCTTTTAATCAATGCCATAAGTTCTTGGTTTGAATTTGTGAAGATTGGTAACATATTATTGTGCTATTCTAATGAAGTTGTTTAACCAAATTAAGACTATTTTAGGATGTCTTGACTATTCAATGGTGTAAGAAAGGTGATAAAAACAAATCTTACACCATTTGACTACAGTAGAAAAATTTCGGTTTCATGCTATAGTTTGGTGACAGCTACAATGTATTTTCTAAATTTGATGACTCAAAAAAGCTTTTGTACTTGTCGCACGCCTTTTTCTTAATGTCACCAGGATGTGAAGTTCAGTAAAAAATAAAATCACTGGAACCAAAATGTAGGAAATAGTGGATTTGAGTGATTTTTGTTAGTGGAAATTCAATTCAAATTCAATTAGTTGAATAATGACTCGTATGCACCTAGAGCAACTGGCACATTTGACACTAGTTATAATCATGTTTATCATGTATTAACATGGTTAATATCTTACCAATTGTTTCTGATGATTGTAATTTTTACACTTTGGTTAATTGTGAAGGTGCATTTCCACGCTACCATCACCAACCATCATTTACATCACAAACTCTTTTCTAACAAAATCAAGATGAATTTATTGATTGAAGGTTGTTTAAGAGTGCAATATTGCATTGCGAGGAGGAAAAATTATAATCTCCCAAAACTCCCTTAGTATGAAAATGGATTAAACAGGTCCTAACTTCGAAAGAAAGAACATTAGTCCATAGATCCTTCAATGGAAATCACTGCAAATTCCCCCATTCCTTTCAAACTTCAAAGAAATTTTAAATCACATGGATTGTAATGCTTGCGACTGAATTGATGAATGAATTTCTAGAGTTTAATAATTCAATAGTTGGAAGTTTTAGTGCAAGCTTGATGAATAAGGTTGGAGGCAAAAAAGCCCCCCTGAGTGCCTATTAAATATTTACCAGCCATTAGATCATTATGTAAGTGCATTGTCACAATTAGCAATTCTTGAACATGGTTGAAGAAACATTATGTCATGACAAAGAAAGCAAGGCAGATATCTATATACACACTAAGAAATCTATGTAAATATTCTAACTTTCTTAGACTTTCTTGGGTGCTCAAACCTGAGTTGTTTTGTGATTGTGGTGCCAAAATGTTTTCAAATTGTCCTTTGGGAGCACCTCGATGGTTCCACTTAATTGTTTATTAGGGTGTTCTTGTGGTACTAAAGCAGTGTTTGGCACCAACTAAGCCTTCAAAGGAAAAAGTTGTCTTCAGAATTTCGTGGATGCTGAAGTAAAGACAATCAGGTAGCTTGTTACCTCCAATAATGCTACTCTACCTTGTGAAAAATCTCAATTATGGGAAAGACAATGAATTGTTATAATCCCAATGTTCTAACATTTTCTTTGCAGCTTATCCATTAAGATGGGCTTTTCAACTTTTGATTTCACATTGCATATTAAACTGAAAACCTGCAACAGGCACTTTCAAAAAGATTTTTATTGTTCTCCAAAAAATTTGGGCAAATGCCTAATGGGTGGAGCAAGTTGGCAAAAAGAACTCATTTGTGTGGGTTATGTAATCAAAAACTGATATTCAGTAAGATGGAAAACAAGGACAAATCTTGGGCCACCATAGCCACCTAGGAGGAGTGCAATTGGGGTTTTGACACTTGAAGTAGAAATGGTCTAATGGAATGCAATGTTCAGTGCATGAAGCTATAACTTATTTCAGAGGTTGTTGATATAGGAATGGCCTCATGTGAAGGCAATGTTGAATGCAGGTCCCTCACACCTAAATGTGGAGGTCCAAGTTCTGAACCAAACCAAAAGAATTGAAGTGTACACCAGATTGCTTTTCTTTTGTTGCACGGCTACCCTTGATGGGGGCTTCTATGTTGTTATTGGTGATCATGTTTTGTTGACATGAATTGAAAGGGCTGCTTTCATCCCTCAGCTACCTAACGCCTAGCAAACTTGGTGACCCCCAACTTTTTAGAATGTTTCCAAGAATTGTGAAAAGTCATCTTCCTGTAGAAAAAAGGTGGTGAAGTAGAGGATGTACAATGAAAGAGAATACATCTTGAGTGGTGCTTCTGGTAGAAAAAGATGAAGTAGAGGACATACAATTAAAGAAGTCATCTTAAGTGGTGCTTCTGGTAGAAAAAGGTGAAGTAGAGGACATACAATTAAAGAAGTCATCTTAAGTGGTGCTTCTGGTAGAAAAAGGTGAAGTAGAGGACATACAATTAAAGAAGGCATCTTAAGTGGTGGAGTAGCTGATGTAGTGAAAAATAATTGCAAAGGGCTCTTGCAACAAGGTCTATAGTCAACAACAAAGACAAAACTATGAAGCTTTGGACCATTTATGTGGCCATCTATTTGTGGAGCACCTTGTGCCAGTACAACAACCAAACCATTCGAGGACATGACAATTTCCAAGCACAGCTAGCTATATGTGAAAGCAGGGGACTGGACTTTGGACACCCAAATGCTTTTTCATGTTGGTAGTAGCTCTTCTAGTTTTGGTTATCTAGCTTCTCTGGGGCCAGGGTGAACCATCACCCACACTGGTACCTTCACCTTCTTGAGTGGCGCCTTGCATATTCAACCCAGGAAATGTTAGATTTGAACTCAAAGAACTTGATTTAGTCATAGAGTGGGATATTTACCATGTTTAGAAGCCACCTAAAAAAGAGTTCAGGATTTTTACCATGGTACCAATTTTAATGCCGGTCCATCCAAGGTGCTTTGGTGATGTAGGTGTAACAAAACACCTCTGAAAGCTAGAGGCAGTTAATCAATGGACATGCGTGCTGCAACCTGCATGTAGGGGAGAATGAGTGAGAAGCGGTTGTAACTTGTGAGCCTTACTGGCTAGGTGCTTATAGCCATTACTTACTGACTTATAGAACACTACTGTATGAGACAAGTTTAGTGAGCCAAAAAACTCCCTATTAGCTTGCTCAAGTTTTGTGGTGTCAAATGACCTTGCTGGGATTTTGCAGTGTATTCGGAGGGTGCCTTAAGTCTATAAGATTCCCTCCTGACAGAGGAGGTCATCTTCCATTTCTGGATGGGCTCTTACATTTCTGTAAGGGCTTGTCTTTTTGCTTTGCATGTCCATTATGCAGCTGAGCAGGCAATTACTACACATGGTAAGGCCCTTGGATGAGTGCATTACCCACAAAAGAAAGGCTCTTACAGCTGAGTTAATAATTTGTTAAAGACTTCTGCAACTGAGTTTAGTCATTTGTTAAAAGGCTCAAACAGCTGAAGTTAGTACCTAGTTTGTTAAAGACTAGTAAGACTTTTTTGAGTTCTAATAGATATATAGGATTAGAGGCGGGGGTAGGGTTGCTCAAGTAACTAATAACAAGTCGGGTGTAATTGTCCCCCGGTGCATGTGAAAGAGCAAAAAGAGTGTGATTCTTTCTTATTCATACATGTGATGTGCTGTACTGAAGTGACTTATTCATACATCTTTCTGGTATAGTGAAGAGCACACACTCATAGCTGTACTAGTTCTGGGTTGGTGAAGCTCTCGCTATCTATCTAGTTTGGGACGAATAGGCTGAGTTGGCCAAGTAGGCCATTAGCACACTACTAATCGATAGCAACTGTCGTATAATATAGTGCCATAAGTAACCGGGAAATTCAAATTAAAACTGTATTAACTTTTGTAGCGTTAAAATCAGCCCTTTTCTTATTTAGTGCAATTTTTTTGGGAAATTTTCTGTCCCAAATTCAATGTTTTACAATTTTTTTTTAATGCCAAAAATTGAAAATAAAATTAAAAACATAGTTAAAAAATTGGGAGATTTCTATACATGTGGTTCAAGCAAGTAGTAAAAAATATATGAGGGATGTCTAAAACAATTTCTCTCATATCTTTCAATAGAAGTTTTTTGGCTAGATTGGCTTTTGAACGAATGCCACCTTGGCTACATCACCTACTTGAAGGGGGGAAAAAAAAAAAATCGGAAATTATGCTGCAGGCAGTGCTATTTTCATTTCTTTATTAATGACGTCTGAATTCAGAGCTTATTTTAGGGGGTGATCCTTCATTTGTGAGGAGGAACATTATTAGAAGAGAAATTTCAATACCTAAATCAGACTTTTATTCACTCTCAAGTCTCTAGTGTTTGTTAATGTTGTAGTGCAATGTGGACCCGAGTAGTAGTACTAATAAGGTAATGTTATTTTAGCTCAATGAGTAACCAGAGTTAGGTTACTGGAAGCCATATAGCATCATCATCATCATCATCATCAAGAGAAAGTTACATAAGTTTCTACATTAGGTTAATCACTAGATGCTGGTGCAAGGGATTAATACCTAGTACTGTCTTTGAAAGAATACCACACATTGCCACTGTCCTTTCACATGTCCAAAATGTGAAAAAAGGTGGCCAAGTCCAAAAACATGATTGATTGTACCACAACTCCAAGCCAAGAAAGCCCCACACCAAACAGTTAACCTATAAGCCAACATTGATTTTTGAAGGCAATTTAAAGAATGAATTAAAATGCAGCATCAAGCTTGACCCAATTGCACAACAATTATAAGTTACAGTAAATTGGATACAATAAAGTTATCCACAAACTCCTCCCAATTTTTCATACCCTATCTCATCCCCTATCCTGCTTTCATCCCTTGTTTTTCATTATCCGTATAAAGTCCCTAAATCTGGGGATGAAATATGAAAAACTGGGGACCAGTGAGGAAAATAGGGATGATGAAAATTTGAGCTTGTAGTGCAAGTAATGGATTTGCATGGTAGTGCAAGTGTAGATTTGTAGCTTTCCCGAGATGTTTTTTTTGTTTTTTTTGAAGGTAATAAAAGAAGAAGTTTCTATGAGAAATAATAACATTAACTTTGAAGGTAACATGAAAATTTGAGCTTGTAGTGCAAGTAATGGATTTGCATGGTAGTGCAAGTGTAGATTTGTAGCTTTCTTGAGATGTTTGTTTTTCTTTTTGGAAGGTAACAGAAGAAGAAGTTTCTATGAGAAATAATAACATTAACTTTGAAGGTAACATGACGAGAAGATTCTATGAGAAAATGGTAACAGCAGCAATAATGAGTCCCTTGGAAAAAATCATCAATCTTGTGTATGAAGTTTTCTTCATCCAAGGGAGTTCTTCATCATCACCAATGTCTCTATATCTTTTAGTCCTTGTAACTACTCCAACTTTCAGCATAGGTTGTTTTCATGCATCACCTCCATAATTTCATGGGAGAGCAACAATCCAAGGAGCTAGCAAAATTATGACTCTAATATCACCAAAGAATTGGACCCCTTCTCGTGGGATGTACTTAAAGGTTGCTTGGTAGTATACATGGGAGGAGAACAATAGGGTTTTGCGATCTAGATTAAATTACTACATCACTTACTCTTTAGAGCATGGCTTGGAAAATTAGAGGAGTTTGGTGTTCAAGAACCCAAGAGGTTTGTTGATCATTTGTGAGCCTGATGTGTTTGAGTGTTATTTTGGCAATTGGAAATTTTATTTTTCTCTTTCATAGCCTCAATGTTAGAACTACTTTCTCCTCTCATGTTCACAAAAAATATCAACACCTTCATGAAAACACTCATTCTCACACTTGAACACCATATGAGTGTTGAATTTGCTACCTTTGTTGTAGTCTTCATGCAAAAGAAAAAATGAGGGTTCAAACTAGTTTGACCACCAAAATTGATGCAAAAAACAGTTTTGCCCCTTGTTATGGGCATCACCCCCCTTATTCATTTGTCCCCTAACATGCCAAAATTGATTGTGTTCACCTCCTAATTGGAGGACGTTATGAATAACTTTAATGGTTATAAATCCTTTCCTTCAACTTGAAAGGTTTAAAAGTTTGATTCTTTTCCAAATTTTCAATTTCTTCCACGAATGGACAAAAAAAAGAGGATATAATCCCTAGGCAAGAAGTTGCCTTAACCAAGACTTGCAACTTCCCCAAAGAGAAGGAGACTTAACTAAATTTCCTAAACTTTTTTGAGAAGAGGATTCAACTAAGTTTCCCCAGACAACTTCCTTTACCAAGTTGCTCAAAGAGATGGGGACTTGCAACTTCCCAAGGGAGAAGAGGGTTTGGCTAAGTTTCCCTAGGCAATTTCCTCAACCAAGTTGCCTTGGGAGGAAAGGGACTTGGAAGCCCCACCAAGTTGCTCATAGAACATTCCATCTTTGTAGGGAACTTGATTACGACTTCCAAGTCTTCCAATTCCCCTTCTCTCCCAAAACTTCAATTCCCAATTCCTTGGAGAAGGTTACACAATGGATGAATGTTGTGTGTTCATTTATTCTACAAGTTGTCATTGATATGGTGCAATTTTATTTCAATTTTTCAATTGATGTGTAACTTTTCATCCATATGCAACATTTCACAACAAAAAGTTGAAAAAAGGTTGCATAATATGGATGAAAAGTTGAAGATGTGCAATATAAATGACAAGTTGTAGAATAAATTAAGACATACAACATTCATACATTATACAACCTTATAAAGGGAATTGGGAACAAAAATCTTTAGGATTATTCCAACCAAGTGGTATGGGGATGTTGGAAATCCCCAGAAATCTATCTCTAAGGAAACTTGGCTAAATTCCCTTTTCTCTTGGGAAGTTGCAAGTCCCCATTTTCCCTTAACAACTTGGTTGAGGAAATGGAATGAAGATTCAATCAAATGTTTAAAGATAACAATTTTTTTCGTCAATTTTGTTAAAGAAAATGAAAATTTAGGAAATGGCATGTTCCCATGCAACTTGATTAGGGCTTCCAAGTCCCCTTTTTCTTGGGGTAACTTGGTTGAGGAAGTTGATTGGGGAAACTTGATTAAATACCTTTCTTTTCAAAAAAGTTGAATTTTTTTGTTTCTTGAATGAACTTTCTTGCTTGAGGAAGTGGTCTACATTACAAACTTAGAATCTCATGATTTAGTAATGAAAATTATGAAAAATTCGTTCATTCATAATTCATACATTTCACACGTTGATATTGTGCATTGAAAACACATTTTTCACATAGATTTATAAAAAGATGTGAAATTCATGTGACCTTCATGTATTTATAGGTTCATATTTCATCTCTCAACTCATTTATCCTTATGTCAAATGTGTTTTCAATGCATGATATTCATGTGTAAAATGTACAAACTTATAAATAAATGAACTTCACATGATTTTCATTATTAATTCAACACATGCTAAATTTGTGATGTAAGGACTATATTTATCTATGAAAGAAAATGAAAATTTGAAATTTAAATTAAACCTTCAACTCATAAGTTCAAGGGGGATAATAACAATTGCACCAATGTTTTATTTTTTGAAACACTAGTGTAAATTTTTTTTTTAAAAAAAAATGTTCATCGGAGTTTAAATATAGCAAAAAAAAATTTGAAAATAATTTTTTTGTTGGGCATTTGCCTACAACTACATTTAACTTGATGCCACATTTAACTAGTTATGCTTATGTAATGTTTGTTGATTTCAAAATGAAATGAAACATTATTGTCTTCAATGAATCCCTACATTCCTAAGTTACAATTTGGTAATAAACTTTAGAATATTTGTGAAAATTATTATTTTATATGTTTATATTGTCTAAACATGGATGTCATGCATTTAAAACATATATGAAACATGTATTAGTAAGATGCTAAATTTTACTATGGAACTAGGTTAGTTTTGGGGTGGCATTTTGCCAAACCCTATTCGTCATGTGTTGACCTTTCACATTTTTTCAAATTTAAACAAATCAATTTAATAATTTTCATTGAATTGACTTGGTGAATAAATAGGAAGAAAAATTAGCCATAATATCTAAAATGGAAATCTTCATTTAAAAGAACTTTTCAAGCAAACTTCTTGCTAAAAATAAATTACAAGGAAAATGTTGTTGGTTGTTAAAAGTTTTATTTGTCCCTACAAATAATTGAGGTTTTTTACAATCACCAAGCCTGTTATGAAGTTTCAAGTTTATGGAAAACAGTCAAAATGTCACATATAATCAAATGTGGGTGTCCCATTATGTACAAGACTTTCAAGAGATGGTTCTTCACATACAACTAATTAAATATACTGGAATATTATGCTTTGGATGATGATGGATGAATATCAATTTTTGTAGTATTGGAGGATTTTTTTTCAATTTTTCACAACTCACCACACCAAATATACCAATCTTATGAGTGGTACATGCTAATACATTATTTAGAAAATTGTTGACAAATCAACATGGCATTACCTTGAGAATTTACCAAATTAATTATTTTTAAACAATTAAAAATCAGATAATGAATTGATCCATACATGATACTAGATTTATTCATAAAGTCATGGCCACCATTATTTTAATTTGAATAAGGTAATGTGTTTTTTTACAGTTGTTCATTAAAGTTCAAGTAACTTAAATTTATTCCATATCAAGATTCAAAACTGCAAGTTAAAAATCAGAAAAATAATATGAAACATTTGAAAATAACAATAAGTAGGTTTTACAGTGGAAGAGAAATAAAATCCTCAAGTAACACCTAATTTTATCAATTTTAACAATGGTTTTATTTTTGTTTTTTCACTTTTGTGGTGTCACATTGGCAACCATCTATGGGAAGATCTAGTTAGATTTAGTTAAAGAATAGGTTAAACGATATTATTATTATTGTGATCTTGTTGCTATTTGGCCATTTGTAGGGGCAAACGTTCAAAATTTGGCAAACCTTGTCCAAGAACTTGACTTTTTTTTCAAAAGTTTCCAAGTTTTTCTTTTTCATTAAGGGACCTCAACCTAGATCCCATTCATTACCTTTCATACATTTCAAATTCTTTGACTTCCACATCATGTGATGGTTGATTTTCTCAAATTCCATATTTCCCAACTAAGTTCATTTTCATCCATTGTCCAATTATGTCACTTAATGTGTTGTCTTTATCATGGTATATAGAAAGTGACAACCTACTAGCCTTGTAGGGTGGTTTATATGGTTGGCAAATGAAAGGTATCATGGCCACATGTGATGTTTAAGGCTTGCAACTAACATCATCTTAACATGAACAAAGTGCCAAGAATCACAATACCACAATTCCTAATTGCAAATTGCCATCAGCCTTCTAAACATTATTTCAACATATTCACACATGATGTTTAGTAGTAACTAATGTTGAGTTCTTTTCGGAGTTTGCAATCTAATCCATATTTACAAAGATAAAATTTTCCCCCTCTATTTTGAAAGAGAGAAAAAGAACAAGGATTAACAAGGATGCATGCTAAACATTGAATTAATTTGGCATTTTAAAAAACTTAGTTAACATTGATGTTTGCTTTTGAAATTTATTTCTTTCAAATTTTTTAATGTTAGTTAATATTTAAAGTGTGAATTGATGATTAATTTTCACATCCTTAACACTAGCTTAACATTGGAGTTAACTCCAAGTGTAGCCATACTTGAAGTGTTTGAGCTCTTGGTTAACTTTGTGTTAGAGCGAACTTTACATTTGTGTATGTGATAGGATGCAAGTTTTTCTTCAATTGGAAACCAATTCAATTTGTGAGCAACAAATTGAGACCTAACAATGTTAATATCTTGGTTGTATTCTTATCAAATCATTTTGCATTTCAATTCACCTAACCATGTTTCTCAATTCACTATTTTTTCACAATTTTGTTTGAAGTTTGAACCTGTGTAAAAGACACAACCATTACAAGATGAGTCATTTGTTTTCCATGTATCACCCATTTCCTTGACTTTGGTAAGGTAAAATAACAATTTAAAAAAAAAAAAGGCATTTTACACAATATTGGGCAATTGGGAAACTGCATAACAGTTTAATTTTTAGGGGAAGATGAATAAGTTATAAAGAGCTCTCCATTATATTTCAACCTTCATTCCTTCCAATTGGTAAAGCTATCCCAAACCCTAAATTTATGGGTTTATTGAAGATAATTTAACTTTAAGCACCCCCTTTACAATTTATATACATGAAAGTTGAACTGTGGTCAAACAATATGAGATAAAATTGAAGTGCTATTGGGAACATCTTGGGGAGCAATTTGGGAACCCCTTGAGAACTTGATGAGAACACAATGGAAACACATTAGGAATAGACAAAAAACTAAGCCCCACCCCTCCCCCCGCCCACCTACCAAAGACAAAAACAAAGTCCTCCATGAATGCATGCTGAGCTTTCTCATTAGTTGCATGAAATTTCTATTTTCAAATTTTTTTTGTTCACCGTTTTCAACTTGGGCTAATAATACCCCAATTATAACACATACTATATACTCAATTGAAACAAAAGATTATGTTTTCTTTGATAATTCTAACAAACCATGAAGCGACTCTAAAAGCGTTTTGATATCACACATGGGGGCAAAACACTAAAATGGTTATGTTGCAAGTGTCATGGAGGCTCTTGCAAGCTCCAAAACTCCAGTTGGAAAGCTAACTCATTATTGGCCTTGCCTACTACCAAGGCAAGAAGGATATTGTGTTTAGAGTCATTATAGAGAATAGTAGCTTAATGGATTTTGGCCCCTAGGTAATAATAATAGGTCTATTTTTATATGAGGATTTTTCAAAAGATGATATTTTGGCTTGTGTTTCAAACTTGAGATTAGTTTTAGAGTTATGATATCTTGAAGGTATTTTGGTTTCTTTTAGAGAATTTTTTTTGAAGATTATATTTTTGCATGGTGAAATATTTGAATTTTCATAATTCTTCTTTTGCCTTAAGATACTTTTTAATTTGTCAGAATTTTTCTTTATTAAAATATTGAAGCAAAATTCTATTTAACTAACTTGGATGTACCTAGCTGGCCACATTGTTCACTTGGGTCACTAAACTAAATCAGTTACCTATATCTGCAACAGTTATGGGATCTCCAGTTAGGTCTTGGGTGAACCTAACACTGGTACCATGGTAAAATCCTTAAGTTGCTTGTAACTTGTAACCATGGTGAACATCCCATCCTCATATTAAATCAGGGTGTCTGAGTCCAAATTTAGTATTTCCTGGGTTAAATATGGACATTTAAGAAGGCCTCACTCAAGAAGGTTAAGGTGCTGGTTAGGGTTTAGGGTTTAGTCAAAATGTGCATTCTTGCAGAAAGTGGGAATGTGGTTTGGGTCTGTAAAGTGACCTTAAAATACTTGCCACATTATCACCACCTTCAGACTCCCTTTGTTGGCATTTGTTAAAGACTAAAGACCCAATTTTCACACCCTATCTAAACTTAGGACCCTATCATTTATCTAAACCTATGAACTGGATCTTGTGAAAAGGCCTTTAAAACCCAACCAAGTTTGCTTCTAATGCAAGTCTTGCTCCATGCAGACCTGCAAGGTCTAATGCTTAGACCTAGTTAAAACCTGGTGTAAAGGTTGAAAAGACATAAAGGGAGGTCAATAATGTAAGCAAATCATATTGTTTTTGGAGGGGTCTTCATGTTTGGAATTTCAACCATGTTATAATTTATTAAAAAAAATAATGTTTTTGCATGTTATGGTAGATCAAAACACAAAGAAATGAAATGCGAAAAAAATTACCCTTTTTCATTTCATACGATCTAATGTTAGAATATATTTGTGCCTATATATATATATAATTGATTTTTTTTTTTGGAAATTTATAGTATCTATTAATCATTGTGATTATGATTATGTATAATTGGATTGGGTTTATGAATCATATGAAGAGTTTGATAATTATCATAGGACAAATGGATTTTTTTGAAGGTGTTGATCATAAGTATGTGATAAATTAAAAGATTGACAAAAAAGTGAAAGATGAAAAGAAATGTGAGGGGGATGATTTAAAAAAAAACTATTTCAAATGTTTATTGGATACTTAATTCAAACAAAAAATTAGTGCAAACAAAATAAGAAACATGCTTTGTTATAATGTATATATCTTAAATAAACTCATGATTCTTTGAACTTAATTATTTTAAAAATAATATTAAATAAAATCAGCTTTTTGAAAATTGAAATATAAAGTTCAAACACTAGAAATGAAATACAAAATTAAATGCAGCACATTTTAAGAGGTGTATATTATAGTACATGTACACAAAATTGCCCAAATTGCCCCCTATATATTCAAAATATGAATATATATATATATATTCTTGAAATTAACATCTGCTTTCATTTTCAATTATAAATCATGATGTCACAAAGTATTTAAATAGTTCCAAAAATATACTTCAAGAAAATAATCATTTTTTATGTTTAAATTTAATTTTAAATAATTGAAAATCTTGAAACCTTGAAAAGTCCATAACGTAATAAATTTAACTTATATTCCATTAATTTTTTATTTACATCAATCATGCAAAATCCCAAAATTCAAATATAGTATGAGACTAACACATTGTAAGATCCGTATTCATGAGTTTTATAAGTGTAAGAAAAAAAAATCAAAATTCAAAAGTCCATTGCATATAGAATATCCACAAATTTGATGTTTGTTTTACATTCTCCAAAAGCCAATTGTGTTAGCTTTACATAAATGAGCCCTTTTTTAATATTTAAAAAAGATATATAATTTTATTTTAAAACATCTAAGAGATACACAAAAAAAAAAAAAAAAACTAAAAGAGAAAAATTAATTTTAATATAATTTTAGTATGCTTTTGATTTTTAGTTGTTTGGTGTCAGATTGG